>Ga0131853_10012831_pt1 | contig 15358 bp, 12 predicted proteins | sample TergutLab28metaG_FD_92764 | JGI IMG/M metagenome (GOLD analysis project Ga0131853, IMG submission 92764) | Labiotermes labralis P1 segment gut microbial communities from Petit-Saut dam, French Guiana - Lab288 P1 (version 2) (version 2) | ecosystem: Host-associated > Arthropoda: Insects >...
CAGTGGTGCACTTATCTCAGGTACCAGTTTGCCCAAGTGGCTAAATTTTTTACCATGGCGCCTGGTGTTGTCAGTACTCACATCTATCTTTTTTCATGTTGCCTTTCTATTGGTTAGACTTTTGAGGTTTCTCCTAGATTTTCAGAGACTTTTTAACCATTGACGTAATGTATCAACAACCTACAATTAATGTCTCCTTAAGATAACAGTGACTTCCAGGTAGGAGCCAGGACAGTACAATCAGTAGAGTGCCTAGGTTATAGATCTGAAAACCAAGGAATTGTGGTTCAATTCCTGACACAGAAAGGATTCTCCTCTTCATTCAAATGCCCAGACCAAATGTGGGGCTCGCCAAGTTTCCTATTCAGTGGATACTCTTGGTAAAACAGCCAAGGAGTGAAGCTGACCAGCCTTACCTCCACCTACAGCTGAGGTTAAGAACGGATAAAGCCACACCTCCACTCCTCCATAAGCTTTCATGGTGTACACAAGGGCAACTTTACCTTCACATCACACTCACTCCCAGGCTCTTAGATTACACTTCAATGGGTATGCAAAGCAGCAGTAGTTATCAAATTGCGGGTTTTCCATCCCGTTGTGTGTCGTATAATGGAATATTTTATTGGACCTTCGTTACACAATAATATGGTACAATGTTTTTATTATGCAACTAACAACTGAGCTACATGTTTTGACCCTCCAGGGCCATCATGAGGCTATAAAATAATGGTGTTAACCAAGGCACATGCAGTAACAGTACCTACAGGATCCCTGGTTTACAGTTTCGTTGTACATTAAAACACAGTATGTGATAAAATGGTATAAAATTGCCGTTGTGATGTATTACACATCTATGGTTTGGTGTATACATAATGTACCTAGGGTTAGTTGAGCACCTTATGGATTAGTTATTGTCTCATATGTGGGTGTTCACTGTGTGAGCTGTGGGATTTATCATTCAGGGTTCGGCGTAGTTAGACACTCACGACGTTATAGTGTGTTCCGTGGATAGTGCAGTGGGATTGTTTGGTTCATGTAATAAGGTCGTTGACTCACTGTTAGCCAGTTGTCCGTAGCTTGGCGTGTGTGTTGCTGGGCATCGTCCAGTTGTGCGTGGGATGTTCTGGTCGATCTCATGTTGTGCTTGCTGCCTCGGGATTGTGGCGTGGGTATGGTTGCCCCTGTTGCCATGTAGTTTCAATCAATGGGTAGCGTCGTGCTTCTATTATAGGTGCGATGTAGCCTGTGGCATACAGTGTATAGTCGACTCCGTGCTGTACAGTGTGCCGTCCTTCGTGGCTGTTGCTCCTGGATTGTATTGTCGGCGGATGTGTTACGGTGTCCTAGTTATTGGTGGGGTGTCTTGGGGATTGTTCCAGATTCTCCGTCATGTCTGCCCTGTACGGGAGTCTGTTTCACACTGTGTGTGAAAAGGTGCTCTACTAACCCTAGGTACACTACGTATACACCTAACCATAGATGTGTAATACATCACAACGGCATTTTTATACCATTTTATCATATACCGTGTTTTAATGGACAACGAAACTGTAAACCACGGGATCCCGTAGGTAGTGTTACTGCATGTGCCTTGGTTAACACCATTATTTTATAGCCTGATGATGGCCCTGGAGGGTTGAAGCATGTAGCTCAGTTGTTAGTTGCATAATAAAAACATTGCACCATATTGTTTGTAACGACAGTCCAATAAAATATTCCATTAGCAGTAGTTACGCTAACATGTATGTTGTTAAATGGAAGAACGTGCTATTATCAAACAGACGTCATAAATATTTTTAATCACTGCTCAATCTTAATATGATCTGAGAAGGTTCAATGACAATTATATGACTTCAATTTGAGACAAAATATTTTTATGACTGAACCAACATACATGTATCAGTCTTTGGAAGAGGGAGAATGTCTTTGCTTGACAGTTGTAACCTTTGGTACTGAATGCATCTGCAATGTGACAGCACTTCCCAGTCAACTAATGAAATGAATCATGTCTGTCTTGCACAGGTATGACTTTGAACTCTTTAACTACAACCTGGATGGTTACCTAGAACTTGGAATGACTGAATCTAACAGTGCAAACAGTCTAACTACATGACACATAGTGTATCATATGCCTAGCTATTTAAATGGTGCTAGAATCTAGCTATGTCAATTCACCAATTTAGATCATGGTGGTCTGTGAATTTGGATCTAAGGATCCATTATGCAGGAGTTAAATATTTTAGTTACTTTTCATGGTAAGAAAGAGGTGGAAGAATTTAATTACCACTGATTATGACTACTGCTGTCAAAATATTCAAATATACGATACTTTTACCCATACAATTTTAATTATAGTTCTGACAGAACCAAACTATGGTAGTATTCATTTATGTATATTATTTATGTGAAAGAGCTCATACTGATGTATGCCACATGTGCATATGTTGCACCTGCATACACACACACACACACACACACACACACACACATACATAACTGAATTCACCAGTACTGCAATAATGCATAACACTTCCCTTTTGAGTGATCACAGTAATTTAACTCCCAATAGTATTGGAAACATCTAAAAATCAAACACCTTTGCCAAAGACATTAACCTGCACAGTACATAACTTTAGGTCACAGTCATGACTTAACCCTTAGCCTCTGAACGACATATATATATGTTGCGCAGTGAGCCCTTTAAATGGCCAAACGGCCATTAAAGTGGACAGGGGGGGGGGGGTTAATTCCGGCCTCAAAGATTTAATTCCAGCGCCAAAGGGTTAAATTCTGGACACTGTCCAGCACCTCAGGTTAACAACCCACAATGTTCAGAGGCTTAATCTGCCTCCATCTTCAGTACAATTGGGAAGGGTTAGTGCCCACTCTGGTGGGCATGTTATAAAAAGCATGTTTCAATCTATACATTCTCAGAATCCTTAAAGTTTAAATAATTATAGGGTTGCAATATTTTAGTATATACACCAATTTGAATATTGACAGCATTAGTTAGAAGTATTTGGTGCTACTACAGTGACAGTATAAAACCAATCGACAAATTGCTAGCAGCAAACGGGTTACTCAATATTTAAATGTTAGTTCTATATCACTTACAGTTGTTAATAAAATACTAAAAGTTGTAAATATATATCACAAATTGTTTAAAACATTTGTTATTATTTAATGAGAATAAAGACAAGAAATTATTCTGCACCTTCCACCTTTCCACATCCCTAAAGTTTTGTAAGTATGAACCATTATTAAACCCTTCATTCCAGATTATTTAAATCAATTATAATAACCTGAGGACAGAGAACACTGGTATTTAAATTCACAAAAAGGAATGTGTTGAAGTGAAGTGACAAGATCATATTTTGTAATCCAGTTCTGAAATACCTCATTGTATACAGCGTGACCTAACACCACGACTTCCACACACACAGAGCTTTTCTTTTCATCACCCTACGACAAAACGCCACATGTTCACTGTGGTTAAACTTCTCCTTTATTTGAGTATTACTACAGGAATGTGGGCTCATTACATTATGTTCCATTGTACCAGGGGTGCACAAATTCCAGGCATATGGTTGACTTAATTTTTTATGATATCAATTAATATCTTCAGGACAAATACTTAAGTTTTTTTCTTACATACAACAATGTGTGTACACACATGCCAGAATTCTGGATCCTCAGCATGAAACTTGTTTCATGACAACCTGGTCTTTGGTGGTGGCTCATAGATATTTGGAAAATTTGTGGACTCCTGAATACATTAAGGAATTCCACAAAAAATGTCCTCTATGAACTACATTTTAAAATATAACTGTCTAATATTCTTCCCATATATTTTCACAGAACGATCACTCATTGTTGCTGCTGCTTCCATCACACTTAGAAGCCAATTATGTTGCACTTCTCACAGTATATAAACAGAGTGTTCCACTTAGAACTGACCCACTCACATGGTGAAAGCAAGACAGGATTTTTTTTCATTTAGTTTTTGGTAGAGTACACACACGCTCGTACAGAAGATGTCCGAAATGAGATCTTGAGAATCAACATTTTTTAAAAATTAATTATCATATTCAGGTACACCTTATGTAAAACACAGAATTTGGCAGTCTATATAGTGCTTTGAAGGTTCTTTCTCAGTCAGCAAAGATTTGGGGCCCCCATGTTCTCCAGATTTGTCCACACACAATTTTTATCTGTGGGGATACTTGAAGGGCAACTTTATGAAACAAATCCTCACACTTTAGATGAAATGAAGAAGAACATTCAAAGCCCTGCTGAGACTATCAATGTTACCATTATGTGTAAGTTGTACCTGAACATGATATCATGTGCATAAAAATGTACTGATTCAAAAGGATCAAATTTTCAGCTTCTTCTGTAACAGTGTTGTATTTAGTTTACCAAAAACTAAACAAAACAAAGTCCTTGACTTCACCATGCAAGCAGGTCAGTTTTAAGTGGATCATTCTGTATAAGCTTTAGCTATTTTATCAAGGACTGCCCTTCCATATTACATTTGGAATATCCTGTATATGCTTTAGTTATTTTATCAAAGATTGCCCTTTCTGTATTACGGTTGTCACTTACCTCCTTCCATTATTACATACAGAAATTCCAATCACCCATTTTCCATTATGCAATTTCTGCCATGTTTCTGCAACTTTCAATGCAGGCACTCTGTTGAATTGTTCCTTTGAATCAAGATTTTTACACCCATCCTGGCCAACCAACTGCACCAACTTAAATTAAAAAGATAAGGAAAGTAAACAAAAGACAGGATGAGAAATGAAAAGAAAAGTAAGAAATGTTGGCGTTATAACTTTAAAACTGTTACGCACTTTTGTATTGATACTGTAGCAATCAGTAGACATTTTCAAAATTTAAGGTGCTCTATAAAAAGGACATAATTCTAATAGTATCAAAATGATACAGTAATCCTCAGGTTTTCTATACCTTCCAGTATGACCAGATAAGCAAAGCCAGAGTGACTCTGATATGATATTTAATGTTGATTTTAAACACCCTCGGATCAATTTGCCATGAGGCCATCTCCTTATGCATTCACAAATCTGATTTTTAGTAACATGAAATTCACTTTCATCACTGAAAATCACAATTCCTCAGCCCTTATCAGGCCATATAACATCCTTCCTTTGCTTTAAGTTTCAGAAGACTTTTTTTCACAAATAAAGTACAAAGGTCTAAAACATTATAAGTGACACCTGGGACAGCATTGCTGATGGTGACCAGGCTAAGGGCAAGTGTCCAGACTGGTTCTGGGGCCCAAGCAGCCTTCTACTCAATGGGTACTGGGGGCTCTTTCCTCATAGGTCAAGGGGCTGGGGCACAAAGCTCTCACCATTAACTTCCATCCAGTGCTAAGGTTAACTACGAGTGGAGCTATACCTCCACTCATCCACATTCCTACATGGCATGCACACAGATCATTCACCTTCATCCTTATGAAAACACTGCAAGTGGTATGCCAAACAAAAGTTCCAATCAATACAATAGTGCGCTCTCCATCTTCATTATGACCACAGTTATTAGCATTTTAGTGAATCAGAATGGGGGGAAAAATCAACAAAACCTAAAACTGCAAAATACTGTACCTCTGCAATTAATGAACGTGGAATTGTACAATTTCATATGCATCACTTCCTTACAAAGACCCAACAAACTGGCAAAATTTTTCTGAGAATCAGGAATGGTCTTAAAAATTTTGCTCCTATAACACTGCTATTTGACATGAAATTACCATTATTTTATCAGTGTTGACTTTGGATGAACTTTGCAACCTCAGAGTCTGGGTCTGACAAATCTAATGCTGTTGGAGCTGAGAATACAGGTGCATGTCAGAAAGTGAAATGTGTCATTCTGTGTGGGTCATCATTGTCATTCTACTAGTAAACAACCCATTCTCAAAAGTCTCTTCACTGTTCTTATCTTTATAAGGTTTACTACGAGGCAAAAATTAGAATTTCTACATTTTGTAATGTTATATTCAAGAGCACAAACTACTGAACACAACTTATCACTTTACTCTTTCCTGTTTGTCAGCTACCAATAGATTAACGCACTTCTCATACAAGTACTGTTTTCTGTTGTTAAAGAAGCACTTATGACACTGAACTTAAAAACCAGAGAAAGATTTGCATAGAAGAGTTCTCCAGACATGGCAACAGAAGTTACGATTACAGACTGGATAATATGTCCAAAATATGCCAAAATAAAAGTACACTCAAAAGACTTCATTTGTACACAAATACACATCCCACTGAACGCACTCACACAAATGATAGGAGAACAGACCATCTGTGTTTTATCTCTAACAATAGTTCTACTGAAAATAAATTCCTAAGCTTACCACAGATCCTGAAGACAATGGAAATTTATATCCATGTCCAGCAACTTCATAGTTATATAACCTGAGGTGTTTCTTCATTTTCAGTTTTTGCTCATATTCTTCAATCTTCATGGACAGTTCCTAAATAAAACAGAAACACAAAGATGACAAAATTAAAAACATGAGAATGCCTATTTTTGTAAACTTCCAAGACATGACTTTTCTGGGACATACAGGCTCATAATCGGTTGTATGTCTTGAAGATTTCCAAGTAACAAAGTTCAATAAAATCTTCTCAAGATGGCAGCCATGTCAAATGGTTCAAGTGAGTGTGTCTGAACTATCACATGCAGTTAGTTGTGAGACCCAAGAACACTTGACTGGTTATGATAATAAAAACAATTAAAAAATGGGGATGGAATAGCCTACTGACCAGAAGTTGGAAGTTTGTAAGGTTACTGACTGGCAAGGCACAAGATTACTCTCTTTGTCATACGATGTCTGGCTTTGTGTCTGATATATGCTAAGAGCTTTTTCCCAACAAAGAGTACAAAGCTTATTGTTCACTTCCATGTAGAACCTAAGTCCCATACAAAACTTGCTCAAAGCCTTTAAACTGTTTATTACTGCTCTGACAATCAAAATTTGGTTGTTTAGAAATCTCCATTTATTTTCACCTTATCCACATGCAAAAACTTTGAAGAAACACTGGAAATCACTTACACAAACTACTGAATGCAAGTGCAAGGAACAGAAACCTATCAGCAGTCCGGATATAACAAAATTACAATGCTAATGAAGTTCGGGACATATGTTCTAAGCATCCCTACCTGATATTTCTCATGAAGAATATTAGAGATGCTCAAGTCTTGAGACCACATATTTTGACCTTCATTAAATTCTACAATTTTGTTTGGTGTTAAAGATTGTTTAGCATCATTTGTCCAGATCCCTAGTTGAGGAAACCCAACACTGGAGAAATCACTCACCATGAACCTGTTCACATCTTGATGCTGTTCAACAACCTTTAAAAAAATCAAACTGCTGTTAAAAATAAAAGCAAAACTAATTAAAATTAAGCCGAAACTATGTATGCAAAATAACTAACTCTGTAAAGAAGAGAAGTGGAGTCCTTTTGAAGCCAATGGTCACACAGACATCCAAGAAGTGTTCCACCACAGAGAGAGCCTTAAGTTTCATTAACATTTTCATAGCATTAAGTCACTGGACACTACTCACAGTAACATGAATTCACATCTTCACATCCTGTTGCTATTAGGCCCACTGTAATATTAACCCCTTCAATCCATTCCTAGGTACACACACAAGTATCTTCCAGGCCAGTTTTCTGGCTAAAATTTTGTACACATTTCTCATCCCTCTCATGCATCCTACAAGAGCTGTCCATCTCATCCTCGCTGATTTGATCAGTGTCATAATATCTGGTGAACAGCACAATGTCTAAAGCTCTGCATTATGGAATAAGCAGTCAAAGAGAGAGATGAAATGAAGCAGCCCTCCAGCTTTAAGGTCTGGTGTGGTCTAACAGTCCTCACCATAGAACACCAGTATCATAGGTACACAGATGTAAGAAAGTAACAGTAATAAGGAAACCGCAAAAACATCTGCAAGTACAACACCCATTCCAATCACAGGCCACACAGTGCTACAAATCAAGGTATAAATGCAAGTCAAATTTAAATAAAAATGAGTTCCTGCTAACATGGATTTGAAGATATCTGCCAGTTGACATATTATCTCTTCACACTCTTGATACTGTCAGACAAGCTAAAGCAACAGTAAAGATGCACCAGAAAGCTTTATGAAATCCAGTAGACAAACATGTGTATATGCACACATGTGCACATACACATATATGGATGTGAATGTAGAAATGTGCAGGTAATTGTGTGTACGACCTTCAATTTCCTTTCCACAGGTGGATCAGAAAAGAAATTTTGAGACAAAATTTGCATACATAACTCTTGTGGATGTCTAAACTTACACAAGTCCTTCACAGGCTAAGACAACACTGTTGTATTGAGGAAACTTGACAGAATAAAATAATTAAACGTTCTGAGACTAGGACACTACAATTATGGTAATGGTAAGTTAGGCAGAGGCAAAACTTTGTAGCAATATCACATACCTTCAATCCTCCTTTCCTTGATAAAATTATAATTCCATTTCCAGAACTTATAATGTAAAATATGTTACACTTAGAATCATATGTTGTGAAAACTGTAATACTCTTTGGATCTAAGCATGAGATTTCACATATATCATGAATCTGACAACCAGAGAATTCCAGGACTTCACCATGAGATGTGCAAATCACAATTTCCACACCAGAACCTAGAATAAAGAAAGAGAAAACATTAAAAAAAAAACTCTTCTGCCCTAAGGATGATGGCGTGCATTCATGTGACATATGGGTGAGTTTTTACCTCACTACACCACGTAGTCAGTCAATCTTCACTGTACATCATGAACTGCAAATCTTACAATATATACACTCATATCCACAACATCAAAGCACATGACTTATCTTTTTGTCAGTCTTCCTACTCTACTAGTTTCATTCAACGGACCCTGTACACCTTCGAGGGGTAAATTTTCATGTTAATAAACCCATATATGAAATAAAGTTGACATACATACTGAAGAGTGCAGAACTAACTAACTCAGCAAAGTCCTTTTAAGCAGCTAATAGACAGCCATTCAGAAAATTTTCTGGTTTTTGTGGTACAAGAAGACTCATTACTAAGACTGAAAGAGCTTGCGACAGGTGCCTGTTCAAAGACAGTGTTATTTTTTAAGATTTAAATCATTCAGAAGAAATGGTCCTGACTTACATATCAAAACATGCTAATTTTTATGGTAGACACTTATTAGAATCACTGATTTATTACAAAAAACTTTTAATAAATATACTTGAAGTCCTGGGCTCAGTTGAACTGTAAGGTACAACCATTCGGGGAAAGTTAAAACAGATGTTACTTACTTCCTGACTTACTCCATACAGCAGAGTCCTTCTTGAGAAGCTAACCGGTTTTCAGCTAGTCAAGAAATTCCCCCCAGTTTATGGAACCTGAAGGTTCATTACTGCATTCACAAGTGCCCTCCAATTGTCCCTATCCTTAGGCAGCTCGATCCAGTCCATACACCCACATCCCACTTCCTTTAGATACATCTTAATATTATCCTCCCATTGATGCCTGGGTCTTCCAAGTGGTCTCTTTCCCTCAAGTTTCCCCACCAAAACCCTGTACATTCCTCTACTCTCCCCCATATGTGCTACATGCCCTGCCCACCTCATTCTGCTAAATTGATCACCCGAATAATATTTGATGGGGAGTAAAGTTCACTAAGCTCCTCATTATGTAGTTTTCTCCACTCCCCTGTTACCTTGTCCTTCTTATGCCCAAATATTCTCCTCAATGCCCTATTTTCAAACACCCTCAGCTTGCATTCCACCCTCAATGTGAGCAACCAAGTTTCACACCCATACACAACAGGCAAAATCATTGTTCTGTATATCTTAATCTTTAAATTTTTGGGCAGCAAACTGGAAGACAAACAATTCTGTACCGAATGATAGCGAGCATTTCCCACCTGCTCCTAATTTCTTCCTGAACAGAATTTTAATTTGTTACGGCTGTTCCCAAATATTTGAACTCTTCCATCCTCTCAAAGGAACTCTTATCAATCTTTATACTGTGACTTCATCCTGAATCCTGATTCAAGACATGACCATGTACTTAGTCTCATCAGCATTTACTTCTAGTCCAGTCTCCTTACTAGCAAATACTAAAGCTTCTACATTTTTATTTACACTTCCTCCAAATATATTAACATCATCAGCATAAACCAGAAGCTGATGTGTACCATTTAATTTCAAGCCATCTTGGTTTACCTGAACCCTCCGAGTGGCATACTCTAAAGCAAAGTTGAAAAGCAATGCCAATACTGCATCTCCTTGTTTCAAAACAAAAAACAAACAAACTCCGTGGCCTTAGTCCGCACACGAACTAAACCATTCCTAATAGGAAATATGTCAGACAAATGTTTGCCTACACAGATTCTGCTGTAGGTTTCATTGACACATTTTTATTAGCCTTACCAGTTTCATGGGGATACCAAACTCAATGAGAATATTGCACAATACCTCCCTCCTAACTGAACCATAAGCTTTATTTAGTTCTATAAAGAGGTTATGTACTGCTTCATTGTATTCCAGTGTTTTCTCAAGTATCTGATAAATGCAAATCAGTAGCTGACTGTTGCATTGAAATCCATACTGATGATCTCCAATAATTTCCTCTGCAAATGCAGTTAACCTTGACAGCAGGATGTTAGATAAAATTCTGTACATGGTTGGCAAAAGTGATATGCCTCTAAAATTACTACAGTCTGTTTTATCACCCTTCTTATAGATAGGTACAATGATCAACTCCTTCCACTCCTCAGGCAACTCCTCCTTATTCCAAACAGAATTAACAAGTTTATGGATTTCAGATCAAATTACCCCTGGGCTTAATCAATTCTGCTGGAATTTGATCAATTTAAAACACATGATACTTTGACAACACATTAACAAGACCATAAGGAAGTCCTTGCAGTCATACCTTCCTATGGACACATTACCTCACCACAGCATCTGTAGGGGCCTACATCTTATCAGAACAGGTGTTTAACCACTCCTGCCCACTGCTACTTGTCACTGGGTAAACACCTAAACAGTATTTCTGGAGCAAGTTTGTCTTGATTGTCCTGATAGTTTTCTCCACTATTATTAAATTATGTTTAACAAATTCATAAAGCAGGGGGAAGGACAAATTATATAGTGTGTTCACCCATTTTATATTTGACATTTTCAGTTGAGTTTTAAGATTGATAAGTTTGAGGTGCAAGGGTCACAACACCCAATCTTTAACATCTAATCTAAATGAAAGTTCTATGTGAAAACACCAAGGAAAATTATACATTTTAAGCCAACTGGTAGCCTAGTTTTGTTCAGTTCAGTTGAGTTTAGTTTAATTCAGCCATTGCTATTCATTTAACACACACACACAAAACTGTGTACATGATGTGTCAAGTTACATATATACATCACCATTTTGAATGAAATTAGAAGCATCTACTTTTATCACCAGCCATTTCCAAAACCCCTTTCATGTATAACATGCTGTTTATATAGACCTACAAAATTTGTTGCACAAATTACAGACATAAACACATCTCCTATCCTGGTGAGAGAAAGGTCTTGAAGGTAGCATATCATGGTGATGGATGAGAGCCCAAAATTTACCACGCTTAATCTTTAGTGTGTATGTGCCAGCACATTCATATGTGTATGTACAAAAAAATAGTGCATAGGAATCTTCACAGATATTTCTTTTTATTGGTATGTTGGTAAGATCATATATTAAGTTGATCATGTCAATTACAGCTGCGTTAATAACGCATTCTTAGTTTTTTGTTTACTGTCACAGAGAACCACATGACCAGACAAATTGAAAAAATTGTAAGAAACAAACCTAACTGCGTTTTTGTAATATAGTAGCTGAACAGTATAAAATCTGAAATAAATACATGTCTGGAGCAGACAACTACACTGTTTGGCGATTCCCCGAATGTATAAACATCCACAAGGTACGTAAACCATAACCTCACTACTTCTGAAGTAATTGGTAGCTTCTGATCCAAAAAGAAATGAGACACCGAAGGCTGATACAAATGGAGAAAACATTCATATTGCTGCACAAGCTTTCGTTGAGAGTTCTTCGATTTGAAAGAGGAGCTCCCAATTGGTCACATGGGTACGTTCTAAGTATTTGTAATGAACAGACATGTACATATGCCAACGTTCAATGACAAGAACCCACATCGCGTGATACACCAGCTAAACGTTCCGCTGACTGACGACTGTGCAGCTAATTCTTCGAAAAGCTTCCGTGTTTTATATTTCCGGGCATTATTACTGAGATGTACTACAGCTACACTTCATCCACACCCTGCTTACTACTCTCCACACAGTGTATAAACCTAATAAACTCGCACGTATAATAGTCAACTGCTGAGAATTATGTAAATTATTATTAATTATTAGTAAATTACTGTTATTATTTAATGTTCGCGGCTAGATCTGATACAAAATTTGTGCTTCAGAGACCATCATATACCATACTCACTACTGAATAAATGCTTCTGTACAACACAGTAACATTTCGTTACAGTTACATATTCAGATGGAATAAGTGTCTTCCAAAATTCCGCTACCTCCATCGCTGCTTTAACTTACAGCACATGAAGCCCCGAATACTTTCAAAATTCGATGTTTAACACACAGCGCCATTAATGCCCACTCGACACGCGAAGCACGGACGAGAAATCACACATATCAAACGATGATCTGTATATCACACTACGATCTGTGTGGGTAGGTTTGGCACGGACCACGGAGTAGAGCATGCCGGTACTACCGGCTACACATTTATTCGCCATGGACTAGGTGCAGAGGTGGGCGGTGGAGCTGAAAGTCCACACAGCAGACATAATTGATGAGCCCTGAAGCTGATTACCGTGTTTACAAGAATCTGCCACATGCGTATCCTTATCCAGATGAATCATGGTTATGGCATCCAATTCTGTTTAAAACCCAACCTTCCCATCAATGCATTCATATTGCAAGCAGTCTCTCCTTCAGGTTTCCCACAGGAAGGTGCATGCATTTTCGTTTTGCTTGAATTTTTTGAGGGGATTTTTTTACTAAAATATACTGTGGCTTACTACTGAGACTATATCAAGTACAAAGTGTTATTCGTGGACTGCTTATTGTCTGGTTGAGTCCACTCTTGCTGATGTCAAATGACTTCCTGATAATGACCTTTAATATCAAAACATATGAGTAAAATATAAAGGAAATAATTATGACATTAAAGTATACTGTGGCAGTTTATAGTGTATTTAATTTGAATATGCACAGTTTACCAGCTGTTGACCACATTCTGGTAAAATAGATGTGAGTGTGAGGTGAGATCCATGCAGTTGCTCTGTTAGGAATATAGAATAATTGCTTCACCAGATGAAGGAGTTTATGATCCCTCCTGGTTTACTTGAACCTTCGTAATAACATATTCAAAAACAATGTTGAATGCAAAATTTATTAGGGATACAAATGTGTAGGTGTCTTCCCACGTAGTGAAGTGACTGGAGCATGGTACTGACCACCCACCTCCTTCTAGTAACAGGTTGGAAATGGGAAGGGGCTGAACCGCTACCACCCCACACCCTCTGTGCCTGCATAGGGATGTAATGGGGTGACCTTTACCTTTTACAAATATGTAGACTGCATGCTTGCCTGCTCAGGATGTTCTTCATTTCAGAAACCAACCTAAAAACATTATTTTATTTATATCACATACGAAATTATACAGCAATGATGGAAAAGATCAACTGGTCATTTGCATCCACTACCCCTTCTGCTGTGCTACAGGATCCTTCGTTCAGGTTAAGTATACCCACCACCACCCATGGTACAGCCCTGTGCATCTTCAGCACTTCTCATATTTTGTTTTAAACACTTTATACTTATCAAATTTATTGCTGCAAAATTAATGTTTTCAAAACCAATGTTCTTATAGTTTTAAGTTTAGGATACTAATAATTATGTTTGGAAAATTACATTGTTTATTTTATAAATATTTGCCATATTCTGTTGAAATTTATCTCTTCCATTTAAAATTTGCGCATGATGCTCACATAATTCTACTCCTTATACACAGTATTTCAGTTCATAAAACCATTATTTATACAAAGGGATGTGTTACAAAATGCTAGTTCATGATTTAGATGTCTGTAACACACTATTTTTCCTTTGTTCTTGTGTCTCCTAATTCCTCCTAAGATGGCTCATTGACTAATGGTTTTTCAGTTACAGCAACCATCAGCTGACACAGCATCTGAAAGAAATTGTGTTTGGTGAAATATAAGTTAATGCACAAGCAGCAACACCAACAAGGCAGTTTTGAGTAGAATATATTTTATGTTCAGAAGAGCGAGTATACTCCTCCTAATGCCAAAATGTTCAAAATTTTCTAAGCCAGATTGTTATACTGTTCATAACAACCACAATCACTTATCAAATAGCCTTACATATACTGAACACCAGACTACAAAATTCAAATTACTCCACCAAAATATACGTGGATTATATAACAAAACTGATGAATTTCTAATTGCATTATCCCCCATCACTCCCCAAGTCATCTGTCTAACAGAGCACCACCTAACTACCAAACAAATAAGTACTATTAAATTAGACCAATACACCCTTGGAGCATCTTTCTGCAGACAAACTTATAACCATGGTGGCACTTGTATTTATGTCTTGAAAGATATTCAATTCCATACAATTGATCTAGACCAATTTAATACAGAGAAAGACTTAAAAATCTGGGCCCTGAGGTCAAGCTTAACATCATGCAATCATACAATAATTTTTATTTATAGATCCCTTATAGGAAATTTCAATTACTTCCTAAATCAACTGGAAACTGTTTTGAGCAAGCTACATAAGACATCAACGGAATTGTTTGTGGTGACTTTAATGTAAATTATTTTAATGACAATTCCAGGAAACTTATGTTAGACTCTCTTTTTGCCTCCTATAGTCTCTTTAGCACAGTGAATTTTCCCACAAGAAATTTTAATAACTCCTCCTCCCTAATAGACAATATTTACATCAATACTTATACACATGATTTCTCGGTTCAACCCTTCATCAATGGATTATCCGACCATGATGCACAAACCATTACCTTAAATAATATTCTCAATCCTATACCCAGACAAACACTTTCCCATAAAAGGAAATTTGATAGTAACTCAACAAACAACTTTGCATTTATGCTAAGCTTTGAAAATTGGCAAGATGTATTTCTTGAGGATGATGTCAATCTTATCTTCAATAATTTCCTCAACACTTACCTC
>Ga0131853_10012832_pt1 | contig 15358 bp, 10 predicted proteins | sample TergutLab28metaG_FD_92764 | JGI IMG/M metagenome (GOLD analysis project Ga0131853, IMG submission 92764) | Labiotermes labralis P1 segment gut microbial communities from Petit-Saut dam, French Guiana - Lab288 P1 (version 2) (version 2) | ecosystem: Host-associated > Arthropoda: Insects >...
GAGTGGACCCCGTTCCAGACCCACTACTACTCAGAAAATCTGGTAGCGCCGGGGATCGAACCCGGGACCTCTGTATCTGTAGCCAGAAACTCTGACCACTAGACCACAGAGGCGGTCAATCAAATAACTAAATTAGTAAATTTGACACTAATAATTGCTTCGAAAGACAAATATCATAGCAATACTTGCGACAAATAATGTAACTAACGTAGGTATTTAATAACAGTAAATGTAATTAATAACCTAAATAGAAAGAAATGGATTTGTTATGTGGAACTTAGAGAAGTTTCGCTGGAAACTAATCATAGTACGCTAATGCTCACATATTCCTGGTATTTCGGTAAATATTCACAGCAACCAAACAAAGTTTAACATACGGGTTGTACAGGGTGTCTGTATAGCATGTTTCGGGCGCGCTAGCCGAAATTCAGGATCGTGCTCTGAACATCATTTGGGGGGGGGGCACTCTCGTAACCTGCAGATCGTTTAGCCACTGTTACTGAGTTGCAGGCTACCTTAATTTAGCACCGAATAGAAACGTCTTTTTTAATTCGCCATAACTCCCATTACTTCAAACGCCTACAACAGCGTCTAAGTTTCAAAACTATTAAAATACGAGCTCGAAATACCCACCTTTACACTGCAGACACGCCGCCAATCGTTGTAACATAATGTCGCTAAATATTAGTCTCAGATGATGTCTAATAACAGCGGCTTCGTTTGTGATAACCAGTAACCGATGCCTTCTTTCTGGTTTAAGACCGTGAAATACTCTCGTCTCCGTAGAGTCTCACAGAGATATTTCAAGTAATAACTCAATTAACACCAACGAATGCACTATTCCATAATTTAGGCATACAATCATTTACATAGCTCCTACATGTTTCGCCATCTTCCCACCACGCACAATGCAGCACACACAATACAGGGATGAGATCCAATTTTGATAAAGGAAGAATATGTATTCGTAAACAAACAACAGTACAAATTAGAAATGCACAATTTTTAATCATTTAAAGAAACAAAATTTTTATTATTACTGTTTCACCAACTTCGTATTATTTATATTTTCATAATTTTAACCCACCACTAAACCTCGGCCCTGTTGATATCACAACATATATATCTTTCTTGTGACCTTTGTTTTTTGCAGTATATTCTACAGAACTTTTTGTATCAGCTGCCTGAATATAGCGAGATAATAGCGACGAAACATGCAGGCTATATGTAAAAGATTGTACGTATAAATTATGAAATAATGCATTTGTTGGTTGTAAATGAGTTGTTTACTTCACCGTAAAGCACGGTATAAATAATGTAACACAAATTGCTTCAAGTCTGGCCACCGAGCGAACCAACCTAACTTTCCACGTCTTTCCGTCCATCTTTCTTCGTAATTTTCGTTTAATATCCCATCATTTCTCTGCCGCAATTCGTAGGAGCTCCATCTTGTTGTAGCCGCAATCGTCCTTTCGTTGCCAGCTGCATGTCTGCTAGAAGCAATTGACGTTCATTTTGTGGGAATCTCCTGCAATCCCAAGCTCTTGAAAACATTAGTTTCTAACGCGTGTCCCAGTGACGTAAATTTCACCACAGGCTCAACTGAAAATTCTTAAAAAAAAATGATATACTGCTACTAACAAACATAATCCCTATCAGTCTCAACACAACTACATTTGTTGGGCAATAGTGTCCGTATGTTTTATTCAGCGACATTTTCGACATAAATTAGGTCATCTTCAGGCTCTTAAGCTTTAAACATCACATTAAAAAGAAAATATAAAATATGAAATTTTATTTTTCTTCGTCAATGCTTGTTTAAAGTTTAAGAGCCTGAAGATGACCTAATTTGGATCGAAACATGTCGCTTAATTAAACATACGTATTCTATTGCCTAATAAAAATAGTTGTATTGAGACATAGTGATTTTGCTTATTTATAACGTTGACACAAAAAGCGACATTAAATTACTTAACCCCTTGTGTTCGCAACGTCCTTTGTTGTACATAAAGATTCAATTCGTACCGCGAAGTAAATGTTTACCTTCTCTGTTTCAAGAACTAATCAGGTAAGGTACACGTCGCTGTTCGTGGTGAGATCCATACAAAACACAAAAACGCCCAGTGTAAAGAGAATTTAGGATTTTTATATTTTAAACCTGATGGCACCTAAAGTAACCGATAAGCTTCAAAAGGTTAATGCGGATTTCCCTGCTTTCATAAAACTATCCCGGGAAAATTGAAACTCATTCAGGAACCGAATATCTGTTAGAATATGTAGCAGTGTTTGTACTCATTCTCAAGGCCTTACACCGTTGGCGCGCTCTTCCGGTAAGAGGTGATGTACTTTGTGAAGGTTATGCAAATAAGCACCATAATGACGCAAAATTCTCCATAACTGTGTTTGTGTTATACCAGCCGTCTAACTATAATGTGTGTGCTAGTATTAGGGCTTCGCTGCACTTCTTCCAGAACACCACCTTTACTACGGCTTCCTTGTTCACGTCCTGCATTCGCATCTGGGAATAAATCAGTTTCGTTCAAAAATCTGTGTTCGTTTTCAAACATTCAGCAACGCGGAATTCTAAGCAGTTGATATGGTTTCCTTTATTTCACCACAGCAGCTTCAAAATTTCCTCTGCATAAACAGTACACGAAATGCCTGCCTCATCTGTAAACGTTTAAGATATTTTGTACTTCACATCGCACTGCAAAGCAACACAGCCAGACACACATAAACACACCCCGCACAGCCGCTAGACAACAAAATGCACGTATACAAGCAGGAATTCGACCAATTTACAACGGTGTCAGCTGGCTTCACTGGCGCGTAACTCGATACACATGTCGAATTACCTTTGCGCCAACAGACTGTCAGAACACGCTCCTGGATTTTCGCAAATATCCTACGATGCGCAACATCTTGTCTTTTGTGCTGTGTACCAGTGTTTTGTGAGATTAAATAATTGACGGAGTAGATTTCTTCTTGAACGTCATGTCAGTAATTTTCCCGCCTTTTATGGAACCCCAAGGTTAACTGATAATTTCAAGAGAACCTGCCAGTTGTCCCAAGTTCAGTGGAGACCCTTAGAACAGAATTATTTAAATTATATTTTAATATTAAGCCTAAATTTTTGCGCAAATAAATTTGTTTTTGTCTATTCATAATCTCACCCACACGCACCCCCATCATATTCTTCTTTAATTATTATTGTAATATCATTATATGTTTGGCACAATATATTTAATTATTGCAATAGATCATAAAGTTTTGGATATTGCTGTATTGTTAATTTTAATGATAAGAAATTATCTTTCTTACTACATACACTTTATGGGCTGAAAATATTGACTGTGTTATGAAACTGAACAAAATATAATTTCTCAGAATTTTGTAAATTCAAAATCATGAGTGAGTCAGGAGAACGATTTGCGTATGTTTTGTACAGAATTAGTACATTTGTTATAGTATGTTACAATACAAGTTTCAATGACTCATAAATAGGTATCCCTATTCGGTTTCCCTGAACAACTAATCCAGTCGAAGTAGCAAAATTTGTAAAGGTATGTCAACAAATTGCCACGCACCCGCAGTGAGGATCGTTAGTGTCATCCCCATTTTTAACTCCACATTTTTCTATTTCAGAAGGGATTGGCCGCAGCAATAAAACTTCTGAAGTGTATTAGATTGGAGGTGGGGGGGGGGCAGTTTTAATTTTGGTCGAATAGCAACCCACACTGTTAGGTTACACATAGTTTAATTATTTTTATTGTACACAACTGCCGGAATAATAAGCTAAATTAGGCCACGGCACCTTTCTTCCATGTGCTTTTCCATTATTTACTACCGTGTTGTACCGTCAAGACTACTAACAGCGTCGTTTATAAACTATAATAAATAAATAAATAGCACACGCAGTTTATAAGAGCAAAGTGTTTACCGCGAGTTTCACAAAAACACGATTTTTAGTAATCTATAGTACCGATATTAGGAATTTCAAAAGAAGCCACATAAATACAGGCAGAGAGACGGACGGACAGTTACAGGCACTTCTGTTAACACTCTTTCAAAAAAGACGCTATATTTATCATGCTTATGTGGAAGTATTCTTCCGAGTTCCCAAGAAAAATTACGAATATCACACAATATCCTATATCCGGTGATAATTCGATCCAAGGAGCCGGTATTTATATAGCAGTTCAAGCAGCCTGCGAATGCGCAGCACTTCTGCTTGATGTAATTTAACATTATTCCGGCCACTGCATTCTGCCTGCTAGAGATTACTGTGATAACTAACGTCTTAACACTTGTAGGACAGAACACGGAAAATAATAATAATAATAATAATAATACATAAAGAAACACATCAGTAGCCCGAAGCTGCGTTGTTCATAACTTTCCGACACTTTCCGCATTGCGTATGTAACATCCAATGTAATACTCATTTCTGTGAGCAAACTCAAGACATTATTGCGCACGTGGTCTGTGCTGAGAATCCTATTCATGCCAAAGGACAAATTTCAACTGAAACAAAGGCGGAAGCCACAAGTGTGTGTAGAAAGCGACTATGGTGCACTCTTTTGTCACAGACAGTCGGTTAGCAAGAGGGTGAATCGAGTACAAATATATCCCTCTGGTATTTAGTTAAAATAATTGTGTATTGTCACTTTCTATAACAAATAGCTTAAATTTACTCTTATGTGAAATATATGAATGATGTGAGCTTTCGGATAAGCAAAGTACTTGTAACACAATTCAGAGTGTTTCCCAGTCGCGTACTCATTACTGTCGCCTTCACGCGCTACTCACTAATGACTTAGGATTGTTTATAAGAAACTCGGAGGAACACTTTACAGTATTTATGAAACTCTCTTATAATTATTAACGGGATTTACAGTTAGTAGGTTCGTGATTAAACACGACCGACACTCAGTAGCCTATATATATCGATTTTATGTCAAAGTTTTCATGCAAACTCGGGAGAACAAAGTTACTTACTGGATATCTTTTTTAATTCATAGCAAGAAGAACTTTAAACTTTAAGTTAAGAGAATTGCTTGAAAGCGATTGAGTTGTTCAGTTTTGAATTATAGGTTTAAGGCTGGAAGGATGAATGCCTGCCGCCAGCAACATTTACCACATATAATACAGTTTATCATGGTAGGTATATGACGCAAAATACCAAATCATTGTTGTGAAATTACTTTGAACCTAAACGTTTTGTCCCACCAAACATGCCATGCAGGTGGTTTGACACTAACTTCTCGCCTTGGAGTCTCGGGTTCGTTTAAATGTGAATATATGAATTTTGTCATTGGAGCAGGATTTCATAGAAATAGCCTTATATTTCCCTCGACAACCATCATTCCGCTATTGCTCCATACTCTCATGACAGACAACACATGATGACACCCTCATTCTCTCATTTGGGATTCATTTTTCTGATACAGCACTTAGTTTGTCACAGAACGAAAACTGTAAGTTTTGTCCTTCCAGTCATTTATCTGCGACAAGATTAATACTTCTTTCTGATATGAACTATCAAAGAAATCTATGAAACTAAAACCTCCACATCTTATGTACCAGTTCAGCACTGCTACAAACGAATTTTATCGTATCTACAGAGAGTTCGTGCACAAATGTTAACGTATTTAATTATCCACCTTTTTATATAGGCTTTTTTGATTTTCAGTAAAACCATGAAGATGATCAAGATATATCGAAACATGGTTACGAAAATTGTCAAAAGATATGATATTAATATTAGTGCACATTTTTGTCTTATTGTGTGAAAGTAAAAACTTCACTTCCTTCTCCAAACAAACATAGGACTTGTTCAAGGTATAAACTAAATAACACTATTTTCAAAAAGAATAACTTACTCTATTTAAATATTCAATTAGAACGGCGCTGAAAACACTCTCCGTCTTGGTTATAAAAGCCAAACAGTCAATACTCTAAACAAACTTAAAGGTTTCGCTTCTAAGAACATTAAGTAACACAAGGCGCGCACCCAACAATTTTCACTGGGGGGGGGGGGGGGGGGGGGGGGGGGGGGGGGGAGTGGGGGAGAAATCCGAGTAGTACTTACACAACAGGAGGTGGGGTGCTCCATGTACTGGCTACAATGATAAACATGCAGATACCGTACAGTAAGATACAGTACGTTGTAGCCAAGTGCGTGAAACGACACCCCCCTCCCTCGCTACCTGCCTAAGTTGCCTAGTAGATTCCATCAACGAAGTGTCCCGTCTTTTGGCCTAGAATTAACGTAATGTAGGCCTGCCACGTTCCAACAGTGACTGGAATATCAACAGATCGATAGTTTGGTGTCACACTGTCTTGGGAAGAGTTCTACAGAACGCCACATTCGACGTAGCGTTTTGTATTTAAATATTCCTCAAACAGGAAAACAGTTCATGTACAGAAGAATAAAAAACCAACTAGATTGTACTTATTATTTTATTGTACTTCTTATAGGCTCAACATGTTTCAGGCATTACTATGTCCATCATCAGGAGCTCGCGACTATGATATTGATTACCACAATGGTCGTTTCGTTCTTGGTTTGCTGTATGTTGGAGGTTAGATTCGGTTAGGCTGGAGTAGTGTCTGGACTGCAGTACATACACTACTCCAGCGTAACCGCACCTAACCTCCAACATACAGCAAACCAAGAACGAAACGACCAGTGTGGTAATCAATATCACAGTCGCGAGCTCCTGATGATGGACATAGTAATGCCCGAAACATGTTGAGCCTATAAGAAGTACAATAAAATAATAAGTGACATCTAGTTGGTTTTTTATTCTTCACTTATCACAATGACGCACGGTCCAACAAACATCAGATTCATCAAGTTCATGTACAATTCACACACAAGCTGCTGATTCTGATCCCTGCCATGTAATAGTACTGTGTAAGAAGAAGCGTGAAGATGCGTGATATTGTGTGCGGATGTCAAGCGCAGTAGGGATGATATTGTGTGCGGATGTCAAGCGCAGTAGGGATGATATTGGTTGGATAAACGCCAGAATTAAATTCGTGTGACAAAATTCAGTGTAAATGTAAAAACGCACATTTTTCCTTTGTGCATAAACACAGCGACAAGGGGGCGTATGGGGAACTGGAGTTATAGCTCTACGCATTCATAACCTCGGCACAGGATTGCAGGTGACAAGTCAGCTGTAGAGAAAGAAGTTTCGATGAGATATGCAGAAGAACCTGGGTTCGCGTCACCAACTGTGAGGCAACAAGAAAAGTAAAAATATGGGGAAAAAAGCCTTCTTCCCTCTTGGGAATGGAACGGATATTTAAGAGTCATCCATAACGTACAGAGTCACTATACTGACTGAGCTATGTGTAGAAATGCGAGGAGAAATTTAATCAAAATCCATTTGGTAGCTTCCTTACAAACACCTCTAATGTGTGGACACCGGGTTGTTCACTGAGATGTGTATTTTCATGTTGGATTCTTTTCGTGAAGAACTCACTCAAAAATTGCATACATCGATTGGAGTCTCATGCACACTGCGAGGTATACTGATCAGTACAGAGGGAAATATATTTCACTGCGCGAATGTAATGTGGACTTACAAAATTATATACCACAGAAAAGTACGTAACGTATTTTCGGAGATGAGAAATGTATACAAAAGTTTAGTAGGAATAAGTATATGTGATAGAAGGAAAGCTTTTGCGATGTTTGAATTTCTCACAGCACGGTTACAAAAGACCCAAGTATTATCGGATATGACACGTCGCTGGGTAATTGTTTCCCGAAGTTTCGACGTGCCTTCGTCTTCAGGATTAAGCAGTTCAAGAAAAATCTAGGCTGCTCGACGCTGAAGCCGATAACCACTAGCCCAGTGACATTGACTCATATCCCGTAAGAACTGAGTCTCCAGCAAACCTTTCTTATGTAAGACATAAGCGTTGATGGAAGTAAATGTTACAGCTTATGTTAAATAAACAGTATGTGAGAGCGGACTGGATTTATCTGTATCGACTGATACTGACACAGTCCTGAGACAGGCACCTTGACCTTTTGTGTTTAGGCAACGAAACCTCGCAACAGCGTCCTATCTCAATTTTCAGAGCATTGGATTGAGAGTGAATGAGTATCTGACTTTGTGATTGACAGTGGGTGCATTATTATAGTTCAGAACAGGGAGGAATAGTGAGTTCTTCTGATCCATAATAGGGCGAAGACATGTTTTCTTCTGGTTCAAAAAGAGGGCAGAGTGGGTGAATTAATCTGGTTCAGAATAGTGACAAGCCATGTCTTCTTCTAGTTCAGAACATGCAAAAAAGTGTCTTCTTTTGGTTCTAAATTAGGGATGAGTAAGGAATTCTTCTCGTTCAGAACTGGAAAGAGTATTGAATTTTTTGGTTCAGTATAGGGATAAGTAATAAATCGTGGTTCAGAATAGGGTCGAGTAATGAATTCTTATGTTTCGGGATAGAAAGGATTAACGAATTCTTCTGGTTCAAAATAGATACGTGTAAGTGAAATCTTCTGGTTCAGATCAGGGACGTGTTATTAATTCTTCTTGTTCAGAATAGGGACGAGTAATTAATTCGTTTGTTCAAAATGGGGAAATAGAACACTTCTGAAAAAGGTCAAAGATTTATATTCTATAAAATACAAAGAAACTGGCAAGCTTAACGACCATTAGCTTCTGGCGTAGGGCTCCGTCCATGTAGTTTCTTTCGTTACTGAATAAAACAAATGGACAATTAAGGTTTCGCAATTATGAATAGATTTTCTGCAAACCGACCCTAAGAAAAATTACTCTAGACAGTTACTGTCACTTTAGAAGGTCCAAAAGTGGCGTTTTACACTGCAGCATGCTTTGCTACTGAACCGCATGCAGTCGCGTCTCTGTCCTAATATCGTTACGTGGTTTACGTTCCATCAGTAGGGGCGGAGCACCGACAGAATATTAAACAGGGTGCCCCAAACTGGAGTGAAGGGGAACAATGCCTCTAGCACCGAGGTATAAAGTCTGCCCCGTGATTTATTGCAGTCACAATCGCGAACAGAGACTCTGCCAAGTCACACCGTAAAACAGATCAGATCAAGTCGTTGGCGGGAAAGACAGTGTCTTCCGGAAATGGCACTCCGCCTCAATGTTTGGTGTGTAGTTATTTTAGCGTCTCTAACGGTGGCACAACCAACCAAAACTAAAGTTTCTTGGAAATTTGAATCCGCCATGGAACAAATGAGAAGTGACTGTGTCCAGGGAAAGGATGATTCAGCTCTAGCGTGTTTCAAGTACAAAGTTTTCAGCGCCATCGACGAATTATTCAAGAACGATTCACTGGAGGTGAGTGAACACTTTCCGTGTCCTTGTCTACATACCGTGTACGACTCCCACGGATGTGAAAATCTATATATAGGTCCCCTTTCTCAAGGCACTGTGCTGCGTCACAGATGGTTAGTAACGTTTCCCAAAGATCTGCTACGTGCATTTTCAGGGTCGCAGAACATGGAGGCGGCAGTTTCCTTTGCAAACTGTGAGACTGCAAGCACTTTGCTCGTCGTAATATAAACGTGTATTTTGGGTACTGTGCAAGAGGATGGAAAACTCCCAGGCGACAAACTTTTGGACAGTGCCGCGTAATATTTGCGGGTTCTCAATGTGCAGCTTGCTTCATATTACCACTCTGGCACCTAGAAATTTGAGCTGGCTCTGCACCCCTACTTTGCACACAGCTTAAAGTGGCATCAGAACTCTCCTCCGGAACATAGGAGCAAACTCATGATCCTACACGTTCTAATAACCAGAAGACCATAATTTGAGCCACAGCTGTCAGAAAGCCTGAAAACGTACTTTAAAATTATATATACGTTTAAAATTTAAAGTATTATGACTATATTAGCCTATTTGACAGTAGTCAAATAAGAAATTTTGAATACTGTCCAAGGTTGAGGGTAGGAGAAACCTCATAACGTTTGGGAGGCTGAATTTGCTTGCGTTGTCAGGTGGAATGGGGAGAAAATACTCTGGTGAACCTCTTAGAATAAACAGTCTGCATCGCTGGTCCAGGTACAACTTAGAGAGGGTGAGGCGATGGACAGTGTCGAACATTTCACTCAAGAGTACGAGCATACAGACTGCAGAGCGTTTGTATACGACTTGAAACATATGGACATAGAAGTAAAGTTGGACACACTAATATAAGCGTTTATAAACGTTCACACGTCCATTATATTAGTTATTCGTGAGCACTATATCTCCCTGTTTAGAACAAAACACATTACTTAGAAAACCAGATCTGCTTCCTTCATCCAGTTAATAGAGCTAATCTAATATTAACGTTTTAGTATTTTGAATTTTTGAAACGTTCAGAGTTGTAGTTTGAGAGAGAGGCATCGGGAGAAAAGGGTCCCTCCGCGTTCAGGGTAAAGAGACAATCTACAATAGTACGCCGTGTAAAAATTCAGAAAACTTCGGACCGAACATCTCCTGAGCCTATAATCTGACAACCTCTAACGTGACATCCCGGTAACCTCCCCCATAATAAGACAGCTCTTATGAAGTAAACAGAAAGACACGATGGATCGAAACCTTGAGGGGGGTTTCAAATTATGGCCTAAGAGAGACATCCGTATGTTGTTATCGCGATTTGGTGCCGAATGAAGTTGGCTTAAGTTACTGAAATAAAGCGATGAAGGTGAATTTATGGGATACCGTGTCAGGGATAAATTTATGATTAATTAGGGCATGGGGAAGGGGGGGGGGCGGAGAGAGCGGAAGATTCCGTACAAGAATGAGTGTCTTTGTAGGGTAAAATTCTGTAGTGACAAATCATTAGATTTAATACATTCATTACTGTACACATACAGTCATCTGACTACCCACATACCGTACCCGTAAACTGCAAGAGGCGACAGGTAGGAGCGTTTTGTTTAGATGTAACTAACTTGCAGGTGATATGCCCTTAAACAAATGCTCTTTCTTATATATATTTTTGCAGCATTCGTCTATTTGGCCAAATCCAGTCCTTTCACAATAACTATTCATAATATCACACCCAATTTTAAGTAAAAAATGACAACGCATTCATTTCAGTTCACATTTGCTTGCAAGATAATATAAACAACCCTACTTTCCAAAACCATATCTCCCATTTCATACGGTGCAGAGTAACACAAAACATTCCACGGAAATTAAGCGAAAACAGTTCGTAACAATGTCTCTTCTTTGACAACAGCGAGGAGTTTGGCATGATTAAGCGCCAAAAATTTATATTAGGTTTTTATAGATGATATTCCAACCAAAGTTATTACACAGAGTTAAACAAGATATGTACATGATAGTGAAATCTCAAGAGGTAAAAAAAACTAGAAGCATTCGCATTGGTTTCGTGGCACTATTTTGTCATTCAGACCAGGGGATAGTTAAAATGTTCTTGTCAGGTTACTTAGGCAATTTGGCCTGGATTCGAAAAGGGTACCTTCTGTAAACAATACTGAAAGAAAAGCCTATCCAAATGCGACGTATGTTGTATCTTGTGGTTGGAACTATAAGCTTAGGTGTGCAGACCGCCGTATCAGTTCTTACAGCAGCCCTCAGCGGCCTAGGAGCTTCCAATTCGTGACTACGCAGTGAACATACGAGATTTAAATGTCTTCTATACGACAAAGCATGGTGCGTATTAAAACATCACAACCACCACATATTTAGTCATTTTTTTTTAATTTGCGGGAATGCTTACACATCAGGGAGTTCAAACAAAAATTTATTTTCCCTAGTATCGTAAGGTCCAATTTATTCTAAAATACGGAAACCTACAACACATCCCTGACACCAAGTACTATTTTCCTTCTTCCGCCTTCAGAGGAAACAACCCATCTTTCCTGTGACCGAAACTTCTCGGTTTTCAGCGCCACTGCGTGTTAGAAAGCCAAATTTCTGGCGAAGAATGTAACTCTCTCTCCAGAACGTCTTTTCGATTCCAGACGTGCAGTCGGAGGCTTGCAGCGATTACGATGTATTTATAACGTATATTTAGTCGTGGCAGGGGAATAGTGTTCGCAGACAAAAGCTGCAACTAGCACAGCAAGTGGCAAAGACGGGAACTATAACTAATAGTATTTCGCGGCGGACAGCGGAGGCAGCCGATAAGAGGGACGATAAAAAATGGCGGGATTTTAGCATCTCATTTAGATGGCAGGTGCAGAATTTATGCAGAAATGTAGCAAGCTCCAGCAGCCCTACAAGCCAGTAGCGTAAGTCGGGGCAAGTTTAAAGACGCTTTTGGGGGAAAATAAGAATAAATTTGGTAGACCTTACTCCTTATATTTTTTAACTGACGATGCTGATACACTAATGTAGGAATTTATACAAAACACAACAGGCAATGTATGCATAACACAAAGTTGAGGCGCCCTCGTTCAGCTAGTTTTGCCGTGGAAAAACAATAAGTATTACACATTCTCATTGTGTGTTTGTAGCCTTAGTCATCCAGCATGCAAAGCGCATGAGCCATACTGTCATCTGTAGCCTATCCGGCTCTACAATATTTTTCCACATTATCTCACAAACGGCACAATTTCTGAAAAACGATGTGGAAAATAAAATGTGTTTTTTCTGTAAAGTTTGTGTTAAATATTTCTCATTCTAAGACTAATTGAGCGATATATGATCAAAAATGTATATTGATCTTCATGCAAAGTTACCGTTATTCTTGCCAGAATTTAATGAAACTTGAATTTTCTCGACAATTTCGAAAGATATTCCGACGTCAAATTTCATGAAAATCCGCCCAGTGGGAACCGATCTGTTCCATTCGGACGGACAGACATGACGAAGCTCATAGTCGCTATTCGCAATTTGCGAAAGCACTTAAAAACATGTTTGATACAAAACCCGAAATGCAACTACCCTTTTATGCAGTCCTCTGAGCGGTGGGGTCCAGTGCAGTCTTGAACAGGCCCTGCCTTAACGTCACAATGCGCATGACGGCGTTCGGCCTAAAACACCCAACTTGGACTGTACATACTGGTACATTTATTGATGAAGATGCTTTAAGACGGAGGAGCGCGGTAGAGCAGTGGTTAAGGTGCTGTGCTACAATCGGAAGGTCGCTGGTTCGATCCCAGCTGGTGTCAGTGGATTTTTAATTGACATAAAACCCTTCCGGTCGCATTATGGCCCTGGGGTCGACTCAGCCTCTAGCAGAAATGAGTACCAGGAATATTTCTATCCTCTGCCTTTGTCATGTAATCTGGGAACCTTAACTTCTTGGAACCCTCTGAGCCTGTCCAGGCCTGTAATGGGACTGCTTTACCTTTACCTTGCTTTAAGACGAGCCACTGCTTAATACTAGGGGACCGCGGTAGCAAAGTGGTTTAGGTGCTGTGCTACAAATCGGAAGGTCGCTGGTTCGATTGCCGATATCAGAAGCGGACAGAGCCGTGTGGTACAGGACGATTCACGACATTCTCCAGACAAATGAGAGATTGCACAGGATCAAAATGTCCCCAACAGACGGTTACAAGGAATGTGGCAAGAAAGACACACTCATACACCGTTTAACTGAGTGTGAGGAAGGACAGCCAATGTGGGAATAGACAAGGAAGGTTATTCCGATTCCGGCGAGAATCCCCAATGAATGGTTGTTGCGCCCACAATTCAACCTCTGGTCTATGCAACGTCAGCGAGCGGTACTGTGGGTGCTATCCCGATTTGTGACGTTCCGACTAAACCGACAACGAGGCCCGACGTTACACTACCTAATAGACTTCCTGAGACGATCCAAATGGAAGCTGTATCAGTCGCCAAACAGGCGAGGAAGTATCGCAGATTTCCTCACAGTACTAGACACTACATGACAGTTGTGACTACAATGCCGGAAGGTAAGGACCATATAATGGCAGACCACATGATGTGGTGCCAAGGCCCAGGAAGTGGACGGGGTGTTAAGAGTAACTAGGAGCACCGACCCGAGAGAACAAACCAAGACGCATTCGCATTCGCCTGCTTCAATGTTTCACAAGTACACGTACCGTCTCGCTTCATGTTTTATGACCATAAACTAATCTAATATGAGGGTAACGTGCTCTGTTATATAGAAAGAATCTATGTAAACAAATGAGAACAATAAAAAATCCCAGCTTGTGTCATTGGAATTTTTCATTGATATAAAGTCCTTCCGATCGCAGTATGGCCCTGGGGTCGACTCAGCCTGTAACAGAAATGAGTACAGGAGTACTTCCTGGGGTAAAGGCGGCCGGTGCGTAAGACTGACAACCTTACCACTATCCTGTGCCGTTGTCATGAAATCTGGGAACCTTAACTTCCTGGAACCCTGTGGGCCACTCCAGACCTGTAAAGGGACTGCTTTACCTTTTTTACTGCTTTATACTGAAGTATTGATCATTGTACCTGTGAACAGGTGTCCGACAATGTGTCCGTTGTCCGCAACTCAGTGAAAACCGAAGAGGGGCGGGGGTTATTAGAACAGTTGCAGAACTACGTGCAGACGCATGACGTGATGGTGAGCCTCCCGGGCGCTTCGCTACTCACACTGTCGTCAAGAAATATCGACAACGGGGAACTCAACCTTAGCTTCAAATTCGATCAGGAAGAATCATCTGCCAACGCTACCGAGGGTAAGCATATTATCGGTTTTAATTTCTTGTGAAGAAAAACGGAATTTATCATCAGTGTGATGGGTTCTGCAATGCATGACTATATTCGCAACCCCTTTATATTATATCGTTATGAACCCTCACCCTAAAGAGCAACATTAAGGGTTGGAATGTTTGACAAAAAATGGTTCAGGAAACGTTTTCTTTTTGTGGCGCGACAGCCCAACTCGTGTTTAGGCAGCCTCTATGTTGAGGTTTCTACATCACGCATAATTTCACACTCATACAGAAACACACACACCCGGTAGGACTCCTCCAAACGAATGACTAGCCAGTCGCAGAGGCCGTTACCCACGCAACCCACAACAAACACAAGAGACGAACATCCATGCCCTCAGCGAAATTCAAACCCGCGATCTAAACAATTACGCTGCAGCAGACCTACGCCGTAGACCGCACGGCCACCGGGATTTCAAGTATGCCATGAAGGCAAAGAGGGCTCTCTACCCATTCACAGCCACTGCGCTAGAAGGGGGAAGGTGGTCAACACCACGCCTCGGCCATCGTACTCCGGGGAAACAGACTCAGAACCCATCGTAAAGGAGGCAGGGTGAGCCTTGAGGCCGGTCGGAACGGGTGCGGAACAACTCACTACCCCCCCCCCCCCCCCCGGGCCCCCCCCCCCTTTTTCCCCCCTGTTTTCCCGCCCCTAAAGGCACGCCCCCCCCCCCCCCCCCTCGGAAAGTTTTTTTTACA
>Ga0131853_10012833_pt1 | contig 15358 bp, 8 predicted proteins | sample TergutLab28metaG_FD_92764 | JGI IMG/M metagenome (GOLD analysis project Ga0131853, IMG submission 92764) | Labiotermes labralis P1 segment gut microbial communities from Petit-Saut dam, French Guiana - Lab288 P1 (version 2) (version 2) | ecosystem: Host-associated > Arthropoda: Insects >...
CCCCCGAGTAAACTTGATGGAAGTCAAGCCATCATTTAGGTAGGAAAGCACTACAACTGTTTACAATATTATGTATTTCCATACTTTGTTTAATTTATTAACGTTACACATTCACAAAATCATAAATTTACTTATTTCCTATATGTGTGAAAGTTAACGAACTGACAGTACCTTTGCATTTCAAATATCTCCCATGCCCCATATATATAATTCGATTCTAATTGTGTTATGTGAAAACGTAAATTATGTTGATTTTTTGCAATAGAGAGGCAATATATTTGTACAGTATACCCTTTTTCGTGTGGCACGGCATTTTTCTTTTTATCCTTCGTGCTGGGTTTTCTCCCACTTGTCTATTCCCTTGTACTCTGCCGCAAGTTGTGCAGTTATCCGATCCGCGACCTTCCGACTAATTGCAAGTTAATGGCGGATCGTATTGTGTTGGAGGGAGAGATCAATTTATTGAAGAGTACGGACCTATGTTAGCGATGTTCCGATAAATGTACACAGATTACAAGTTAGTTCTGGTGGTTTTGAATTGCACCGACATGGCGCCTAGGAACGTGGCCTGATTCTTCTTTTCCCTTTTACTTCCTTGTATTTACAGAAGGCTGATTTAATTTAAGCTGTCTTCAAGGCGCTCGCCCTATCAAGACGAATATGCCCGAAGAATATCCCTAGCCGATCAAGAGATAAAGGAACATAACGGTTTTAGTTTCAGAATTGAAGTTCTGCTGCGTAATAGCGTAACTGGGATCTGTTGAATTTATCTGTTAGGAGGGTCGTGTAATAATTTTTAAGTTAATAATAAATATATTTGACGCATAAAATGCTTATAGAGTAGACCCTCGGTACTCCGAACCCCGGTAACCCGGATCCCCGTGTAATTCGGACAGTTTTGGGCTAACTGTAGTTCCGCTGTACTGGCCATTGTCCGGATCACTGGGGAGAAATCAGAGACAATCCGTACTCAGAGACTGGAGACGCGGATGAAGGGGGAAGGACCAGCCTTTCATCAACTGTTCAGCAGTAAGGAAGTGATCTGTCGAGTGTCGTAGCTCTCCTTCTCTCTTATTTCATTATTACAGTGAAGTGATAACGAGAAAAAGTCCCATTATTATTATTAAGCTCAGTATTTAAGCTTCGAGGAGTTATACTTTACCTCTGAGTGGTAATTTTTTGTGTTACCTACACCATGGATCTGTCCCTCCATGCCCCCCCCCAAATATTCCGAATTGCAGAACGACTACTGTAGTTATTCTTTTACAGGCATTCATAGGTATACACAAACACATTCATGCACTGCTGCTGCACGTGTTCCTCGGAAATGAGGCACCTATATTCGAGATGTAATAACACTTAGAGGGTAGATAAGGGATGTGGTCTTGCTGTAGTATGTTCATCAACTCACAGAATTTTCGTAAATACATATACGAATCTCCTGTGCGCATGCGCGTTATGCTTTCCGCTGTATCAAACAGTGCTACTGCCGTAGTTCGATGACGTCATGTTAGTCCATGCATATATTAATTGTTCAAAATTTTCTTCTCATATCTTTATCTCGAGAAAGATGTTAAAGAAACTGAATGTTCGTAACAGAGAGGAAGTGAGAGGAGGAAGAAAAAATTTGCACAAAGAGGGAGTTCAGTTTTCGTCTGCAGTCTGCGGTGATTTGAAATCAAGGTTGGTGATGTGGACAGGAATGGAAAGAAAATTAGCGCAAGGGAGAAATGTGTATGCTGTCATTGCTGCGGACACATCAGCGGACGAGTCCGACTGTGAGAGGTATACATACATGTGGTTTTTACGATCAGTCGCATTAGCCTTACGGAAACGATCGAAACAAGTAATAGACAGGCACTCTTTCAAATATTGACTAGAACACCAGCTTTCCTGATTTTACTCTTCGTTATTTTCCACAGTCCTAAGGACAAATTATTTTGTAAAACTTGACCTTTACCTTCCACGCCCTTTGCAATTCATTATTTATCAGTTATCAAATTCTTTTCGACATACAGTGTGAAATACTAGCAGAGTACTGAATTATGTATTTGTACCTACTTTGCAGCGTCTTTGGGTCCTTATGGAACATTGGAGACTTTTTGTGTTACTGCTATTTCTGTAGGCATTATTGTTTGTTTGTTTGTTGTTGGCGCAACAGCTCCTAGTGGGCCAGGGCCTCCTCATTCACGAGGTTTTTAAATCACACTCACACGACGCACCACAGTCGGTAGGACTCCTCTGGACGAGTGATCAGCTCGTTGCAGAGACCTCTGCCTGACAACACACAACATTCAAAACAGACAGACATCCATTCCCCCGGTGGGATTCGAACCCACAGTATCATCAGGCGCCCGGCCGCAGACCTAGGCCTCAGACCGCGCGGCCACCGGAACCGGCTTAGGCGTCCTTACTATCCTTGTTTACCTGTTTTATTATCCTACATATCTTGGGGGTTTTCCCATTGTCTTTTTCAAATGTTGGTGTTCCTGAAGATTCACTTATTCCGAATATTGCTCCTTGCTAAACCACGTACCATCCTATCAGGATGAATTCTTCAACAGGATTGCTAAGAGAACCTCAAAAGCTCTTTTGTATTTCTGCTGTTCGCATGGAATTTAATCCTGTAGTGTAAGTGGTAATTTGTAATACTGTGGATCGCTTGAATTAACGCACCAGGGTCCGAATTTTCACTGTAGACTGGAGTCATTGCAGGTGTCATCACCGCATTTCACAGCTCTTTTCCTATGTGGCATTGATGGAGTGGCGTTTTTATTAGTACGGACTAGTAAGTGTTTGGTCCGTTGCAGGAATTCAGTTTTCCAATGTGCGAGTTGGTTACATGACATGTATGATTCATGCCGGACCGCTGACAAAATGGCATTGTGTGTCCGGAGGTACTGTCACTGACCCACTGCTTGAGGGTTTTCTGTAGCTTTCTGTGCCCAATTTGGTACCCACACCATGCTGAACTGCATATTGTCGTGAAATCTTCCAAAGAACAACAAAAAAAATATATATATCGCACTGCAAACCTCGCACTGGTACCAAAATTCCACCATAACGTAACACTTATAACGTCAGTATTACAGTTTCCCTCAACAAGAGTAACCGCTAACGTTCTTCCCTTTCTGTATCCTTAAAACTGTCTGCGTACCATTCACTTACTTGCTTCTGTTACAAATGTTCTACGTACGTTTACCAGCAGTAATAAAGAGCTGTGCCTTTGAAATTTGTAAAGATGTAAAATTTTGTTTTCCTCTAGTAAATCGCTAACCTACTTTCAGCCGTATATTTCTTTTTTTTTCTTTCTTTGTTTCTTGCCTTCTGCTGCCTAATGCTTCGAATGGATAATATATGAATTTAACCGAATCATTACTCATTCCTTGCCTGACAGTACCTCTACTGGCTGTCACACCTTAGCTGTGTGCTGTTTGTATGAACTTGTGTTTGCCCACTGTATGTGTCCTATAATCGCAAACTACCTCAGAAGGATATGTCACGTCCATGGTAGGTCAGCCACTTGTTGCAGTACTTCGTGTTACCGCGCACCTGGGAAATGGATGGTCGGATGCTAGGCGTTCTACTCTCCAACAGGAAACTTGTAATGGACGGGAAATCAAATTGATCAGGCGAGAGTCCAAAACCGCACATTCTAACTGTGCTAAAGGAACTTCAAACAGCGCCGATATATTTCCAGTGTAAAACTGTTTCATGTGGCGATACATTATACTGTACGGACCCTCTGTGACCTAACGCTTTCACTGTGAATAAAATATTTTATTTGAGATCAAAGTACAGCGCGATGCGGCTTGTCATTAAGAGGCGCTAGCAAGTGATAGTCTGCTGGAACATTGTATCAGCCAGTACCTGTGTATGGCACAGGTAGCTCATCATCTGTATTTCAAAACTTATTTTTTAAACTGTCTAAATTTTATATGCAGTAATTTGAGAACACTTTCTTTGCAGTTTTGTGTACCTTATTGGCCTTGATATCAAGTTATTTTTGACACAGTTGTAATATTAAGTGTATAAATCCCTTACGAGATTAAATAGGATCACGTTGCTCAAGAATACCGTACATTAGACCTAGAAGAAACATTAACATAATTAGTTATGGAACCCATTTTGGGTTTTGGCGCTGACCATAATTACCCTTACTCCATATATAAAAATTATGTTTTATTGACGTTTTGAATACATTACTGGCTCTAATGTTTATGTGTTAGTGATATAAATTAATTATTTCAGACATACGTCTACTTTCATTCAAACGGTAACCTCCACACTGAACCAGATTAACTACAGGAGAGTGTAAGTAAATTCCCGAGAAACTTTGACTGTGCGTAGCGACAGAATTCGTATTTTGACAGTGATCGATGCTATTTTTCTCCGTGGCAAAGTAATAATTTCACCCCTGTTATTCTGGAGGTACTGGATAATTGAATTTCCTCCACATGATTTACCGATTCCTTAAGAAGTGTAATAATTAAATATTCTTTAAACTAGATGCATTTAATTTCGAGTTCTGTACAGCGGTTCGACGAAAATGAAGTGGAAGGTCTTACATCGTACTCAGTCATATTACTGTTCTTCTGGAGCTAAGTAATCACATTTCCTGCACGCTGGTTCAAATTATCACTGGTACTTGAGAGATAGAACGTCGTCCGTGATACATCTACACCGGTAAGACAGGCGCCTTATTCTCAGACTTCACACGGCGTGGAACTGAATTTCTAGGAATTATATTAAAGAACGGTATATTCTGTTACTTTTGACTTGGTCGTGTTGAAATCATAGCTGCATGTTTCTACTTGCGCCGGCTGGGATTTAAAGACGGTAGTGTCAGCTGTTTCAAAACCGTGGCGGAATTAGAGGGGGAGGGGGTGGTGGTGTTCGTATCTGTCGTCGAATAATGAGTCGTCGGAATTTAAAGCTATGAATTAAAGCTACATTTTCTTTCAAGTAAGTAAGAGCGTAAATGAAACATGTGCGATACTCTGTGCAGCATTTGGCGCAGAAGCTATCAAACCTCGAAGTGTTTCTAATGACTTGAACACTTCCTAGAATGTCCAGACAACGTGAAAGGTATAGAAAAGAAGCTGTCGTCCTGAAATACAGAGGTCAGATGCAAATGTTCGTAGGGTGCGAAATTTTGTTTTTTAAACAAGGCCAAACAGTTAACCTGGTTTATTGCATATAGATATTCTCCAATTTATGTAAGTTTTGCCTAGAAGACAGCTTAAAATCAGGCCCAAAAATTGGTTTCTGCGTCCTGACAACGCGTTAGTGCACCGAATGTTTGCGGCTAGCAGTTTTTGGGAACAAAACCCCTTTTTTTAAGGAAAAACTCCCCCAGTCATTCAACATATTTGGCTTCCAATGACGTTTGGCCTTATCCAGAATTAAACCCCACCTGGAATTTTCGGAGATTTCAGAACGTCTAAGACTTTCAGCAAACTGTTACTGTAGAAATGAAGCTTATACCACAGGAGGAATGCATAAATCGTTGAAAAGTTGACGTGGATGGGGCAGTTGGTATTGCGACTCGCTACGGGCTCGATGGTCCAGGGATCGAATCCCGGTGGGAGCAAAATTTTCCGTACCCGTCCAGACCGGCCCTGAGGCCCATACAGTCTCCTGTACAATAGGTATTGGATCTCTTTCCCGGGAGTAAAGCTGTTTGGGGGGGGGGCGTTGATCGCTCACCGCCATCTAACGCCGGGCTAAAGAAAGGTTAGGTTAGGTTAGGTTATACCTCTACTCCCCGTATGAACCTTAAAGGCCTGTTGGAGGGGGAACTTTACCTTTGGCTTTGCCAAACTTTTTACTTGGTGTAGCTAAGTGTACAACTGCTCAAAGGGATTACTTTGAAGGTGACTCTTTTCACCCATCTTTAATTATTCATGAACATATGCCATAAAATCACACCGAGAACTTATAACTTCACCTCGTACGAGTATAATAAACGTGAAAATGTCGAAATACATTATCAGTACCTTTCAAAGTTTCTAAAGTAAGCTCTAGTCTGTGTGAACATTCATGTTACCACGACGTCGGTATTAAAGTCTCTGCCGCAGAATCCTCTTACGTGTTTCTAGCGCACTCATCTCTACGACTGTTTGACATGGCTGTGACAGTAATCTGTGGCAGTCCCTAAGTTACTGAGCATGTCAGAAGGATGTCACATGTCACACCAAGTCATTTGACAGATGCACAGTGTACACAGAGAAAGTCGCGCCTCTGAACAAGGTTTGTTACAGTGCCTTCTAGGACTAACACTATTTGCCAATCATTCCCTGCATACGTCCCTCGGAGAGGGAGTTCCCGAACCTACAATAACAGCTTTGATTTCAGAAAGTAAATTTGTTTCCGAACATGGCGGTCGGGCTAAGAATTTTGCTGTCATCGAGCGTCAAATGCTGCTTCATGGATTCCAGTTTCATGTAATTTATGAATATTTAATTACAAATTTCTGTGTTTTGTAATGATATTCTTTTTTTACCAACTTGATGCACAAATTCTTTATTTTAATATATTTATTACATTACTTTAATGTTTCAACCACTATTATGCTCATCTTCAGGAGGACAATTGTATTAACACAGCATCTGGTATCGTCACTCTCTTTAGATGACTGTTCAGTACACAGGTTAGAGAGGACTCTTTATTTTAATACATGTATTACATTCCTCTACATGTTTCGAGCACTATTATGCTCATCTTCAGGAGGACAATTGTATTAGTACAACATCTGGTATCGTCACTCTCTTTGGGTGACTGTTCAGTATACAGGTTACGAGAGGACTCTCGTAACCTGTATACTGATCAGTCACCTACAGAGAGTGAGAGTGAGATGCTGTACTAATACAATTGTCCTCCTGAAGATGAGCATAATACTGCTCGGAACATGTAGAGGAATGTAATACATGTATTAAAATAAAGAATTTTTGTATCTAGTTGGTAAAAAAATACTATCATTATATTAGGATTCACGGTCAACAAAACGTAAAATTTCTGTGTTTGTGTTGTTCCTCTGTACATGGATAACATAGTTGTCTTCAGTAAAGTCTTCCGATGTCAGTGCTGTTAAAACATTGGGTTACAGAACCACAGCTTTACGTAGACAGTATCAATGTAAATATTTTATTGCCTTATCAACTTCAATGGATTCTGACGGTGATATATTGGGGCAGGATTTACTGTAGTGTTTGGAAAATGCCTTAGGTTTATGACAAAACGACATTAAGAATGCTGTGTGTATCAAAGTTTGAAGTGCAAAGGGAGAGCAGACGAATCGTATTATGGTGGATTCGTCTGAAAGAACGGATCGTTGTTACCGAATATCAGTCCCACTGTCTTCAGAACTTCCTATCTTATTTGAACCCGAAAGCGGAAACGGATCCTTTATTCAGACTTTGGGATGTAAAGGAACTGAACGGTGGACGCGTCTAAACACTTGTGAAGCCTGCTGTAATTTATTTTTAGTATCACCTTTTTTAAATTAAATAGAAACTTTGAAGTTAGTATCTCTAAAAGTGTGGACTTTCAGGGATTATTTCGAGTTTTTTTCAAATACTTCTGACATTTGAATGTCATGTAATTCTTGACGTCAGTTACGGGTTATGTATTATACATTCTTATGTGTGCCATCCCCGTTGTGTGTTTAAACTACATGGTGAGGCAGATTCAGTCAAAATCACAACTATAAATATGTGGCTAAATGATGGTGATTATTTGCAATGTAAAAACTACATGTTTCGGCCTATAGCCTCCATCTTCAGGTTTTAACAATTTTCTTGCTAAAAGAGTTTTATATATTATGTGATATTATATATGATATTATATGATATGATATTATATGATATGATATTATATTATATTAAACTATTTTAGCAAGAAAATTGTCAAAACATGAAGATGGCCGCTATAGGCCGAAACATGTAGTTTTTACATTGCTAATAAACACCATCATTTAGCCATATATTTATAGTTGTGTTTTTGACTGCATCTACCTCGCCATATATGTATTATACATGACAAAAATAAAAAAATTAAAAAGAGGTATGTGTATAATTTAAATCAAAATTTGTGGATTATGAACGCAAAAGGACGCGACATTTGTTAAGGCATTCCTAAATTAGTCTGTGATTACTTTTCAATTAACATAAGAAGCGTGGATCAATAAAAATTAAGGATGGAGACACCAGTAATCATGAAGACGAAACGACGGAGAAACTGAGGTAAACACCGTTGTGGAGATGATCAATTTAACGGCCTGCGTACTTGGGAGACTTTTGTCGGTTACTCTTCAACTCAGACTAACTGCCAGCCATTGCATGTGTAGACTCCACGTGTGACAAACGTGTCGGAGAAGATGCCGCTCGTGGAAGGGGAAACGATACGCGACACGTATTTCTCACAATGTCCTTGGCCCGTGTTTGCATAAATAATAAAGAATGTGTACCAGCAAGACCAAACCCCATTGCATTTCCTATTGAACCACTTACAGAGCATGATCACTGTGGTGTTATAGCTTTGGGTAGTGGTGACTTCCTGTTTGGTTGGTCGATTTGACGTAGTTTTATATGCATGTATAACAGTCTTTCTAATTCTAACTTACTTCTCGGAACGGAGACCCACTAGACAAGCTGATATTTGTTCAGCTGATCAAGAAATTTCCATTAGTTTTGTGATTCGATTTTAGGAAATATATACAAAACAGTTGTTTCCTTGTCCAGATGTTAAGTCAGATGCATCTAGTTCGTAACTTCACAGACAGTTCATCTAATACGTAACGTTATAGGATCACCTTATCTAATCCCAGGTCACCCAAATGGCTCTCCCGAGAGTGGTATTTTCCTTGCGCATGTAATCCTTTTTCGTCTGATCTTATTAAGAACATTTCGGTAACATTGTGAATTTAGAAGTTCGTCCTAATGCAGGTTTTCAGGCTCTTATCGCAAAATTGCGAAAAGCGACTATTAGCTTCGTCATATCTGTCTGTCCGCATGAAACAACTCGGCTCTTACCGAAAGAATTTTTATGAAATTTGATATTTCAAGATTTTTATGAAACCTATCGAGAGAATTAAAATTTTATTAAAATCTAACAAGAATAACTGCTACATAAAATGAAGACTTACTTACGTTTATGATATCTCGCTGAATTGTTCATAAATGCGAAATATTTCAGACAAAAGTTGGAAAGCAAATCAAAACACACATTTTGTGTTCAGTGAGTTATGTTTATTTGTTATTTGAATTACATAATGATCAGTTAAGATCAGAGGAGTTGAAAACAAACATATTTATGTAAATTAGTGTGAAGCAACTGCTGTCTGTCGCCCAAGTGTTGCGCAGTTTTTGTTTTTTTTTATATTGATCGAGAGATTTGGAAGTACTTTACAAGCTCCGTAACTCACAAAACTTAAGCTAAGTGCTGCTTGTACCAGCATGCTACGTAAAGCTTCCGTTTTGGTCACGCTGCCTTCCCTTTTAATCTCCACATCCCCATGTGTATGCCTCAGGGGAAGGGTGCGTGGTCCTCTGGGAGCAACACATCCCAGTACGATACGATGGTAGTATAAAATGGAAAAATACAGCCGTGGTAGCGGAAAATACGTATGAAGAATAGACAGTCAGAATCCTGGAGGGAATTTTCAGCTTATGCGTCCTCTGTCTAAAATCGATATTGACAAATTTTGCTCGATGCAATGCACGGAAACGTAGTTGAAGAACTTCATAGATACTGGAGTCGGAAAAATTTACATCCTTCCAATATCTTATGTAATTCAGTTCGGCCAGGGGAAGTCAGTATCAAATATTCATACACACATGCTGAACAAAGTTTGGTGTCTTGGGTTTAATGCATAATATACACTGTAGCAAGACTTACTGACCTAAATTTCCTATCTTATTTTTTTCTTCCTGTGGCGCTTCGACCTGATTCAGGATCATGGTCTTCCTTTACGGGGCGTCGCGGTCACTCTCAGGCACACCACCACCACCTAACTTAGATGGCGATGCAACACGCACAGCACATGAAAACGTGTTCCTCACCTAAATTTAACACAAATAATTTTATCTGTGTCTTATATTTTAACACATATTGTGAATCTGATATTTAGAACTTAATATTTTATAATTGTACATTGGCTTGGTTGTCTTTGTAATATATCCTTCGAAAAAAAAAATCTACCTGAAAATGGCCACAAAAGGTGACCGGAATATGTAGGAGGTTTACAACGAGTGTAGTGTAATAAATTTGGATATTTTCATATGCACTTGTTGGTTTTATTCTCACAGCGGAGCATCAGTGCATGTTCACGAAATACTTAAAATTGAGCGGACCTGTATTTCCACTGCCACAAGTGACTACTTGGTATGCTGAGGGAGGACTCTGCGTATTATTATTATTAGCCTGTCCAGATAAACCGTTGCACGCCTGAAGGGAGAAAAAAAGGGTTTTTTCCCCTAGCATTTTGACTACTGTCGTTCGTTTTCTTCGCAGAACCTCTGCATGCTGAGCACCTGCTGCATCATATTGACCTTCATCACACAATTAACTTCTGTAACTTGTTTCACATGTTTATTTCTTTGTCACTGACAGTACAATTTCTTCTTCTCGCTCTTCTTCCTCTGCTTCTCCTTCTAGGTTTATTTATTCATTAAGAATTAAGGTCCTGTAATTTTCACAAGGTCTATCTGCCTGTCAAATATCCCTGCTTTTAACGTCGTGCCGTCAGGAATGACTTCAGACTTGTGTGTGCGTAAGGAGAGGTCAAGAATTAGATTGAGTAACTCTTGTTATTATTGCTATTTACAAGTATAGTTGCAGAGCCCTGACCACAAGCCAATCATACCAACGTAGTGCCCTCTTGGGGCCTAGACATTCCAAGTCATTTAGCTGCTGGCTGGCTGTGTTGTTCTGATAATTTACTGTCGAATTGGGATTGCGATATAACCAAAAGGTCCTTGAAATCTTTAGATGTGTGTGTGTGTGTGTGTGTGTGTGCAAGGTACACTTACGCACGAGATACAGAAGCGTGTCATTGTTTTTCTCACGGTAAAGGCCTAAACGCACAGCTCGTGTTTGGTGTAAGGTTGTTGTTCGGTTACCAGTTGTTAGTACAGTTCAAGAATCGCCATTTCTGTAATGAACGCCATTTTTGAGATCGGATCTTGATGGAAGTCCTCACACCGGCACAGACCGGAAGTTTCTACTGGCTCCAATTCTTCTTATCCCTCAATGTGTTGGATGGTGCAGAAATGTCCGGAGGCGCGTCTTGTATTATGGCTTCTTCTTGACATTCTACCTCCGAACCAGACTCCAGCCAAAAAAGTATATGTAAGTTTACCTGCGACAATGGGGAGCAGGTTTGTAACGCGCTTCCTTATGAGACTGCGTAATGAATGAAGAGGGCTCTGAAGGACTTAGGTATCTTCTAGGGCTAGAAGTCAGTCAACCAAGTCGGAGGCCCCTGTAGAATGTTTCTAGACTCGGAATATATACCTTCTAGTGGAAAAATAGGTTAGTTAGAGCAATTACTTGCGTAAGCAGAAAATCATTTCTTACACTTTAGTGGTGGAGACACATTATAGCCCTAGTTCAACAGGGATTTCTTCATTATGAAACCGAGAACAGGCAAACACACAAATGCCTCCACAAAGCCTATCGTGTGGAACAGGGGCAAGGTGGTACTAACGCGGACAATCTCTCTCAAATATGAAACCGCAGATGCGCCTGGATATGCGACAATTGTGTACGCATGGTACAGCGTGAAATCGTATGCACCAAATCCGGTGCCGTATTTTAGATGTGAAACGATTTGACGTATATTGAACCCGCGCAATTCTGACATCATTCTTCTAAAGTGTGTGACGGCGGACCATGGTGATTCACAAGGCCCAAAACCCATTCTTTGTGCAAACTGTTCTGCCAGTCACTTATCTAGCAAATCTGACTCTCCTCTCTTGGTAGAAGTGAGCGCATTATAGATAGGTCTGTATACAATGCTGTCGTTTCCAGGGGCGCAAATACCTACTAAGAACTACTGCCTTGAGTTTAAGAGATAAGACAAGCATAGGCTGCCGCATTGCGCAAAATGATCTGTGAAATATCCACACGAATAGAAAATGCATCTGGCTCCGGTTGTATGAAGGTTCATCCTCTATAACTTCGGCCAATACCAAAACTAGAGAAACTTTAAAACTTCAGACAAATCTGCGACGTCGTACATAACCCACAGAATTACTTACTTACTCACTCCATGGTGCAGAGTCCCTCTTGAGAAGCTAACTGGTTTGCAGCAAGTCAAGAAATTTCCCGCATTTCACGGAACCCGAAGGTTCATTACCGAACTCACAAGCGTCCGCCACCTGTCTCTATCCTGGGCCAGCCCAATCCAATCCATATACCCACATCCCACCTCCTGGAGATCCATCCTAATATTATCCACCCATCTACGCCTGGGTCTCCCCAGTGGTCTCTTTCCCTCCGGTTTCCCTACCAAGACCCTATACGCCCCCCTCTCCTCACCCATACGCGCCACATGCCCAGCCCATCTCATTCTTCTAGATTTTATCACCCGCACAATATTGGGTGAGGAACCCACAGACTAACCGGTTCAAGAATCTGCTCCGATTCATACGTGTACGCTGTCTCCGCGAATGGTGCAGGGTAGAGTCGCCTGCCACACCGAAATTAATCTGGTGACGGTTTCAACACCAGCGGCTACTCTGAGACTATAATACAGGTGGAAGCTTAAAAATTTAAATATAGGTATCTTGTACTTTTCACATTGACTTTGTACGGTGGAATCTTTGGCAGATACCGCACTCACGTCTCTGAATTTAGCTTAATGCGGAAACGTTTTGTTCACCCACCCGCCGTCCGCGAGCAACACGTCACACAAATAATCTCTCTCTGTCGACAATGTCGTCCAAAAGCTCGCGGTTTCGTTGCAGTGGAGATGTATATTGATGAGTAGTCTGTCTCGAAGTGACTGCTTTTCGATCTGCCTCTTCTTTCAATCTGATATCTTTGAGGAAGTGCTTTATCCAAACTGAGATTTAACAGCTTGATGTGACTCTGTTTTCCCAGTTTAACATAATAAAAGAGGCTTACTTTCCTACTATGGGTTCTGTGTTGGACAAATTCTCGCCTACCGCACCTAGAAATTTTGAATAGTCTAATCTCTTATGTCTTCTACCCACCCGTGTCTTATTCCTTCTCTATGATGGAAAAAGGAATTTGCGGATTTTATTTGGGCTCCAAAATGTGACACGCTCAGGTATATCTAATCAGTTTAAACGTCTCCTACCGTAAAACGGAGAACCTTTCCGCAACGCAAGCGGCACTCGAGAGAAAAGCTTATCTGTTCATTCTCCGAATCTATGCATTTAAACTGTGGCAGTTTCATGATTATATATCGGATAAATATATTAGCATCATTATTTGGGCGTGTTTTGTAAGTGAGGAGATGTATGATGTCACATAAACTGGCATGGTGAATACAAACACGAATGGGATATTGGCTTGAAGGGCTTCGTGTATTACAGAAAGGGATCATTATCGGAGATACTGTGAATTGTGTGTGTTACTTCAACGGGATTTTTGAATTTGTGTATTTTTCAACTATCCCTAGAGTCCGTGCGTCATCATGAGTTCTTTCAATGCCTGTGTATAATGTCACCGTGATTTCCATGTTTTTAAGCAGTGCGTCATTAATTTTGTATTCCTTAGCAGTTCTACAATGCACAGTGCTTGAAATGCCTTACTTTGAACCCATATGTTTCATTAACAATGAACTTGAGGTCCTGAATTTGAAAATTATGTATTTTCAAATTTCTTGTTCCATTATATCGATAGAATTTAGTAAGCGTATTGGTCAATATTTCGATGGGTATGCATAAAATTTCATATACTACAGACTGAAATTCATCTGCTAAATATTTAAATTAATCCATTTTCTACCTCACAGGGAACGTACTGCGGCTTCATTACAAAGACCATCCAGTTAATGATGTGATACAAATTAATGACTTCTAAACACAAATACATTGTGTACGCAAAGTACAGGGCTTATTAATATGCATTATGGTGGTAATGTAACAATCATTGTGTATTAAATTGTGATGCATCTCGTACTTAATACCCTCAGAACGCCAGTCATGTCTGACTTACAGTTTGGTCTTTTTATTAAGCTCCTTCCGGAGACGAGCCCTTGAAGAGTGGCTACACGGGAAATATTTGGACTGTTCCCTCCACATTCTGTGCGCTTCAAGACTTTCCTAAATTCTTTGGGGACTGTGGGTGGGGACACGACTGAATCAAAGATGTGGAATTCTGAACAGACTTCTGTCGTACAGGAAGTAGGCTTCTATTTGATTGTTATGATCCTGTAACATGCAATGAAACAGAGTAGGTTCAAGCATTGTTCTCTTTGACCGTAAGAACTTAATATAAAAGCCCGTTTGATGCCCCTCTTGATGTTAACACGAAATAAAATTAGGGCATTCTTATCTCATTGACCAGAAGTGCAGTCTGAGAAAGGAATGTAGATTTATCAGGGTCAGTCAAGTCGTGACGAGAGTACTTCTGATAAAACTCTCGGCACTGCTGACAAATTGGAATACATTCTAGTGCAAAAGGGCAACCCGCGGTACAGTGAACATTACCCCTTTCTGCGTTACATACTTGTCGGTTTCGACTCTAAACCGAGAGGCCCGCTGTAGTAGCCTGTCGCGATCACAAAGATTTTAAAAGCGACTCTGTGCTTAGTCACGTCTGCCTATCTGTTCGTCTGTCTGTCCAACTGGAACAACTCGGCTGGATGTGTTTTTGAGAATTTTGATATTGGTGGTTCCTAAAATCTGTCTCAGAGTTCTAAGTTTGTATAAACCTGACAATAATTACAGGCACTTAACTTGTGTACCTACATACATTTACGACTACTGTGGTTACTGACGTTAGGACGGTTGTCTCTGTTGCCAAAATTACCGATAGTTGAATAAGGAGAGACCAACTTCATGTCACTTGCTTTATTATTTCACTATTTAATGCTCAACATGTTTCGGATGTTAACACATCCATCCTCAGGAGCTTGCGACTTATTTGTTGAGTTATTTCATGGGTTGTATTGCTCTGGTTCGATGTGTGTTGGTGTTACTTTGTGGTTTGGCTGGCGTGGTGTGGTATCCGGATGCATTGCTTCAGCCTGCATCCGGAAACCACCCCACCCCATCCAAACCACAACGTAACACCAACACACATCGAACCAGAGCAATACAACCCATGAAATAACTCAACAAATAAGTCGCAAGCTCCTGAGGATGGATGTATTAACATCCGAAAC
>Ga0131853_10012835_pt1 | contig 15358 bp, 7 predicted proteins | sample TergutLab28metaG_FD_92764 | JGI IMG/M metagenome (GOLD analysis project Ga0131853, IMG submission 92764) | Labiotermes labralis P1 segment gut microbial communities from Petit-Saut dam, French Guiana - Lab288 P1 (version 2) (version 2) | ecosystem: Host-associated > Arthropoda: Insects >...
GGACACATGTTTATATGAACTTTTTTGATCACAAAGACCTAGGAAATCACCTCCTGCAGTTATGCCCTAAAGTCGTGAAACACCCTGTATATATATATATATACACACACACACACACACACAGACATGTGTGTGTGTGTGTGTGTGTGTGTGAGTGGCAGTATATTTACTTATTTTAGTTTAAAGTTTTTGTTTTCAAATTGAACAAATTACACAGTGCATCCCCTCTGTACAAATAAGTGTTTCTGAGAGAGTTTCAGTTGACCCAATTCTCATTTTTGCTCTGGAGTTCACAGCAGCCATACAAAATTTATGTTTGTGCAGGAATTGATCTGGTACATGACCAAGTGGAACAGGCACTACTGAGTGAAGTAGAAAACCTCCGTACCTGTCAAGATCATCTGAAGAACATTCATGAAAGAAGTGTAGAGCAGGTAAGTGGAAAACTTTTACAATAATAATTCTCTCAGTGTTTTGACAGTGACTCTGTAGTCTCCAATGATTTTGTATCCTATCCACTGTCTAATGGAGGCCAGGGCTCTGGAAGAGTTGTAGCACCAAAGATGTGATGATGATGATGATGATGATGAAGAAGAAGATGAAAACATTGCACTGTCTGAGGACACTTACCATGCACGATGTTTTGCAAAATGGCTTAACAGTTGTCTTTAGGTAAATGCTGGTTGATTAAGTTACTACTATCATAGTCTAATGACTAATAAATGTAAAGTTGTCTGTCCTGAAGTGAACTGTTGACAGTAAACTTTATGCTTCCTTAATCTTGGTACGAAATGGAGGTCAAGGTTAGCGTCAGGCTCAAGGAACCTTACTTGCAGGGAAATTGTCCTGTATACCCTTTAAATAGGACACTAGGAGCTGCAGAGTGAGTCTGGATTAACTGGTAAAGACAACAACTCCTGACCTGGTCAGAAATCACAACATTAACCCCAAGGTGTCAGCCCATATTTTATTATCTTTTCAGTCGGTATTTTCAATATTCTCAATAACCTCAACAAGCCTTCTCAGTCTAGATTATTGTATGGGTCTCTCATGATCTGAGGGACAAGGAATTGTGTGTGTATGTGTGCCAGCATGTGCGTACGTGTAGATCAGTGCAGTCAGGAAAAGTGTGTTCCATTTGTGTGTTAGTTGCTTCTACTTTAATGCCAATTTCAATAAATTGCTCTGCAATTTACAAAAAATATTCTTTTTTTCAATGACATCAAAAGCTGCGGAACAATCGAGCAGTACAGCACGAACTGGAACGGGATTTGAAGAGCAAGGAATCTACACTTGGTATTGACAACTTGTGCCACCAGCTGAATAATTTCTCACGTGGCATCAACTACTATGGTGGAATTGAGAAATTTGATCCTACGTATGTACTAATGGGTTCATGGGTAAATGAAAAGTGAAGTTTAATACACCTGGAAGATTTATTTTCTAAATTTTCAATTATCTAGATTCAGCACTGCTATTGCTTGCCATTATTTTTATTCAGTGCCACTAGTACCAACGCCTGCAGACAAACACAATCCTAAGCCAGTTTCATCCATCCCCGATCTTCACAACCTATTCCATTACAACGTATCCTAGTATTATGTTCCCATCTACCTCTCAGTTTTCCAAATGCAGAGTTTTCAAGAGGCATCTCTATTTAAAGTGTGGTGGATATGCCAGTGGTAGCATAACTACCAGCAGGGTACATCAAGCCAGACAGGCCTCAGTGGATGAGCCAGACAAAGCATGTCCCTAGGGAAGTAAACCCTAATATAATACCTTGGTCCTCCAAGTTGGGGGTTGGATGTAGGGTTAACAACCCTACCCTGTAAAACACCATTACTGTTTCAAAACCCCAAAAGTGAGGCCATGGCCAGGAAATGGACAGAAGAACCAAAAAAGAAGTCTACACCAAAAGCAAGTCTGTCTTGTCTCCTCCATCCAAGCCACATACACACTTTATTATAACCTGCTACATTTCACTACTCTAACCAATAAGTTGTGAAATAAGGAACAGACAAATAAACTTCAAACACAACTTTATAAATTATTCATATCGTTCACACTGTGGCTAAAGGCGTACTTAAGGTTCCTCCGGCAGTGAAAGCTGTGAAAAGGGCATATGCCATTGAAGAGACGTAAGACCTTGTCACCACGATACATCACCAAATACGTAAGTACCAGTTGACAACAAGTTATATTCCTATCTAGTCAATCATAATACAGGGTTATTCATAAGTCCATGAAACATTTTAAAAATTCGCAACAAATAAACTACTCAACAGATCATGGTAGTTCTTACGTTGATAGAGAGAGAAACTCCCCAAGTTATTTTACATATTTCACAGATACTCAATGTGTCCATCTTTGGTAATATGGTAGACAGCTATGTGATAGTCCATCTTGTTCCACACGCGTGTCAGCATATCACGGTCGACCAGAGCCACAGCAGCGGTGATACGGTTGTGAAAATCTGGAGATTAGTGGGGAGTGGAGGCACAAAGACAGTGTCCTTCACAAACCCCCAGAAGAAAAAGTCGCACGAGGTTAAATCCGGGGACCGGGGTGGCCACCGCATTAACGCATCATCTTCTTTTCCTGTGCGTCCTATCCACCTTTGTGGCAAGTTTCGATTGAGATACCCTCGCACATCTTTGTAGTGACCCGGAGAGCCGTCCTGTTGAAAGATGTAATCATTACTGTCTTCATTCAACTGTGGCATCAGCCAGTTTTCTACCATGTTTCATGGACTTATGAATAAGCCTGCATTTCAAACATTTTGTACTTACCGTTATAGCAATAATACCAAACAGTACTTGACACTGAATAATCATAACAAAAATCAACTATCCATAGCCCTCACCAACATCTGCCACTTTCCAAAAGATTTTAACACTTTAGCTATCATTTTATTTTAATTACGAACAAATGAATGTATTAAAGAAAGACTGGAATTGTAAATATATTTGTAAGAAGTGAGACCTTACTTCCATGGTGTGATATGTATACTTCTTTTAATACGTTCTATGAGCCAGCCTGCTGATGACCATGAGGCTGAAACATGCAACTGTATGAATACCTCATAAAGCAGTGTTCAATGGTTATTTGTCTGTTTCTTAGTTTACAGTTCAACACAACGAGTTGCATAATTTTAAACTTAAAATATGTGGTGAACCGTATAAATCACAAATTTCCTAGTTACGTAATATCCTACATTCTCTATCGACTTCCTCCTTCTTGAGTCCAAATATCTTTTGACCACTTTGTTTCAAAACATGTAATTTTGTGCACCCCTCACCGTAGGATATCACAGTCTCCTAACATCGAAGGTAACTATAAATATTAATTTATGGACAGCCAACATGTTTGGAGTTGGGTGTAATGTTAACAATTGGTAACGGTAATCAAACGTTTGGGCTATGAAATCTTGAGGAAAGTGTGAAAAGTGGGTGGAAGGCATCTGAATTGATTTTGATGAACAAAATCATGACAAACTAAAGAGCAGAACCAGAAGAAGATCAGTACAACCAACACATTAAAAAAAAAAACATTAGGAGAATCAGGTATAATGGAGTTGTTCACACAATTTATATGGGGGGGGGGGGGTACTGAACCAAAATTCATCAGTACAGTGTTGTTACTTATGTGATGGAACAACCCTACTTTCTGCATTTACAGCACAATTTCTAAAACAGAAGATTTTCAGATGCAAAATTCTCTCTTGGATTAATCCACTTCACGTCTAGGACAGTATCCACCCCACAGGCTAGTTAATACAATCCACCATTATTTGCATTTTAAACTTCAAAGTAAGAGAACAACTGGATTAAACAAACTGACTGCTTTATTGCCTTGTGCTCTTCCTATCTCTTTTAATTCCTTTCTCTCTCCATTTTTCTGGCAGACAAATGATCTATGAAACATTCTTCCCCCAGGTCACTACTTTGATTTGAAACAGAATTCATGTCCAGTTTATTTCCTGTGTTCAGTGTCAGTGTGCCTGAATCATGGGCAGAAAACAGCAATCGCATCATCCAGCGATCACAGAATGAGCGATCAAAATCAGCACAGCTCCGAACTGATTCAGACAGCCTCATCAATCAAAGTGCCAATGACATATGGAATGCATGGAATACCACAAACAGTGCCCTCTCAAGAAGAGCTTCAGAGATCCTGGAGAGTAAATCTAAGCTGCAGATGCACCTACATAAGGTAAGATGAAAACAACTGAAATACAGCATGCTGTCACAAAATTACGACAACAACCAACGACAATAAGGACGATGACAACGACAACAATGATAATGACAAGGATGATGATTTTGCCATATTATAACTGTTCATATTGGCCTGTGTCTGAAACAGAAACGTACACACACGTTATATGAAAGGACCTAGCCACTTTCACTGATGAAGTCAGTTATGTACTTAACAGGAAAATAAAAGCATTACACACACACAGATCATTGAATAATATATGTAAGAAATATCACCATCATCATCATCATCACAGCAGCGGTGGCGGTGGTGGTGGTGGCAGCAGCAGTAACAACAACAACAACAACAACATTGTTGTCACCACCACAACCACAACCACCAACATCACCACCACTGCTGCAACCACCCTTCCAAGTATCAAAACCCATTCTGCAAAATAATGTCTGGGTGTCTCAGTTTTCATTAACACGTGTTACAACACAACTGTGTTAAATGAAAACTGACATGTGTTGCTATGTGCATGCATGTTGAGTACCATTCAACTTCCATGTACCAAAAATTAAAAATCAGATACTCCTGAACACATGTCTTTCCCCCATATTCTAGCAACAGTGTTACAATCATGAATGACAGAAACTGCACATAAATTAGACTTCACACACACACACACACAAAACTTATTATTGTTGTACTTTGCATGTGTACAACCACTGCTTTGGACTGGGAAGTGACAGTAAATTGAATGGTGATGCTGGTGACACTAAAGAGTAATAAAGGGAATAAAGGGGGAAACAGAGGAAGAGCTGCAAAAACCAGGTTCTGATGCTGGAATACCCTAGAGCACAAACTGTGAAATGTCACTCCTAGAATAGTTTCACATGCGTGATGGTGTTATTCCATTGTTAGTTATACAACAACAACAACAACAACAACAGGACAATTACAGCTCTTTATTTAGGACCCAACTCCTACAATTTCATCAACTCCATCAAGCCACTGTTTTGATTTCCAGATTCAGCAGGAGATATTTGATGTTGAGAAGAATATGGAACTGTTACGCAAAGCTATCATGGACAAGAGCAACCCACTGAAGGTGGCACACACTCGACTTGAGGCACGGACACATCGTCGCGATATTGAACTGTGCAGGGATGGCGCACAAACCAGGTAAACTATAAACAAAAAATTAACAACAAAACTTCAATCTGAAGTACATAGTTTCCAAAAGTGCCTTCTGCATGTAACTCATAACTGTGTACAGATACAGGGAAATGTTTATTCACTCAATCGTCAGTACTAACAACATATGGTCGTTAATTCATCAAAAAGAGTTACCAGCAAAACCAACAGGCCCTGTCTCTACCACATAAGTCACCAGTTAATTAAGCTTAAGACTTTTGTTGCCATATAAATGAGATACATGGAACAGTACTGTCACTCTCACTTACTAAGAGTGTGAAAGTCATAAAACAGCATAAAATCTGGGCTCCAAAATAGGAAGGAAAAGTCCAATTTTCTGCACTATTCATACTCCCTCACAAATATTACTCTTCAGCCTGTGTGTCAGCTAGTCATACTTAACCTTAAGTTTGAATGACAGAAATGTTTCACAGTTTTCAGTTACACAACTATAAGGGTTTCAAGTCTCAAACCACAGTGCATATCCACACAAAACAAAATTACTGCTTCTGCCATTCTGAACCATAGAATTTTTGGGAAGTACATGGGATATTGAAGCAATGAACTGATGCAGGTTGGTGAAAGAGGTGCACGACATTGGGGACAGCATCGAGCACTTGCATCGAAAGCTACAAGAAGCAGAGGCGCAGCACCAGCATCTGCTTAAGACACGTTCCAACCTGGAGACAGATCTGCAGATCAAGATGAACTCCCTCTTCATTGACAGGGAAAAGTGTATGGGCATGCGTCGCAGTTTCCCCATCAGTGCCACCATTAAATATTAGAGCACAAAACATCTTAATGTAATCGTGTGTACCTTCAGTGGCACTAATGAAGTCAAGTACTCAAATGCGTAATTCCCTATGCTTCTCAGCTTCTAAGGTGTGGATTATTAAAATTATGCTGTTACAATACTTAACGGTACAGTATGTAGGTTATTCAGAAAGTAAGTACTGTCTGCGCATATCTCTCACACATCCTCGAGACTGTCACTTTGCGCATGTGCAGTGACTTCCTCTATCAATGGAGAAGCCACAGACACCATTTTGTTAAATTTGTGTTATGTTTATGTTTGTTCCTGTGCGTTAAACATGTTTAAGACAATTGAAGGTGCTGCCAACTGTGAAATACGGTCTGTAAATCGTTTTTTGAAAGCAAGGAATGTGCTACAAAATGAGATTCATCACCAGATTTGTCAATTGTATGGTGACAATGCGATGAGTGATGACATGGTTAGGAAATGGGTTCGGATGTTCAATGAAGGATGAGAGAACGTGCACAATGAGGCGCGAAGTGGGTGTCCATCTTTGGTGAATGATGATTTGGTGCGTAAGGTCAATGAAAGAGTGCATGATGACAGACATTTCACAATTTCTGATCTGTCCCTGCACTTTACTCAGATTTCAAAGACTCTACTCTATGACATTGTCAGTAGTGGCTAACATCGCAGGTGGCGGCATTCTATGAGGAGGGTATACAAAAACATGTGCCCCGCTATGATAAGTGCCTCAATAATGGCGGCGAATATGTGGAAAAATAGTTTGAAGAATGTAGAATCTGATAACAATAAAATTTTATATGAAACCTTACTCAATTTCTTTTTACAACGAAACGGTACTTACTTTCTGAATAAGCCTTGTAATTGCTGAATGTTATCAATGCTGACAGGCCTGTAAAACAATGATACTGTACCAGTACACACACACACACAGCAAAGTATGATTCCAAACTGCAAGTCTCTTAAGGCAGAAAGCCTACCAATGTGTGCATCATAACGCTCTACACAACATATTGTGACTTCATACACTACTATAAATCTGCATACCGTTAGTAAGTGAGGTTATATGTAACATGGTCTTGAGAAAGAATACAGACAACTGAATACTGCATTCAAGTCAAACATGGATTTGGTGGAGGGTATAGCCTTCAAAAGGAAATGAAAAAAGACAGTAAAAATACATGGTGTGAACTTAACAGGCCTGTTTAACAGAATTATGAATGACACACTTAACTTATGAAAAGAACATTATTATTTAGGTTATAAAGAAATAACCCGCATTGTACGACAGTTTATATTACACACAGAAGGCCATTCTATGGCTCAAGCTGTTAGTTGCAAGCCTCTCAACACAGAGGCATGCATTTGATCCTAGGTCAGTCCATGTGGAATTTTTGGCAGTCAAAGCAGCATTGGGACAGGTTCTTCTGCAAGTACTTCAGGCTTAACCCATCAGTATCATTCTACCAGTGCTCCATACTCATTTATTCATCTGACACTGACGATATTTAATCTCAGTAAATGACAGCATTGTTAAGTAACATGCTTACAGATCACACAGAGGAATGAATATCTTATCAGGAATTATTTTATTTCAAATGGACCAGAAAAAACCTAAATGATATTTTATTTTTTAAACAAAGAAGAATGGCAATCTTCTGTTTATTGGACCGTGCATCATCTTGATAGTTGAATAAAGAGAGACCAACTTGATGTCACTTGCTTTATTATTTCCTTATTTACTGCCAACATGTTTCGGATGTATTAACAACCGAAACATGTTGAGCAGTAAATAAGGAAATAATAAAGCAAGTGACATCAAGTTGGTCTCTCTTTATTCAAGAATGGCAATGTATGTATAAATGAAACATAACCATTTCATAACCATTGTTACCATGAAAAAGTAATAAGCATTACATACTCTGAGTGTGTCTGTAGCCTTAGTTACCCAGCATGCAATGCAGATCAGCCATATTATACTGTCATCTGTGGCCTGTCTGGCTCTACCATATTTTTACACATTATCTCATAAATGGCATGATTTTTTTTTAATATTATTGAACATAAAATGTGTTTTGATTTTCTCTGCAACATTTCTTATTCTAAGAGCAATTCAGCAAGACATTTACGATAATTATCATAAATGTATACATCGTCATGTACAGTGCTTGTTAGTCCTGTCAAATATTAATCAAAATTGAATTTCTCAACAGGTTTTTGAAAAATACTCAAAAATCAGTTTTCATGAATATCTGTCCAGTGGGAGCTGAGTTGTTCCGCTTGGATGGACAGACGGGCAGATAGACAGACAGATATGACAAAGCTAATAGTCACTTTTTGCAATTTTGCAAAACACATGTAAAAAATGGCAATGATCAATAATGAGGAGTCCTGATTAGTACAATTATGCTCACATATGGAACACCAACATTATTTTCTCATATTGAATTATGGACAATAGGAAGAACCCAACACAGAAGACAACAGATATCAGTAGATGTGCATGTCAAGTGGATATTGCAGAAGACTGCCTTCAGCAAAAAACAAGTGATGAAGAAACTGTGACAAAATTTCAAACCAAACGTGACTTCAGGAACATGCTGGAACACTGCCACCCCACTCTTGAACACTTGTGTACCCCATGCAGTCAATACAAATTTAATAATTCCATTTATGTCAGAAATGGATGCCTTTCTCAAAACTCAACTAGTTTTGAATTTCTGAGAAGTCTACAAACACCGTGTTTTCAGTTACTGCATGTGAATGATTTAAATGGAGGTTGTAATTAAAAACGTATTCCATTGTGTGTTATCGTTAATACCACAACAAAATTACTGCAGAGTGCTTAGAAATTTATTAGGACAAGTGAAGAATGTTAGGTATTACAATTAATAGTGTTATGATGATTATATAAAACTAAATAACTGTAATGTTGTTGACACCTTAATAATTAGAGTTTATTACAATGTTAGACACTTTAGAAATTCTAAGTACACTTACATATGTACACATTATTTTAAGGCTTGTTTAATCAATTAACCATACACCAGGGCTCAACAAATCCTGGGTGCTAGGGCACCATAATACCTAGATATTTTGCAATAGCATTCAGTATCATAAGGGTAATTTTTTAGTTTATGTCTGTTTTTTTTAATACAAATTCAAAAATTACTGCATCACAGAACTACATCTCTAGCAGTAAACAATCTGAACACAAAAACTTTTCTTTAGTGCTCATTTGCGATTGTACACACAATTGTGAATAAGTGTTGGACACTTCACTTGCTTTGTCATTAGGTGGTGCAGAGTTGGCTTGTGTTATGACTGAAATAGTGCAAACAAATCCACAAAATCACATACAGGGCTTATCCTAACAGTAGACAACTGGCACCTAGTCCATAGAACTTGTACTCTGGCATCTCCTTGGATTAGATGTGAAGTCCAGTGATATGCATTGTGTTCTAAATGTTTACTAATACAGCTTACAAAGTATATAACACAACATACACGTTTTGTTTATTTATATATCTTGTGTAAATAAACTTACACATCAATGTTTGTAGTATCAGTTTTGCCAGGAGGCAAGAACTCCTGGACACCACATGTCCTGCTGTCTGTTATTTTAAATGTGGTACCTATTATTTCCTGAAGTGTTGTTCTACAGGGAGCTGCAGTACTGTAGTCAGTACAGTAACTAAACTACAGGGTGGATAATTGGGTGTTCAGTTCCTGGTAGGGACAAGAGAATTTCTTTTCTCCAAATGTCCAGAATGGCTGTTGGTCCAACCATCCATCTATTCAGGAAGTTCCCTGGAGGTTGAGTAGCCAGGGTGTGAAGCTGACAACTCACCTCCATCTAGTGCTGTGGTTAAAAATGCCTTCATGGCATGCACAGGAACACCTTCACCTTGTAGTACCGTTCTAAGAGGTTCTACATTCATGTACGAAAAAAATTAGAATCATCAGCCTGTACCATAAATTCAGTACCTTCAATTTCTATGTTTTCTAAATAACAAAAACATTACAATGACACTGGATGGCATTAAGCTAACAGAACTTTAACTTGTGCTCAAATGCAATATTTATCGCCTTCATGAATTGTTCCAAAAAATAAACTTTTGTAACGAAGGTCTTACATACAATTCAGTAAACTAAAAGTGAAACTGAATTGAAACAAAAAAAAAATGGTATAATGGAAGATGGAGAAGCATGAATGAATACAATTGGTGTAATAATTTCACTGTACACTCTACAATAAAAATGCCCCATTACTGGCAGGGAGACCAAACTCTGAAGTACACATGGGCCCCTAAATTGATAGTCAAATTGAACTGATAAACAAGTGTGCATCTCAATGAAGGGGTAGATTAAAGTCTGAAAAACATGCATGTCCCACAATGGATATGCAAATGAAACTGAAGAAAACGTGTGCTTTTTAATGGAGACGTAAATTAAACCAATAAACGTGTGCACCTACAAGGGCAGGCAAATTATGCTCTGAAAAACATGTAACACTGAGGTGCGTTCATGCAACCATCTTTGCCATGAAAAAGCAGGAAGTATTATGCATTCTGAGTGTGTGTCTGTGGCCTTAGGTATCCAGCTGCAATGTGCATGTGCCATGTTGTCATCTGTGGCCAGTCCAGCTCACCTATATTTTTCCACATAAACAGCACGATTTTCGGGGGGGGAAAAAAAAAAGTTACTGAAATGAAATGTGTGTTTTTATTTTCTCTATAACTTTTGTATCAGTTCTCATTCTAACAAGAATGTTGCAACATATGTTCATAAATTTATACTGGTCTTCATGTGAAGTACCTGTTATTCTTGTCAGATTTCAACAAAACTTGAATTTTCTCAACAGATTTTTTAAAAATACTCAAATATAACAATCCATCCAGTGGGAGGTGAGCTGTTCCATGCAGATGGACAGACAGACAGACAGACAGATGGATGGACATGATGAAGCCGACAGTTGCTTTTAGAAATTTTGCGAATGTGCCTAAAAAGTAAATGCTCCTCTACAACTGAAGAGCGTTCCTACATCCACATGACCAGCCCTTGAAACATATTGTACAACATCATGTCCTGGTACAATTCTGTTGCAAGAAAATTGGTAATTAACATTTATCACCTTGAATATTGGTCAGGAACACGTAAATCCCATTAACTCCTACTACAGAACATTCTTGATACAAAAACATTAGTTTCCACAATCCAAACTGAACTGACTGAAAGACCTCAATGCAACTTACCACTCCATTCAGTTCTTGGCTAATTACTGCTTCATAAATGATGGAACAGGTAATTTCAGTCCAGACTTGGCTTCAAAGAATGTATAGGACAGTGTCAATGTATCCACTGTCTCCATCTTTGGGTCTTCAGCAAATTCTGGATCAATGTAGAAAAATACTGGCATATCCACCTACAATAAAATGTGCCCTGTATTTAAACTCTAAAACAAAGTCATGGTGAATTTTCATAGAAACAAGAAAACAATAGTGTAAAAGTTGTACCCCACTGGAGAACATGCAAATTTAAAATGTGTTCCTTATGAATCTATACTCTTAACTGATGTTGATGTCCACACGCGGACAGTTAAATGGATGGAAGTACCACCCCATTATGAGTTAGTTTTAAGCTGTTCGTGCTTTGAATACTAAAATAACACTGATTAGACTGTAGAAACAGTCTTGCCCACTGTTCGTTCACTAAGATGCCTATTGGCTTGCTTCAACAGACATCCATTCCGTCCTTTCCCTTTACATTATCCACAGTGTCTCCATTCAGCCTACTCTTCTTAGACTGTCCTGAACATAGTCGTAACTTGGCTAATAACACTGGGCAGGCAGAATCAATCATGGGAATCAAGAGCTTTAATTTATGAAGGAATCAAATCAGAAAGAGGGAGAAGATTGATTTGAACCAGTCCTTAATATACATACACCCCTTTCCCCTCCACCTGAACCAATTTGTTTTATTTGCCCATCTACAACTCAGTAGCCGAAAAAAAAAAAACTATTCTGAGGTAGATAAAATATTGGAGGGCATTTTCCACCTCCTTGACACCCCTCCCCCCTCCAGAAGTTATGCATATGGTCCTGAAGACAAAGGCAGTAGCTCCTCCCAAATGTGACCCCTGCATTCAAATCTAGACAGTGACACATTCCAGAAGAGTAAAATCTTATGAATACCACTCGAGAATTTTACCGTAAGATATCCTGCTCAGAATTTAGTGGCTCGATGCAGTGTATAAGGCTAGCATAACGAAGGTGGCTCAACTACAATGGTCATACGTGAAACATCACATTAACCTTTATCTTACCAGGGTGGGATTTTGAATTTTAATTCATGGTTTATAAGAATTGTATTATTTGAACAGAAAAATATAAAATTATGCAATAAACGGTTTGTAGAAAATAAAACAGAAATTATGTTGCATGTCTACAAATGCAGCAAATCTGCTTGTTGTCTAAATATATAAAATGAAATTCTAGGGGTGTTTTCCTATGTGCAGGTTAATAAATGAAACCAAAATTTAAAAATGCAATGCAGTGTATTTCAATCTAAATTTCTTAAATAGCATCTCTTCTGACAGGATGTAATGGTCAACTGAAATCAAGCCAGCTGGCATACCAATAATGTTCTGGACTTACGTTCAGAAGATGATGGATTTGAATCTCATCTGCATTATCACAATGGCATTGCCAACTTGAATTCACTGGTGGAACTTCCTCCAAACCAGCTGTAACGCTTAAACCAGGGGCCAACAAATTTTCCAAAAACCTAGCAGCCACCTTAAAATTCTAGGAACCAGAAGGATAGCATGAAGCAAGTTCCATATGAAGCACCCAATAGTATTAGGCACCATCCTAAATATGCAGTAGCCAGCATTTGTGCGCCCTTTCCTTAAACTATCACCAAACAGGAGATCTGTGGTGCTCATCATAGTGACTATGAGGAATGCTGTCTTCACACAAATCAGTATCCTTGAATATGGCTGTGGCATTTCTTGCAACATGCACATAATGTTTATACAGCCACAATTCAGTTCAGGTACAGGATGCAGGACAAGGTGAAACCGACCTTAAAGTGGGAGGTGCTTCAAGAGTTGAATCCTACAGCTCATGCCCCATTGCAAAGAAAAATTCACCCACTTCCTACACTGTTATTCCATTGTTCTTACTTGTTCATGTGGATTCAGCAACTGTTCCTCAAAACAGAAACACTGGATTTTGTTGAAATATTGACCAGCCTCAAAGGGGATAACATTGTATGTGCTGATTCCTGTCACTGGATAATCTGTTGGGTTACAGGCTGTGTAAAATGCTAGAGCAGTTTCTCCAGGAGAAACCTGAAAGCAGTACATGATTATTTAACAAAGTGGTTACATCTTACAACAAAGAACACAGACGTCATTATTATGTACAATTCACTAACTCCATGGGACAGAATCCATTTTTCAGAAATCTAACAGCTCCTTGACTAGTCAAGATATATCCTGCATTTTATGGACCCCAATGGTCTATCACTATGTTCACAAGAACCAGTCAAAGTCAGACGAATCCAGTTCACACCCTCTCATCCTATTTCCTGCACATCCACTTTAATAACATCTTGCCATATACCCACAGTTGTTCCAAGTGGTTACTTCCTTCAGGTTTCCTCACCAAAACCCTGTATGCATTTCTATTAACCCCATTGCAAGCAGGTACTTTGTACTGTTTATACAAAATGTATCCATGTAGCATGACATTGTATAACTGCAAGATTGGAATGAAACCTATAACATGGTCTTCTATGTCCTTGATACAAATGTTGTAAAAAAAAAAGGCTTGAAAGTAACAGTAAAGGTAAAGTTAACCCAGTAACCTGCCATGAAGGTACAAAGTGGGAGTAGAGGTATAGCTCTCTCTTTCTTTAGTCTTGGCACCATATGAGGGTGGGTGGTTACAGCCACACCCCCGCCACTTTACCCCAGGAAATGACACAGTACCCATTGTATAGGAGGCTTCATTGGCCCCAGGGCTGGTCTGGACGGGTGCAGAAAATTTTGTCCCAACTGGGATGCAACCGCCAGACCGTCCAGTCCACAGTGAATTGCTCTACCAACTACACTATCCCGGCCCATAGTTTTGTATGTGGGGATGAAAACAAACATATTATTGTGGGTAACAGTCAGCTTGTATCCTGGAAATACCTGGTTCAAATATCAGTCAAGTTACTTAAATGACCACTTATAGTTTAGATTTCTTTAATATCTTGAATAAATGTTTGATTAATAACTTCAATCAGTCCATAACCTCTTCCTTTCAAATTCCTACCTACTCATCATTCATAATCACCCTCCAGTCTCATTCCATGCTACATAACTTCTGCATCAGTTGGACCAGTTGTTTGAAAAGCGAAGAAGTACTACCAAGAGTCAAGGAAGAAAGGAACATCCTACAGATAACAAAACAAAGGAAGGCTAAATGGCTTGGTTACAAATTGTGTAGGAACTGCCTTCTGAAATGTGTTATTGACAGACAGATAGAAGGGATGAGAAGATAAGGAAGAAGACAAAAATAGCTACTGAGAAGATACTGGAAGTTGAAAGCCCCACCCTCAGGCTGTCACAGCTCCTCAGGAAAATTTGTGATATCCAACACAGAGAACATGATGGTAAACATGAGTGAGTCAGGACATTAACCATGTAAAACTGATTAAAATACCTTTATCTCTGTCTGTTGTGGCCTAAAGTTCCATCGCATGCTGGCTGCAGTATCAGCATTGAATTTCACACTAATAACCCGATCACGCACTTTCATCATTGTCTCAACCTTATCAGCATCATGTCCAACCCCTGTTGTTCCTCCATAACTGTATGCCTATAATACACAAAAGTTATTACTTTATTGTAATCATCTGTAGCAGGACATGGTGTTGCCTTGAGTCACTACAATCCACCAAGATACAAACATCCTAGCTAGGACATCAATATAAGAGAAATGAATAACTAAAAATATTCACAATCAAAACCAACTCACTCGTAAATAATTTTTATTTATATGGCAACTAGGTTCTGTGGTCTAGTGGTCAGAGTTTCTGGCTACAGATACAGAGGTCCCGGGTTCGATCCCCGGCGCTACCAGATTTTCTGAGTAGTAGTGGGTCTGGAACGGGGTCCACTCAGCCTCGTGA
>Ga0131853_10012836_pt1 | contig 15358 bp, 22 predicted proteins | sample TergutLab28metaG_FD_92764 | JGI IMG/M metagenome (GOLD analysis project Ga0131853, IMG submission 92764) | Labiotermes labralis P1 segment gut microbial communities from Petit-Saut dam, French Guiana - Lab288 P1 (version 2) (version 2) | ecosystem: Host-associated > Arthropoda: Insects >...
AATGTATTACTGCTTGTCCGACTGGGGCTATTTCGACAATCCGAAAACAAATTTTTACCGAAAAATGCCTAACGTATCTGAATGAGTTTGTAGACCTCTGCGATTTCCCAAATTGGTTAGACACTACAGCCCACCATAGCACACACGGATGCATACGCTGTCAGCTTTCATGCCCTAATAACCGGGATGCGAAGCAAACAATTACACCAATTCGCTTTAATGAAGCTGAAACCAAACTAATCCTTTCGGGCATTACAGAAAATGACCTACCAAAAGAAATCCGCCATAAACTTCAAGCAATAGATGAATTGGATTACCTTCATTTATTATCAAGAAATTTGGCGGCAGCATTAACAAATATGTAACTTTAGCGGGCTTCCCTCTCGAAAACGAGAGGAGAAGCCTTTTTTTTAATTGTATCCAGCTCAACGTCTAATCAGGCGTTTCGATAGTGGGGTTAATGAGTTCTAAAAAAAATCATATTTGGTTATAGGCATGGGCAGATTCGGAAAATCAATCACCACCGAATTATACAACATCTTTTCACCCAAGAACTGAGCCTGCTGTGCCTCGGTTACTTCTACGGTAAGTACGCAATTGGTTGTGTACTCGGCATTTAGTATGGGTATCTGCCATTTGTCAAAGTTGTACTTCACTTGGTCAAATTTATTGTATTCGCATGTCACCCGATACAGTGTTTTTATTATTTCTTCTTCGGGTTCGGCGGCTTCCATTGCGCCTTTTGCTGCACGGGAATATGCTTTTACAAGCCCGCCTGTACCCAGCAACGTCCCGCCAAAATAGCGAGTTACCACGCATACATAATCCACAACGCCCGTCTTTTGGAACACATTTAACACCGGCATACCGGCGGTTAGGCTGGGTTCGCCATCGTCGCTCATGCGGGTAATGTTGCCCTCTCGTGTTTCGTAGGCGAATACGTTGTGGTTAGCTTTCGAATGGGCGGCACGAACTTGGGAAATTATTTCCCGTGCTTCTGCCTCGGTTTTGACGGGTGCGCAGTAGCCTATGAATTTTGAGCGTTTTTCTTCCAGCTCATACAAGCCGGGCTTGGGCAGGATGAGTGGCATTACTCGTGCCAGCCCTCAAGGGCGGCGTGAGCGGTTTGTAGTTTTTCTACTATGTTAATTTCCTGTGGGCATTTTTCCAAGCAAACACCGCAACTTGTGCAACGGGTTGCATCGCCGCCGGCGTTACGCATAAACATGTATGCACGACGTGGTTGGTCGAAATGTCCAAAACGGTGAGCGTCGTTGAATTGAGTGAAAATATTTGGAATTTGCACACCTGCCGGGCATGGTATGCAGTAGTTACATGCGGTGCAAGGTATCGTGATGATAGACTCGTACGCTTTACGTGCGTCTGCGATGGTTTGTTTTTCATCTGCGGAAAGCGAATTAGGTAGCATGTCGCTCTGCGAGAACATGGCGATATTCTGCTTTAGCTGTTCCATATTAGACATGCCGCTTACGATAACCGAAATTTCCGGCATATTAACCAAATGGCGGAATGCCCATTCTGCAGCAGGGCGGATGGTGCTTGCGTTGTCGTATACGTTTTTTACGGTTTCCGGCGCATGAGCCAATCCGCCGCCACGCAGCGGTTCCATTATTGCCACGCCAAGCCCAAGCTTGCCCGCAAGTTCTATGCCTGCGGCTGTCACTTCACGGTTGATGTCCAGCATATTGTGCTGTACCTTGCACATATCCCACGGATATTTTGCGGCAACGTCTTTAAATGTTTCGGCATCGCCATGGTAAGAAAAGCCTACATTACGTACAAGACCTTCTTGTTTGAAGTTGTCCAACTCTTTAAAGATTTCCCGCTGTTGTATGGCATCCCAAGACGGCGGCATGATGCGATGCAACAGATATGCATCGATATAGTCGGTACGGAGTTTTTTTAGCGTGTTTTCTAAGTTGCGGCGGATGGTTGATACATCGTGCATTTCCCAAAACGGTTGCTTGGTGACGTAAATAACATCTTTGCGTTTATGTTCCAAAGCCTCGCCCAAAATGGCTTCGCTTTGCCTGCCATGGTAGCCAAACGCCGTGTCGAAATAATTTATGCCGTTGTTTGCGGCGTATTGTATAAGCTCGATTGCCGCAGGCACGTCCACGCCTTGGTGCCCGTCACCATTAATAAATGGCAAGCGCATACAACCCATGCCCAATAAGCTTACGTTTAGTCCTGTATTTCCCAGTTTTCTGTATTGCATAAAATCACCAATCCTTTCTTCGATGTGTACATTTTATCAAATTTCTAAGAAATTGTCTTAGTTTATTGCGAGGGGTTACGTTTTGGTTTACTATAGGCTACAGCAATTTCAATTGAAATTGCTTTTCCAACATGAAAGCGATTTTCCGTTTTACGGAAAATGCTATAGAGGTGAGTTTATGTTATTACCAGTATTGGGGTTGCTTGCACTGTGGAATATATTTGTTTTTATCTTGTATTGGGCAGACAAAAGACGGGCAGCAAAAGGCAAGTGGCGTATTTCGGAAAAAGCATTGTTGCTTTGTACAATGCTGCTGGGGTCTGTAGGCGCATGGCTTGCAGTTTTTCAGCTGCGACATAAGTCTCAGCATTGGAAGTTTAGGGTCGTTACGTGGCTTTCATTAATTTTGCAAATTTTAATTTTTGTTGCGGTACTTGGAATTTTATACTTAGAACGGAGCATATAAAATGCGTGCAAGAAAAAAGAAGTGGGCGCCCGGCGAACTGGAAAATAACCCTCGCATTGTGCGAGGTTTAGAAGAAGGGCGTAGCTTAGCCGAGCTGTTTAATAACGGAAACCCAATCCATGTAGAAATTGGCTGCGGCAAGGGGCGTTTTATCACAGAAACATCTTTACGCAATCCGGATATTAACTATATTGCGATAGAGCGTGAACCGATTATACTTGCTACGGCTGCCCGCAGGGCTGAAGAAGTGAACGCAGGTTCTCTTATCTTCCTGTTGGAAGATGTGGATAATTTGTCGAACTTTTTTAAGCCTGGAGATATTTCACGGTTGTACATCAATTTTTGCGACCCATGGCCGGGCAAAAAAAAGTGGGCAAAGCGCCGCCTCACCCACGATAGTTATCTTGCAAAATATGAAGCGCTAAAAATACCTGAATTATTTTTTAAGACGGATAATATAACCTTGTTTGAATCGTCGCTGGAAAGTTTGAGCCGCAAAAATTGGACTTTGCAAAACGTCTCATTAGACCTGCATAAGTCTAAAATGGAAGACAACATCATGACGGAATATGAGGAAAAATTTTCTCCCCATGGACCGATTTATAGGTTAGAAGCATATCCACCCCAATTTGCATAAGATGTTGTAAAAGCTAAGGGAGGCGGCTATGTTAAACAGCAAACGCATCCAAAACCGAATTTTGCAACTTATGTATCGCCCAAAACAGAAAAGCATTCTGCCGGTGGGCGCACTGGATTTTTTGAAAGACTTGGATGAAATAATTGAAGAAAAAATTACGCCGCTATTGGCGGAGATTTTGGGGGAAGAGTAACTAGCTTATGGCTAAAAAAAGGCTGTCCTGTGAAGGATTTTAACATTATAGCGAAATGTAAATTCCCTTACCGGACAGCTTCTTAATTTTTACTCTCCAACCCCCAGCACTGCCATATCAAGTGCTGCTTTCACAGCCTGCTGCAATATGCTTGTTGTAACAGGCCAGTCTGTAGTAGGCTCAATAAATACAGATTGATGGTGCAGCACTTCTTCTGCCAAATGTACCAGTTGCGGCTCGAAAAGCGGATAGAAAATGCGTTGTATTTCTGCCATATCGGTCATGTAAATGGAAAGAATTTCAGTTTCGCTAACACTTACACGCACCTCTATAGGTTTATCGTTAAGTATAATTGTGGATGCATAAGTTCCCGGAACAAATGCATTATGTACGCCCGGATTTGATTCTTGAGGCGAACCACCCCTGCGGCTGGGGAATAAAAATACCAGTGCCAAAATAATAAGCACCAACCCCAACAGCACTATTGCGCCAACCCTTATTAAATCCTTCATCTGTAGGACAAAAAACTTTGTTCCACCCATTAGCTACGTCCTTTCAATAGAACAGTATGTGTTGATATATATGTGGGTGGGCGGGTAGTTATGCATGACAGGTGTTAAAATTATCTGCGTCCTCTTACCACCATCTGCCGTTCTGCCGGGGACAAGTTTGCATAAGCCCTATGTACGCCATCAGGGCTGTTATGTATGTCCACAACAACGCCAAGTATAGGGTCGGGTATCCAAACGGCATTCTGCGTTTGAATTTGTGCATTGCGCAAATTAAGATAACCCGCCGCTTCTAAATTTTGCAGCATGGCATTAATGTTCGCACCTGCTACATTTTGCCCTTGTTCAATATTGTACAAGTCCATTGCGTTTTGTATTACCCTTGCAGATTGGATATCACTGCGTAGCCTTGCACGGTCTGTAGTGTTTAAAAACATTGGAATCAGGATAGCAGCAACAATTGCCAAAAGTGCTAAAACGATAGTAAGTTCCATTAGGGTAAAGCCTTTTTTATTTTTATACATACCAAACTCCTCGTTTTTCGGTTGAATGCTTATTGCGTAAATTATAATGCGACAAAAATATATCCACAAGCGACTAATTGCGACAAATATCTTTGTGCAAAAAATTCTGCTATTGCGTTTGCATGTAAAATGCTGTAAACTACTTTTTGCGGTTAACGCAAGGAGATGTACTCAAGTGGTTTAAGAGGCACGCCTGGAAAGTGTGTAGGTCGTTAATAGCGGCGCAGGAGTTCAAATCTCCTCATCTCCGTGAGAAAAAGTCCTGAAAACATAACGTTTTCGGGACTTTTTTTGTGCGCATTCATATAATAAAAAATGGAGGTGCTAACCATGTTCAACAAGGATAATATACAACCCGGCAGAGTAATTGTTGCTTTAAACACAACGCTTGATAGTTTAGAATCTGTTGACGATATCCTCAGCGGAATTGAGTATAAAAAAGTAGAACTCATATTCCCTTGCAAAGGGGAGGAGTATCCCATTAGAGATATTCTTTTGGTGTGCTTAGGCTGCCAAGAAATATCGACGGTTATCAGCACAACACAAAAACTTTCGGATAACCGGCATGTGACCTATGCCGAGCCGAATTTTCTATTTGGCAGGCATAAAATTCCTAATGACCCATACTACAATCAGCTTTGGGGCTTGGCAAAAATAAGTGCCCCACAGGCGTGGGATTATGCTACAGGTGACACCGATGTAATTGTTGGCGTGGTAGACAGCGGCATAGACCATACCCATCCGGATATATCCGCCAACATGTGGAGCTACGCAGACGGCTACTATGGCTGGAATTTTATAAACGACAACAGCGAATCCATGGACACTGCCGGGCATGGCACACATGTGGCAGGAATCATTGGAGCGGTGGGAAACAATGCGATTGGAATTACTGGCGTGTGTTGGAAAATAAAATTGGCTGCGTTGCGTATAGGCAACAAGGCTTTCAGCCTTGATGCTGCGATACGTGCGATAGATTTTGCCAATGTAAACCGCATTTCCATACTAAACAATAGTTGGGGCGGCAGATACGATTCGCCAAGCTTAAAACACGCAATAGAAAATTATGATGGTCTGTTTATTGCCTCGGCGGGCAATCATGGTGTGGATAGTGATATCACACCCGACTATCCTGCCGCTTATGATAACGAAAATATCATTTCTGTAGCGGCAACCGACCCGAATGATGCACTGGCTTCTTTTTCAAATTATGGCGCAATAAGCGTAGATATTGCTGCACCTGGGGCAAATATTTTAAGCCTCGCACTGAATGGCGAGTACAGCAGTGACGAAGGCACATCCATGTCTACACCGTATGTAACCGGGGCAGCTGCTTTGTTAATGTCGTATAAGCCCGATTTAACGCGCCTGGAAATTAAAAACATTATTTTATCAAGCGTGGATAAATACCCGCAACTAGCCGATAAAATATCATCCGGCGGGGTATTAAACATGTTTAAAGCGATACAACAAGCCAATACAATTGCTCAAAAATAAGCCCCGCTGCCATCCATGCAGGGGTATAGTCCAGCCGTACGACACCACGCACATGGAAATATGTGTGGCTATAGTCCCAAGGGCAAACATTGGCTCTTTTTAAAATGGTGCCGGTTATAAATTCGCCGGTCATAATAAGGGCAGCATAAATGAACCCACGCAAAAGAAAATTTAGCGGAGCGGTTAGCCGAAAAAGCGGCTCAAGAACAATAACCATTCCGTAAATAAAAAACATCCATAAACTGGTTTGGGAGCTCAACTTATAATCCTTTTTTATAAGGGCGAAAAGCCCTGTCCATAGTACTTCCATAAGGCAGCCTACTGCGCCGTAAATAACAAATCTCGTAATCATGAAAATATTATTCCCGTAATTTTTGGGGCTATTCATCAACAACCCACAGTTGGATGAAATAAAAATTGCCTCCATTATCTCAACCTTGGGTTTGGGGTATAATTCATTCATCAAATTACAGGAGGTAACAAGCATGAATATTGGTGCAAACATTGCTGCGTTACGCAAAGAAAAAGGAATTACACAAGAAGCCCTTGCAGAATTTGTTGGGGTAACAGGACAAGCGGTATCTAAATGGGAAAGCGGCGGCTCGCCCGACACGCCGTTGCTGCCTGTCATTGCCGAATATTTTGGTGTGTCCATAGACCGCCTGTTTGGGCGAAAAGTGACGGACTACAAAGACCTTAAAGCAGAAGTTGCAGAATTTATTCATTCGATACCCGAAAAAGAAGACCGTTTGCGTACGGTGTTGGATTTCTGCTGGGCGATGGAAATTGCAATAATGCGAATGTTCGAGCAAAAAGATGACACGATTGACGAATTGAACTGCCAATTTAACAGTACACATTCGCAAATGTTATTTGACGGCGGCGCGACATCATTTGGTATAAACGAAGCGTTGCGGTATTTCCTTATCATGCCTGAGCCGCAAAAAGGCTGGGGGCAGAGACTACATTATAAAAAAGAGTACACCCAACTATTTGCCATGCTGGCAAACGAGGATGTACTCAAAGCAGTATTTTTCTTGTATGGAAGAAACTCGAAGTCGTTTACTCCACGGTTGTTGGAGCGGGAATTTAACCTCGTCACAGCACAAGCGGAAGAAATTTTGAGTAAGCTAACAGAATACGAGTTGGTATGGAGCAGGGAAATTGAATTGGACGACGAGGTGCGCACGGTTTACGACTTCAACCCTAACTTCGCTTTCGTGCCATTCCTTACCTTTGCTGAGGAATTAATCCACCGCCCAAAATCGTTTTACTGCAATATGGTTTACAGGAATACCCCTTGGCTACGCTAACTGGCTCGGATGTTTTTCGAAAAAGTCCACCCTTGGCTCTAGGAATTTAAATTCATGTCCGGGCTCAAGCGGTCTAGAAATGTTTTCCCAGCTCCATAAATTTTCTACGGCAAGATATTCGCCCAGTTTTTCTGTGCCTACAGGTGCAAACGGGTGCAATAGAACGGCGGCAATTTTTACTGCGCTAAAAGCGTCTACCAATGCTTGCGCACGTAAAACATTGTTGTTGTTTTCTTTCGCAAGTTTCATTTTTGCGTCAAAAATTTTGTTTGTATCCCGCAGGAATTTGTCCAATAGGTCTATGGCTTTTGAAAATTCGAATTTATACATGGCAAATTCGTAATCGGCTACCAGGCGGTCGAGGCGTTCTTTTGATTCTTCGGAAATGTCTCCGGCAGGTAGCTTGCCTTCAAAATATTCTTGCACGCTGTAAAAACATGTCCGTGCCAAGCGGTTGAACACGTTGGTTAATAGGTTGCCTTCCGCAAGCGTTATATCAAAGCCTTCGATATCACCAATTTCGGGCGGTATTTCTTGCCCTCCAAACATTTTTTTGAATAATGCTTTCGGCAAAAATTTTACGCTATTGTTTTGCAATGCCATATGCCCAAAATGCATACGCAACTGTTCGGCTGTGTAAAACTCCAGCAAGTCTGCGGCGGCAGGCGGACGTAATTTACCGCTGGTGCTTGCCTTACTGTTGCCGAAAAATACATGACGGTTGGGTACAACTATAGGCAAATTAGCTTGTTTGGGGCGGCCTTCGTGTTCGTTTATTGCCATAAACAGCCCCATGCCGGCTATATCGTAGAAGTAGATGTTGTCCTCGCCAATAAATTGGTACACTTGAGAATCGTCGCCAAACCACCAATCTATCCAGCTATCATTAGATTGCGTGATAGCCAAATGCGTTTTTACAAACGACATTGGCGCCCATAGTGACTCCGGCCAAACCCAAAAAGTTTGGTCGTCTATGCCGTCCTTTGTTGGCACGGGTATGCCCCATTTTACGTTGCCTGACAAACGGAACGGCGTAAGTGTTGTGCCTGTACGGAAACGAATGCCGTGTTGGCGTAAAATTTCGCAAGCAGCTTCTCTATCCGTTAACTTTGTAAATGTTAAAGTGGCGGATTTTTTTTCTTCTTTTATATCGGCGGTGTGATTAGCCATTTTTGCACGTGCTTGGGATAGGTTGTCCAATTCATCAAACCGGCTTATAAGAATTGCGGGGTCTTTTAAAAAGTCCTCGATATAGGACAGCAGAAAACGGCGGCTAATGCCACGTTCTTTTAACAGGGCGTGACGCTCTTTTAGGTCGGCAGAAAAACGCTCAAGGTCGAAGTACCAGTTGCGGTTGGGGCGTAGCGTTGGGGTTTTGCCGTTTAGCACGGATTTAGGGTTAAGCAGCTCTTTGGGGGCGTACTGGTGACCCAGTGCGCATTCGTCGGCATAACCTTTTTCGGACTGGCAGCCCGCCACCGGGCATTGTCCTTCTACTTGGCGTCCGTTTAAAAATGTGTCGGTTTCTTCGTCGTAAAACAGGTCAATTTCCTCCAAGCGCAGGTAGCCTTGCTTGTACCACATATTAAACAAGTCCTCCGACATTTGCTTGTGGTGGCTTGCAGCGGGTTCTAAGCCGGATGCAGCGTATAGGTTAAGGCTGATGTTGTATTCGTTAAACACTGCTTTTTGTGCTTTGTGATTGTAAGTTACAAAATCTTCGATTGTGCCTTCAAAACCGTTTTGCTTTGCGGCTTGGTGTTTGACTTCAATACCTGCGCCGTAGCAGTCTGTGCCGCTTACATATATAACGTTTTCCGCTCCAATGCGGTCACGCAAAAAACGTGCGTAGATATCGGAATGAATAAATACGCCGCCTATATGGCCTAAATGCGGAGTTTTGTCGCCGTAAGGCATACCGCCTGTAATTACTGCACGTTTGGGAAATTTGGGGGTGGGGCGTTGTGGTTTGTTTAGGTTTGAATTTTGGTTCATAGTTTTACCTCGCTTTTTAATGAATCTATCCATGCGTTAATACTTTCCATTATAGAAAGGGCTTCTTTTGCCATGCCTTCCGTCAGTTCGATATTATCTTCGCATGGATAATTTGTGTCGAAATAATATGCCGTAAGCTGGTACAGGTCGCCTCGTACAAGCCTGTCGATTTCTTTGCCTGCTAATTCACAAACCCTGTAGTACAACTTGGGCAAAGAATGTATATGCAAAATTCGCAAGTCATCCGTTATGCCGTGTTGTTCTATAAAATGCTTTAGTCGTTTTTCTACACTTTGCTGGCAAAACCGCCCGCAAGGGTCGTAATTACCAAGCGAAAACATGTCTCGTGCATATTTCATGTCTCTGTTGGAGTATTCCAAATAACTTATGATTGCCACAAAACCACCCCTTCTTTTTTTATATGGCTGTTTGTGTCAAAGAATTCGGTTGCATTTTCGATATTATCTCGGGTTGTGAAGAATAAATTCACTTCAAATCTGCTATCCATGTCGTCTGCTAAGCACATAAGCTCGCCACGGGTGCGGGGCGGCAATTCACCATTTGCTACAACTGCAATGTCAATGTCTGATGTAATTGTTGCAGTACCTCTTGCTTGCGAGCCAAACAAAATAAGAGAATCGATATTTGCATTCAATTCTTTAAAACGGCGGATATATTCAGTTAAAAAATGTGAAATTTCCGGGCGCACGCCTGCCTCCTGCTTAGACATTTTCTTAGAACTATAGGAAATTGGTCTGAACGAAACGCGTGCGCAAGCGCACTTTATCTACATAATAACATTGTTTTTGTGCAAAAAGAAGTAGATTATCGCTTTTGCCAAAAAGAACAAGGTAACCCTCTCGCACGCAAGTGTGCTGGCCGGGCGGCCTGTGCTTTTGCACACCGCCTACGGCGGAGTTAGCCAGTTACCTTTTATGCAAGAGGTTGCTATTCCTGATTTATCAGCGAAATAATCTCATGTATCAAGAACATCCTATGGTCAAGCTCGGCAATTTGGGTGGCTATGTTTACAAGCTCCGAACTTAAATGTTCGGGAATATGATTTTGGTACTTGTATTTTGCTTTATGTTCCAAGCTGGACCAAAAATTCATGGCCTCTGTCCTAATTTGAATTTCTACAACTACGTTTTCCGTTTTGCCGGAATAAAACACAGGCACTTCCAGTATCACGTGGTAGCTGCGGTAACCGCTGCCCTTGGGATTGGTTACGTAGTCTTTTTCTTCCAAAATATTAATGTCGGGCATGGTACGCAGGAGTTCTACCAAGTAATGAATATCTTTTGCATATGAGCAAATAATGCGCACGCCGGCTATATCATTTAAATATTTTTTTGCATTTTCGGCGGTTAAGTCAACACCTTTGTTGTACAATTTTTTGGCTATGCTTTCCGGGGTTTTTATGCGCCCTTTTATATATTCGATTGGGTTATTGTCTCCAAAATTTTTAAAGTCATCCTGCATAATATTTAGCTTGGTAAGCAGAGTGCGTTGCCCCCATTCATAAATATGCAGCAGGTTTTTTAGGTTGATAAATTCTTGTTCGTTAAACTTTGCAATCATGTTAATCCTCCAAAAGTGATGGTAAATATTGCACCGCCATCAGTTGCATTTTCTGCCTTAACCCTGCCGCCCTGTTGCTCCACTACAGACTTTACAATAGAAAGACCAATACCATGAACGCCATCTGTGCCTTTATAAAAACGTTCAAATAAGTGTGGTAAGGCTTCGGGCAATATTCCTTTGCCGTCATCTTTTATGCTAAGTATGATGCCATCAGCCGTTTTTTTGCACCCCAAAATTATTTCAGAATTTGCATAGCGTATTGCGTTGGAAATAAGATTATCCATCGCACGTGCAATCAGCTCGCCTACGCAATTGAAATTTATGGGAGTTGCATCAAAATCAAACACAAAGCGGATATTGTTTTTCTCTGCAACTGATTCTTGCCTTGCGGCGGCGGCTGTTATTAATTCGCACAGGTCAACATCAACAGATTTATATGCAGTGGTAATATTATCAATTTTGGAAATATACAGCAGGTCGGTTACAAGGTCGGCAAGTTTATCTGTTTCCAGCAAAATAGTTTCGCAGGCTTGTTTGGATTCCATAATGCCAAATGTTACGCCTTCGGCATAGCATTTTATAGACATAAGTGGTGTGCGTAGTTCGTGTGACGCATTTTGAAAGAAGGTTTTTTGCTGGCTGTCGTATTCCCCCAACTGCTTTACAGACTTGTTTAAGGCTTGGTTTAATTTTTCCAGCTCAATTTCCCTAAATTCAAAATTGTTTGGTTCAAAATTGCCATGCCCAATACCTTGGGCAAACTCGCCAAGTTTTTCTATCGGGTGGGTGAGGGATTTTGCCAAAAAATACGTTACGATAACGGCAACAATAAACATGACACACACGAGAATAAGCTGCATTACACCGGTAGCACCCAAAACCCGAGGGTTGCCTGCTATTTGCGGATAATCACGCTCCCCATGTGCAAAAAGCCAGCCCACAATGCTGGTTAAGATGCCTATCAGCAAAAAAGAGAAAAAAAGCACAGATGTAAATGCTGCCAGCATGCGTTCACGTATTTTTACTTTTTTATGCGTCTTCATTTGTAGCCTCGCCGTTTATGCACGCCTGCCGTTCAAACTCTATGCGCCTGAAAATAGCCTTAATACGCATAGTGAGTGCCATTGGGCTAAATGGTTTCACCAAATAATCATCGCTACCAAGATCCAACCCTGTTGCATAATCTAAGTCGCTGTCACGGGCGGTTAGCATTATTATTGGAACAGTGCTAATTTTACGCAATTCTCTACATATAACAAAACCATTGCTGCCCGGCATCATAACATCCGAAATTACCATGTCGGACGGGGTTTCTCTGAAAGCAGCAAGCAGGGCATCTCCTGTTTCAAAATCCTGCACATTATAGCCTGCGTTTTCTAAAAATGTTTTTATAGCCAAACGGATAGCCGTTTCGTCATCGGCGATGTAAATTAGTTTTTTATTTTCCATGAAAATGTTCCTTTCTTAGACAAAATCTAAGATGATTATAAATGAATGATAAAAAGCCGTCCACTTTTCGGACGGCTTTCTTAATTTATATTACCACAAATGCCCGTATCTTACAGAATGTCTGCGCAAACGCCAATACATTGGATAGCGGTCGAAGCGGAATTCATCATCTTCCCTTCTTTCTCTGCGGTTTTCAAATGGCGTACCATATATCGTACAACCATCAAACCAACTGCCTCGCATGAGTTACCCCCTTTCCTTTACAGCGTTACTGCAATATATGTGAAATTGGACAAAGTGTGCGGAAGAAATAATAGTTGACATTTGTTATCTGTGATGATAACGTTATCGTGTAATGATAAAGGAGGTGCAAGAAATGCAACCTAAAATAGTTGAGCATTTAACCAAACCCATACGGACACGCATTTTTTTTGAAATTTATTCCGAAGGAGAAATGACTACAAAGCAGCTTTTAGAAAAATTTGCAGATGTACCGCAGCCGACATTATACCGTCACGTTAAAGCGTTGCTGGATGCAGAAATAATAAAAGTGGTGGGCGAAAAGCGAATAAGGGGAGCGGTAGAAAAAACTTATTCTGTAAATGTCGATTTTGGCTCTGATATCGAGCGCATAGTCTTGGAAAACGACGGGGCAGGGTATTTTCAACTTTTTAGCCAATTTATGCTAGGGGTTATGGGGGAATTTAAAGTGTATTCCGAAGTGAAGGATATCGACATAGTGCAGGACGCATCTGCATTTACTACTGCGCCAATTTACGCTACGACGGAAGAGATACATGAAGCTCTGGAAAAAATAGGCGCAGTTATTATGCCGCTTGTGCAAAACGAGCCAACGCCGGAACGTAAGCTGCGTAGTTTGTGTCTGATATTAACTCCGCCAAGAAGGTAAAAATTTTTTTTGAACCAAATTAAAACTTGCGACAATATATAGGCAAAGGGCGGTGAAAGTGTGACGGTTGCAGCGTTTGAAAATTTTCTTGAAAGTTATGAAAAAGATGTGTTCACGTTTTGCAAATATTTAGCAACGGATTACAACACCGCCTGTGACCTATACCAAGAAACAGCCCTTGCCGCATTTGAAATGATAGAACGTATAGATGCGGCACAAAATCCAAAGTCATTTATGTTTTCTATCGCAGTAGGCAAATGGAAAAATTACCGCCGTAAACAGCAGCGCAGGCAAATCATTGCCCCGGAAATAACGCTGGAAGAATGGAGCGGCGGAAAAAACTTGGATAATCCTACGTCAGAGATGGTAGAAAACGCTCTGATGCGAAAGCAGTTGCATTCAGCAATTAACGGGCTGCCCGACAAGCTTCGCATTCCGCTTATTCTTCATTACTTTGACGATTGCAGGGTTGAGGATATTGGTATTATTTTGGAAATCCCTGCCGGTACGGCAAAAAGTAGATTGCACAAAGCCCGTGCAATTTTAAAGGAGGTGTTACAAAAATGACCCCACACTTGGATAATGAATTAAAAACATACTTTTCCCACAAAGAAGATGTGCCGCTTACTGTAAAAAATAAACTGAGGGCAAAACTTTACGAATATAAGGCCAAAGAAAAACTCAGTTGGCTATGGATAATTGTCCCATGCTTTGCGATTATCACACTCATTATGTTTACGGTAATTTATGCTGCTTTAGGTTTGGTTGGGGTTGCTGTTTTACTTGCTGCGTACTATGTTGCAGCATCGGTTTGCGGTGCGGCAATTGTAATAACAAAACTATCATTCACTAAGAATAGAAAGGTGATTTATTCATGAACATTGTTCCAATTGCAGTATTTTTCGGTTTATCTATCTTTGCGTTTGTAACAACAATAATTTTGTTGCAAGTATTTCTATGCCTGTGGACATACCACGATGCAAAAGAAAAAAGTGAACAAGATCCAACGCTTTGGGTTTTGGCAGTGCTTTTCCTAACCAACGGAATAGGCTTGTTGGTTTACTTCTTGGTGGGGCGCACAAAAAAGGATGTACCTGCACCGGGTAAGTTTAAAAAAGCCCTTATCGCTATAGTTATTTTGTTTGTGCTGTCGACCGGATTTTTTATCGGCTCTACAATAGCTTTTGCCGGCAGCATGGCAACAAGCGATTCATTTTTTTCAAGTGCTACTATGAACCGTGGCGTCTGGTCCGGGTTTAATTCTAATTACCGCAACGGTACTTGGACTGAGGCTACACGTAGTGGCAATGGTACATCCCGCCGCACATTCACATTAAATGAAGCAGAGATGCAAAATTTCCATGTGGATAATTTTAACGAAGAAGGGGAAATGTATCTGTTGCTTGAACAGGATGGTTTCCAAATGCGTACAGAAATTACTGGCGATTTCTTTCAGGTAATAGACTTAAACGAGAACGGCTTTTTACCCGGGCGTATACGTATTACGCTGGAATATGACAGGGTACGCAACTCACAAACAATAATTAATTGGAGGTAATTGATATGACAATATCTTACGGTTTTGGTGACCTGTATGAGCTTACAGGAATGGACATGCGCATTATACTCATGGCACTTGTGCCGATTTTAATTGTGCAAGCAATTTTATTAATAACAGCTTTGGTTAGCATCATAAAAAAACAAGTACCCATAGAGGACAAAATTATTTGGATTATTATTAGCGTTTTTGTTAACATAATTGGTCCGATTGTTTACTTTGCAGTAGGCGCAAGCAAGTTAGAGCAAAAAGCTGTAGAACTTGAAGAAAAAAGAGAACAGGAGACAAGACAACAATGACATACGCAGTAGAAACAAAAAATTTGACCAAAAAATATAAAACTACCATTGCAGTAAACGAAGCAAGCATACAAGTGCCGGAAGGGTGCTGCTGTGGCTTCCTTGGTAAAAACGGGGCAGGTAAAACCACAACGCTAAAAATGATGGTAGGGCTTATCCGCCCAACAAGCGGAAATGTTAGCATA
>Ga0131853_10012837_pt1 | contig 15358 bp, 5 predicted proteins | sample TergutLab28metaG_FD_92764 | JGI IMG/M metagenome (GOLD analysis project Ga0131853, IMG submission 92764) | Labiotermes labralis P1 segment gut microbial communities from Petit-Saut dam, French Guiana - Lab288 P1 (version 2) (version 2) | ecosystem: Host-associated > Arthropoda: Insects >...
AAGGAAAGAAGCTAATGTTTCTGTCAGAATGGCGTGAATTTCCTTCGGCGCCTTGCCTTGCAGGGGGAAAAAAAACTTGATGACAGCTCGCGTCTCGATGTTGTTGAAATCGCGCGCGTCCCTCACATGCTTCCGAGCTTTTTTCTTCCTGGTCAGACTAAGGACTTATCAGCACCCCGGTATACAGCGTGACTTATGCGACTGAGTCGCTCAATAACAGAAGAATTATTAAGAAAATCGCAACATCAATCAATAACGCTTATTGAAAGACATGCATATTGTAGTATTTAGGGTTATGACACCGTGTAGCCTGGTAGCAGATGTCTCGAAAGAACTCGTTCCCTCCGTCTTCAGATAAAAAAAAAAAGTCAGCAGACTCCACAGAAACGGTGGCACTCTCCTATCATATAACACAGTTCTGTAACACAGAATGCCGTGATTCAGATCTTCACCGTCGATACAACCTGAGATCTCCTATACTTTAAGCCTTGTTTAAATGAATAATCTTTTCGTTTGTCGCTATTGGAAATACCAGGTGCCATATCACTTAGTCACAAAATCGATGGCACCTATTATGGGCCTGAGTCTTTCCTCAGCCTTTTAAAGCTCAGTGCTTCCACCTGTTTTACGTTAAAGAGCTGCATTTTTTTTCGAGGGGAGAATTTAAGTTGTATGTGTCTTGTGATCCTCGGAACAAAGAACGACCATTTCTCTAAACATTGACTCACTGATTTTGACGTTTTGCTGACCGTGCATCTCAGTATATTTATCTCAGTAATTAACCAACTTGATGCACAAATTTTTGTTTTACAATAAGTTTATTTCATGTCTACATGTTTCGAGCACATGTGCTCGAAACATGTAGAGGCATGAAATATACTTATTGTAAAACAAAAATTTTGTGCATCAAGTTGGTTAATTACTGAGATAAATTAACTCACTGGTCTTTGTAATGGTGACAGACTGCGTTCTCTGTGAGGTAGCAACTGGAAATTTAAATATAATTTATATTAAAGAAATTTAAATATAATTTATATTAATTTGCAAGCGTTGAGGTTCTTATAAGTGTACGTATGTTGCTGAACATTCAAGTCTTTTCCAGGATGTTACGCTGTGTTGTTTGACAGATAGTTTCCTGTGTGTCCATTGATCGTAGTACCTTCACCTTCAGAATTAAGCAGTCTAGGGGGTGAAGGCATTGCGATTCTTTGAAACTTTGGTAACTATTTGACAATCGATACGGCCTAACGTATCAGGAGAATTGACTCTTTTTGGATTACTCCTCAAATGCACCATCCAAATGCACGTTTGGTTGGTGGATTTGAGGAGTAATCAACGAGAATGCACTGAACGGAAATTTTCAAAATATTTTTTAGATTAATTTAACTCAATGTAGGCTTTTTAATGTATTCTTTATTTGCAGCCCCCCCAAGCACTAACTTAAAAAAGTCTGCCCCAACGTAGGTATCAAATTTGCACTCTAAAACTTCCGTCCAATGCAAATCAAAATCCAGTAAAAATAATGTAAGTAACGTCTCAACGTATACCCTCTACTGAATACCCTAAGAACAGCCCATTTCCTATCACTATACCCTCTCATTTTGCAACCCTGCTTCCTATCTGCCTTGACCAGAAGGTCGGACACCCCTTGTAAAACTTCTAAGCCGTACAATTTTGCTGTTTTCCTTTCATATATGTAACGTTTCTAACTGCATCGTCACATCTTTCTTTCTTTCTTTCTTTCTTTCTGCTGCCCATATCTCTAGTCTTCAGCGGGGAAGACTTTACATTTTGCGTGGAAGCATGATTTATTTGTCATCAGTCCTTTTCTTCTTATCGGCCGGATTGAGAAGGAATTTTCTGTTTTAAGACACTTTTTCCCAGTGCATACGCAGCTACTTTATACTTCTCATTGGTCTTTATGTTTATTACTGCTGACACAAAATACGCAGCACACAGACATTATTTTCCTTGTATTTAGTTAAATATTAAAACTGTCTAAACTTATTTTCAGTCAAAGCTATGAACCGTACTATGTAACAATATTTGAGCCATTTTTGGGGGAAATTCATAACGGACTGGAGTGTCGCGCGTCTACGTTTAGCGATTTATGGTTAACATGGAACGATTCAGGAGGCCGATATAGAACAGTCATTTGTGCGCATGCTGATGCAGCACTTCGTATTTTTGACGTTCTATTTTCGGTCCGAATACTGGCTATGTTGCTTAAGTACTTCTGAGTTCTCTTTCGGTGGACTAATTACCAACTTGAAACAGTCCACCACTACTTCCTTCCACATTCTTAGAAATCACTGTTCATAACAAACAGTTCCTCAGTTGTAGCTGTAGGAATATAACTAAAATAATAACGTTCGGGCACTGAACTCTAGGGGGTTACCGCGAACAGGATATTTAGATGTGTCGGGTGAGAGAAGAAATGCGTACAAAATTCTGGTAAGAACATTTTTGAAGGCGGTCACGTGGAAGACCGAGGGCTAGTAGTACATGAAGGAATAGGATTAAGGTGGATCTTAGTAACCGTCATTTCATCGAACATTATTTACAGGTGCGACAGGAGACATGGAAGTGGCATCATTAATTAATACTGAGCCTTGATTGGTGTTCTCAGGGTATTGATATATGTATCAGGAAACGGTTTCCACTCAGCTTTATCGATGTTTGTATATTGGGCGCGTTCGCGAAGCGACTTGCGAAAAGCGACTATTAGCTCCGCCATGTCGGTCACTTCGTTTAGCCGCATGGAACGACACGACTACTATTGGATGGATTTTCGTGAAACTTAATATTTTTACTAAAATCCGCGGACACGTTTGATTTTTGTTCAAATCGGACAAAAATGACAGACACTTTAATGAAAGACTGCTGACGTCTATGCGATGATCTTGTTATATATATATATATATATATATATATATATATATATATATATATATATAGAGAGAGAGAGAGAGAGAGAGAGAGACGCTCTTCTCGGTGAAGTACGGACTGAGGCTTAAGAAAGAACTGACCATACAAACATCTCGGCTTTTACGAGACGTATACATAAATAAGAATTTACTAATGAAGTACAGGAAATACGATATCTCTCCTTTTATGAAAGAGGCGTAACAAATACATTTCGCTGTTTACAAAATAGGTACAGATATTAAGACACAACCAGAGTGGCCGAAGAAATGTTGCTGATCTAAAAGGAGTCTTTCCACAAAAAAAAAAAAAAAAAGTGGCTGCGTTGAGACTGTATCGAAAGTATTCGCGAATAACAAGGTCAGAGTGGAGGTGCCAGAGGTGTTACACCCTGCGGGTATTAGCCAAATTTGTTTATTGAAAGTACAGTATTTTACCGAATGGCGAGGTCGTGTGGGTAGCACCCTGCTGTGTAATGGGAGATGCCTGTTTCACATCTGCGCCTAGAGACACTATGTTCCGATTAAGTTACATTTCTTTCGCGAATTATATTTTAACCAAACTTCTCTACCATTACACCATTTTCATTATCTCGTTTTACAACAGCAGTGCTGTTGTAATCTGCCTAGTTTGTTCGTACTGTGCGTCTGTTTCCTACTCTTAATTCAACTTCAAATTACATGCCCCACGCGTCGTTTGAACTTCAACATGTGTTCGGATCTTAGCTGCATCTCCGCTATAAAAGCTTCTATTCTTTGCCTGAGTAAACCCAGTGTGCTTTTTCTGCCTACATGTGCAGACTGGACTTCTCCAAACATAACTAACTGCTTTGGCAGCGTTAACGGCGGACTTGTTACTGTCATGGGAGTGGCTTGCAGCCAGTTTCCGAATTCATCACCGGGAAAATCCGAATAGCTGTCGGAAGAAAGGGGGTTTGACATCTGCTTTGGATTCTACACACACATATGTGCAATTCTTTTACAACTCGAGGCTGCTTGACCTACTTCTCGCTGTGGAACAGCAGAAAGGAAATTTTTACTGCTTTTACACATGTGTTGATTGTAGAGCAGGATTCCACTCGACGAGATCATCCCTATGGGTTTGCACTTGGCATGTATGTATATGAGGGGACCACGGTGGCGCAGTGGTTATGGTGCTATGCTACAAATCGGAAGGTTGCTGGTTCAATCCCAGATGGTGTCATTGGGGTTTTTCATTGACATAAAATCCTTCCGATCGCAATATGGCCCTGGGGTCGACTCAGCCTTTAACAGAAATGAGTACCAGGACCATTTCCTGGGGGTAAAGGCGGCCGGTACGTAGGGCTGACAACCTTACGACCATCCTGTGCCGTTGTCATGAAATCTAGGAACCCTAACTTCGTGGAACCCTCTGGGCCACTCCAGGCCTGCAACGGGACTTTACCTTACCATGTAAAAAGGTAAAGCAGGTCGCTGGTTCGATCCCAACTGGTGTCATTGGAATTTTTCATTGACAAAATCCCTCTGGGCCACTCCAGGCCTGTAACGGGACTTTACCTTACCATGTAAAAAGGTAAAGCAGTCCCGTTACAGGCCTGGATTGGCCCAGAGGGATTTTATGCCAATGAAAGATTCCAATGACACCAGTTGGGATCGAACCAGCGACCTTCCGATTTGTAGCACAGCGCCTTAATCACTGTGCTACCGCGGTCCCCCTTACCTTACCATGTATGTATATGAAATCGTATAGCATTATACTGACCAACGATTTACAAGTACATCTCATGGTCTAGGGGCAAAAGTTCACGGGTGTCATACCGACTTTCCTTGTATCGATGTCAGGAGTGTCAATGTGTCTGTGAAAAGTGCAAGTTCTTGCCTGATTCTGTTTTAAACATAGTAATGAGGTTTTAGGGCTGTCGAGCCACGAAAAAAATTCAGTTTTACCACTTGAACGGATCCATAGTCACAGACAAATGTATTATTCAAAATCAGCGACAAATCTTAGGAATTATCCTAAAGTATACCATCACTTTACAGGTTCAGCTACCTCGACTCACAAAAAGAGACAGTTCTTATTGTAATCTGGCGTTATAGCCCAGCAGTGTGTGCAGTTGTTTCGTAGTTGCATTTGCATCGATGGAGTCAGATGTGTGTGTCTATCGTCATCCTTAAGCGCGCACGCACCCACAACCACACACGCATATACACCAGTTATTCCCCCGTAAAGGCTCACCGTCTTTTTTTGTAAGTATATTCGACGCTGCCATTTGCTAAGATTATATAGCGTCTGTCATGAATGCAATATGAGTAAGGGGCATTTACGGAATGTTACGAGCAGGCGAAAACCGAAACACTGTGAGATAAACCTATCGCACTGCCACATGGACGGGCCTGAGACCGAACTACTGTGCTTTCGGTTTTATAAAACTTGACACATCCCATACCAATAAAACCGCGTTTGATGTTAACATTAAGAGGTGCGGAAACACATTTAAGGTACCTGTAATAAAACGAAAGTCAAACGGAACACAGGGAAACGCAGTGTAAATGAACTGTATTGACTGCTTTGAAATGGTTCGCTGTGACTTGTTTGGTTTGAAAATCATGATTTCATGATAATTTTTTTTCTTCCTTTATCGAACCGTGACTTCGCGTAGGGTTTCACAAATACATTTTAGTAGAGGTAGCCAGTTCAGTCTGTCGTAAAGAACTTCAGCAGCGCCTTATCGTTTAGGAATGTCATGTCACTTATTCAAGACTTCAGTAAAATTAAATTTAGTCGTGAGTTTATGCACCGGTGGAGCCCCCTGGAATGAGATACGAGGAGCACATTTCAGTAACCACTTTTCTTTGGTTGTGAATCTTCAGTTCAAGGTCACGTCGTCCTAACTCTCCGCCTGTAAAGTATGTTTCTTTAGATAAATAATGCGTAAAATAGGCCTGAATTCGTACTGTCAGCTGTTGTAACGTAACAAGTTTCTTTTGCAGTTAAATGAATCGTAAATCGAATATGCCCCCCCCCCCTTTTTCCCAAGTTTTTTTTTTCTGTTGTTCGGTGGCAGAATATTTCTCCACGTTTAAAGAATTCTGCAAGTGGTCAATGCGCCCGTTTAGCAGAGCATCCTCATTGTACCTGACGCACCTGAGTACGTTTTCTTCCACCTGAAGATATTAACCAAAAGTGGAACGTGTTAACCCCAACATCCGATGTTATGAATAATCGTTCAGCGTTCTTTGAGTTCAGGAGGTTTTACTTGTACACAGACAGAGAGACAGACATTGCAGATTTTTTTGTAAATGCACCAAGAATCAGCTACGAACTGACGGGGCGTGCGTGGGGAGGAACAATCATTCCCTGCTGCCGAGTGGTTTACAGAACTTGTACAATGTTACTCCGGCCTTGGTTCGCAGCTCCAGGGTTTACTTGTTTGGGTGCCGACAAAGACTCGGTGAATGTTAATGATACATGTGCAAGCAACATAATAGCATAAGACAAACTATTTGGCTGAAAATGTCGAGAGATCTGCAAGGCAGATAAGTAATTTATTGTTCCATACACCGAAGGTGGTGGTTTGTTTTATGATGTCTGTGGGAATTACAGCGAACATATATTGAGTTGATTCATCTATTATGCTGCTTCCACGTACGTTTCATGATAAAGGCGTCCTTTACTGTTTTCTTCATGCACACTGTGGTACAAAACTTAATCTCCTCCTATGCAGTAATTGCCAAGGGATCTTTAAGCGGCAGTAATATGGCCGAAGCGCGAAGCGTTTGTGTCGTGATATCCCGCTTTAACCTTCCTTCCGAAGTGTTCCGAGGATACAGGAATACAGTGCTTCACACACAGTGACGACCTCTACCGTCGTAGCACGGCCAGGCTTATTTTTTCTTACCTTCCCATCAGCTGGAAGTTCAAGCAAACAGTTCGAATGTGTGTTCGGTTACAGTTGAATAGTGCTGATTTTACTGGCTGTCTTAAGATCGCCTGTGGATATTTCTTGCACATTGTAATTTCTCTTAATTTGCTTGAGCCAAACCTTCAAAAATTGTAGTTTATATTGCCTCAGAATTACACTGGCCGGACGTAATGTAATTATGGACTGAGGGAAGAAATAGGACCTTCATCAGATACGTAATTATCCACACTGCGCAGTGTGTGTGTGTGTGTGTGTGTGTGTGTGTGTGTCTAATTACACTTGTTGCTTGGCACACGTGTAGTGGGCCGGAACAAGGTAGTCGGTATAGCGACTTACTACGGGCTGGGCGGTTCCGGGAATCGAATCCCGGTGGGGCGAGATTTCCCCACCCGTCCAAACCGGTCCCGGGGCCCAACCAGCCTTCTATACAATGGGTACCGGGTGGTTCCCGGGGATAATGGGGCCGGAGCGTGGCGTTCACCACCCACCCCATTCAGAGCAGAGGTTAAAGAAAAAGTAGAGCTATTGCTGTATTCCCCTCAGGACCGTCACGGCCTATTCTAGGGTGGATTTTACCTGCCTGGCATACGTGTATCCGTCTTACACCTCAACGCTGTATAGGCCTACTGTCATTAGAAACACCTCGCAGGTCAAGTCTGTTCCCTAGCTCCCCCCAGTTTCTTCAAGTAATATCGCCTTTCCTGTAAGTACATAGGTAGTGCAAGATGGACCCAGTGCAGTGCGCATGTATTTTGAACTCTAAGCCTTTGCTTATTTCGTTGCATCTGTTTGTGACTTTGGCCTCCGCTTCATACGTACAATTTCTGAAACACTTGCTGAAATACTGTACTTAATTCTAAGCAAACCGCGGGAACAGAACCCAAAGCTCAATGCCGCTAATGAAAGCTCGCTACAGGCGACGATCCAAAAGTAACTCCATTCTTGAATAAAGGTAAAGGATACCACTGACGCCAACAATGAGTCCTGGCCCTCTTATGCAGCCACAGCTCCAGTCTTCCTTAAACTTCGGGGACTGATGGTGGTGAATGGTTAGAGTCACACCCTGACCGCTTTGCCCCCGAGGAAATGACCATCGATACCCACTGGACAGGAGAGTGTGTGGGCCCAAGGGTTAGTCTGTACACGTTTGTGAAATAAATATTTCTGCTCCAGCCGGGTATCGAACATCGATTGCCTGGTCGTTTGGCCTATAGCCTTTCTCCTCGGTCTTCGAAATAGACGTTTCCTGGGAGGTTTTCATACCAAATTTCTGTATACATTTGTTGTCTTGCCGTATTTGCCTCATGTCCAACCCATCGTGCCTCCTAGATATCAATATCCGAGCAGAACTAGGTGAATTTATTGTAACTCACAGAATCTGTCACGAGAAACTTCCAGATACGTAATTAATAATGTTGCATAAATCATAACATCGGGAGCTTCCTCGTGACATAATTCTCCAGGTTGCTTGATCATGCTATGGTCAAAGTATGCTGTACTATATATTGTAAATTTGTTGTTGTTATGCAAATGGGTTTATACCCGGTGGCAGTATACTACAATGCAAGACAAGACAATACAATAGAGTACAGTACAGTTCCTTACAGTACAATACAATAAGTCATTACAATGTAAATTATGAGAGTGTTAATGTGAATTATTCTGCGATAATTTAAGCCAAAGGCAAATTGTTTAGGAATCAATTGGAGGTCATTTTGGACTCAAGACACTGAGACTAGAGAGGGCAGTTCTGCCCGCTGGTGCTATGTACACACTCCTGTTTACACCGCAGGCCAAGGCTTAGTGACGTGAGTCACTTTAGCATTGCGAAGATCAAATGATACGGATTTGGTAATCATGAAAATGCAGTGTTCAGAGTATAGAGCCGAGCCGTGCAGACGAGGAGGGCTTGGTGCTGCCATGTGACGTAACCGAAACACAGAAGCTGGCCGCCCACAACTCCAAATGCTTCTAGCTGCAAAGGATCGTGGGAACTCCTATTTTTTTTTTCTGAAGATCTTCCAGCTGTTTTTATTGCATCCGGGTTTCTGAAGTGATTGGTTGTATATGTATATATATATATATATATAAAGTTCTTCCTACCTACCCACCCACCCACCCATTGCGCATGTGTAGACCACAGAAACTTCGCGATTCCTCCTATACATTATGTGGACATTCTCATAACTTCATGTAGTTGCTGGCGCAAACAACTCTGCATTCAGGGTGTAACAACGAAATGTCGAGGCAGATTTTTGGACCGAAGAGCGGAAATAACAGGAGGAAGGACAAAGCTGCATAATGAAGAGCATCACGATTTATATCCAGCGTCAAACATTATTGCACTTGTAGTGGTCAAATCGTATAGAATGGGATAGATGGGATACGGAGTTTGCACGGAGCTGAGAAACGCGCAAGAAAAGTTTATTCGGGAATGTGTAGGAAATAGATCGCTTGGGGCAACTAGATGCATGTGTGAGGATAATATTAAAATGTTGGTCTCACTTAGAGGAGTCTTTCATCTCAGCTGGATTACCATCCAGTAGCTGGCTCTTGTGAACAGAATAATAATCCTTGGGTTTCCATAAAAATGCTTAAATTGTTTATCAACTTAAAGACTTTAAACTTGTCAGGAAGGACGCTTGTTCCATGGCATTCGTCTGCATGTCTAAAGCCTGATCAAAAACATTTCTCCTGTGATCCACGTATCCTGGTAGGTTTCAGTTTCAGACGATTGCCACCATTTGATGTAATGGGAAGTGTGTGAATGTACAGTAAGACATAGTGTATGGTAGCTGATCATTTGTGTTACTTCAGACTTGTTAAGTAGAAGAAGTATTATTTATAGTCATGCACTTTGTGTAGGCTCTGACATCAGTGGTAACCAACGTCTATTACGTAGCCGTCGTGAAACAGTATTACATTAACAGGCGAAGGTCGAATTACGGATAAAGCGCGTGTGTCTTCGTTAAGCAATTAGGCGAAGGAAAAAGTATTTTCTGAGCAACTGATACTACATTTTAACTTTGGACCAAGAACTGACATGTATATTCCGATGAAGTACGCCTGTACTTATTTTTGGATTTCTCTTTATCTTTTAACGACCTTGGTGTATGGTGAAGAATTTGTTGAAGATACGGGAACGAAATCTGTAATTAAAAATCTAGTCACATCACAAGAAAACAAACCTTGTTTTTCTTGGTATGTTATTCAACATCCATTACACGGATTTGTTAGTTTTGCCTGCTTGTAGTTGATACAGTGGCTGTCAACAACTCAGAAAGTATCGCCGCTGAATACGGGATTGCAAAGGATGTGGAAGGAAGCGGTAATGACATGCTTTAAGGATTTATTCCGGATTTTGCCCGTAGGAAGTGAAAAGCGGAAAATGTCAGTTAGGATGTCCGGTGCTCCTGCAAAGATTCTAACCGGTCATCTACCGAATGAAAATTGGAAAGACGCGCGTGCACAAATATCTGGCCCCAGGACGCCCGGGCGACTAAATTTTATGCTCTGGAACTTGCTGCATGTCACCATTCTGGCATCTAAAATTTTTATGTGACTCCTAGATTTTTGGAAATGTACGCGCCCTTGATACTAATGCTAAGGATTGTTCCGCATTATATTTTATGTGCAAGTGCCATAATTCAAAACTATGAGGGTTTGCTTCCGTCTTCAAGCACGAAGCTTCTTGTCTGAAGACGGAAGCAAAATCGGCTTCCGAAACATAGTGTTTTAGTGTTTATGTATCTGTTACACGATGGACAAAGTCCAAGGGAAGAAGCTTGTAACTGTAAGTGTTATAACTGTAGAGCATTAGTATATATTTTAAGTAATATACAACATTTCCTGACGTATACGGGTGGTTCGAAACGGAAGTTGCTGGCTAGTACAAAAACAAGTGTACAGTACTGAGTGCTTTAAGCCGTCAATCTAAATAACCCTCAGTTCTTATACGATATAAGTGAGGTTTCATCGTTAATCTCACTGCAGACCACTAAACCCACCTGATCGTTTGATGATTCTCCTTATTCCATTGGCGTTGCTGTAACCACTTTCGTGTTTAACCACTTGAATTGTACACAGTTTAGGATTTGGTGCACATGGACCACCACCACCAACACCACCTCCATGGAACAGAGTCATTTTCGAGGAGCTAGTAGTCCCTTATCAGCGCTGAAATTCGCCGTCTTTCATTGAACCGTTTTTGGCCTTGTTCACAAGAAGACTTAGCTCCACTCCAAACTGATAAAGTGCGCCACATACATATGCAATTAACGTTTCGGAGACCATAGGACATAATCCATATTGATGCGGTTGTGTAGGTTGCGTTTGATTCGGGTATCTTGTATTTAGATTTTCGCTGCCGGTGTCTATTGCAGGGCTGGCGAAACGTTTTGAAGGCACGTACCCAAATTTTACATAAATTTCGACGAAGTACTTTCGTGTGCCCATAGGAATTTTGAAGAGCAAAATAAGGTCTTGGAGTTTTCCACAATTATTATTAATTATTGCATTACTATCATTAATGCATATTATAATTAGTGTGTAGTCTAATTATTATATTTCTAAGAAAGTCCTTCTCGAGAAATAAGGAAGAAACTTTGGAAATAACTTGGGGCTGCTACTACTTCCTGTTTGAAAAAGAAGTTTGTAAAACATTTTGTTCCATGTCATGTGTTCGCCCAGTTACCGCCAAGCCGACGCCCCAATGATAAATATCCACCCAACACTTCGCACCACTCCCGATTTGTGTAAAAATGTTTCACTCGCAGTGTTATTTGGTAGCAACGGTAATTCTCATACAGTCTCTACGCATGCATATATATATATATATTTGTGTGTATGTGTGTGTCTGTGTTCTTCACAATATAGAGACGCTGGTCTGGTTAAAAAATTAAAAATATTGGGACAGCGGTGAAGGCCGCGTGACATTGAAATCTTTCCGCTTGCCATTTCGGATACGCGAGCCATAGGTTCGTCATCTCTGGTATGTTGTGTACCTCCGGCTTGCAGAGGTTAGGTGTTTCGTCTGTTTAAGCTGTTCAAACGTTTCGGCCTTACACTCAGTTTGCCGATGTCGGTTACATTGTGCAACAAAACGCTGAACAACTGCAAGTGCGGTAGGTATATTATGCGACTTGGCTGAGCCTCGAAAGCTGAAATTGCTGTTAAAATATTTAATTTCATTATGTAAAGAGACAAGTTTAGGAAACGGGTTAGCGTACTTAGTGTAATGACTGAGCTACGGGCTGGATGGCTGTACCGGATGTCAACCCAATTGCAGTTAACAAATATATCAGTCTGGGGTTTGAATCCAGGCTGGAGCAAGAGACTGATCTCTTCTGCAGCAGTATGCACTGGCTGTGGAGCCCATCTATCCTCTTATTCAATGGTCACCGGTGACTCTTTCCTTGAGGGAAGACGGCCGGGGCGTGAGGCTGACCATTCACCTTCGATCCAGTGCCGAGGTTAAGGAAGAGTAGAGCCATACCTCTGCTTCCCTATATGCCTTCACGTCTGCAAGAGGGGCAACTGTAGCGTTTTTACCCTTAAAACTTTCCACTGCTGTTACCAGAACATGTCTCTTGTATAAGATAAAGGTGTCACGGCGCCACAGTTGGAAGGCGTGTACCGGTAGGAGAATGTATTTGAACCTCTGCACCGGAGGCAGTAAAGATCAGCCTGATACACCGACCGCCTTAACCCAGACAGAACATCTAGCAAATCGAGTGGCGTGTAGTGTGAAGGAGTGAACCCTGCGAATGCACTTGTGGTGGAAGTGTGGATAGTAACAGGGATCATCTCCTTGTCTGTGGACAGTACGAATCATTTCGGTATTGTCTGGGAATGCACGATTGCAGCCTAAAGAGATATAAAATTAATGCCGGAAAATCTTACAGTTTTTATTTACCTTTTGTAGAGGTTTCTCATGACGTCTGATCTTTCTGTTAATGTAACTTAACTAATGAAATTAACGCATGTGCTAATTACACTTGCTGTACTCGGTCTGCATCTACAAACCAGGGTAATGAACCTTGTCAGCACACGTGCCAAGATTAAAGAAAGGCACCTACTGAATGTTTCGTGCGATGCCAAGTATACGTGTATTTACCCAGCACTTTAAAAATGTACTACAAATTAACAGGTGTTGCTAGTTAATGGCAGTGCAAATTATACCCTGTTACCGCCCTTAATTATGTTAAAAAAATTTGTATTATGAACATAATTTTGTGTTTGTTGTGTTTTGTTCCCAGAAAGGCATGAAATGTTTTTCTTTCGGTTGACTAACTACGTGTGCCAAATTATTTCGCTCTTGTTTATGAATTTACATTTAACATTTTAGAGCTAATGGGTAACTGTGTTTACCATCCGCTGTAGTACTTTACCATACACAATATGTTTACTTGTTGCACGTGATAGTTACAATAGGTTAATGTGTTTTTCTAAACATCTTACACCATTTGGTCATTGTAATGGTCACAGACCCTGTTCTCTGGTAAAGGTAAAGCAGTCCCGTTACAGGTCCGGGGTGGCCCAGAGGGTTCCAGGAAGTTAAGATTTCGTGACAACGGCACAGGACGGTGGTAAGGTTGTCTGCCTTACGCACCAGCCACCTTTACCTCCAGGAAATACTCCTGGTACTCATTCTGTTAGAGGCTGAGTCGACCCCAGAGCCATAGTGCGATCGGAAGGATTTTATGTCAATGAAAATTCCACTGACACCGGCTGGGATCGAAACAGCGACCTTCCGATTTGTAGCACAGCACCTTAACCACTGCGCTGCCGCGGTCCCCCTGGTCTCTGGTAGACAAGTATTTTATTGAGAGTAATGTCAAAGGGGTAATGATGATTTGTTAGCTACACTCGGTATGTGACGCTAAATTGCCAATGGCTGTGAATGCTGCAGTGACTGGGACGTTTAAGGAAGCGTCGTGACTTTGCTATTGCACATTTCCTTGTGTTTATCTTACGGCATAACATCAGGGTGCTTTCACCGTCTTTGTAATGCTGTTAACTCTGACGGCGAAAACACGGTGTCACCGTGATCAGACGCCAACTCGAAAACTGTGACACGCCGATGTTAGCCTGTCTGTCATGTAAGAGCCTATACAGCTCTTTAAGCAAACAACTGGCCGTGTTGGCTCGACACGGGTTCAGGGCAGGGAATCTTCTCATTGCCACTACGTTTAATACCGGCTGTACAATCACTATAGCTAGCCTCTTGGTCACGGTGTGTCGTGAATAAGTGGCTAGTTATTGATCCCAACCCATTACGCTACACGTTAGGCACAACGGAAAGCGTTATTTTCATATATTTAATGACCCTGCAGGGGACTTATGGGGCACGCGGTGGCGTAGTTGGTTGAGGCACTACGTTACACGCCGAAAGGTCGCAGGTTTGATTCCCGACGGTGCCACTGGAATTTTTCATTGACATAATTCTTCCGGCCGAACAATGGTCCTGGGGTTGACTTAGCCTCTAACCTATCGGTCCCATCTTCAAGGGTCAAGAATCCATCGTACAGCATTTTATTTATACCTTTGTCGCGGATGTTCTTCTAAATATTGACTCCAGAAAATGGGACAGATGTGTTTTCCCGAAACGTCGGTAAGAAATTACCACTAATCGCCGCATAATAACCCAGAAGAGCGCAGTTATCTTTTCTATAGAATTAGTTCAGTCTCACACGAGTTTCTTGTAGTTGTGCTTGCTATTGTATCGGTACCTTTAGCAATGAAAATGTTGCGGCTAGTCATTATCAAAACCCGTCAAGCATTTTCAGCGTTAAAGTTTGCGGACGGACAGACAGACACAATACCTGCATCGTTCTATGTTCGTTTATACACTTCCTGCAAAGGGACTTTGAAATATAGCATGGGGCCAATCTTTAGTGTGAGTGCCAATTACCTGCGATAACACTGCCTCTCTACTGTGAGTCTGGTAACTACATACTGAAAGTGCTAATGACTACAATTACTCTGCCTCGCTGTTGTGAGTGCTTTAGACTACAGTAATTCTGCCTCTCTATTGTGTATGCTAATTGCTGGAATAACTCGGCCTCTGTATTGTGAGTGCTAATTACTGGAATAAATCTGCCTCTCTACTGTGAGTGCTAATGAGTAAAGTAACTCTGCCTCTCTACTGTGAGTGCTAATGACTAAAGTAACTCTGCCTCTCTACAGTGAGTGCTAATGACTACAGCAACTCTGCCTCTCTACTGTGAGTGCTAATGACTACACTAACTCTGCCTCTCTACTGTGAGTGCTAATGACTAAAGTAACTCTGCCTCCCTACTGTGAGTGCTAATGACTAAAGTAACTGCCTCTCTACTGTGAGTGCTAATGACTAAAGTAACCCTGCCTCTCTACAGTGAGTGCTAATGACCACAGCAACTCTGCCTATCTACTGTGAGTGCTAATGAGTAAAGTAACTCTGCCTCTCTACTGTGAGTGCTAATGACTAAAGTAACTCTGCCTATCTACAGTGAGTGCTAATGACTACAGCAACTCTGCCTCTCTACTGTG
>Ga0131853_10012838_pt1 | contig 15358 bp, 5 predicted proteins | sample TergutLab28metaG_FD_92764 | JGI IMG/M metagenome (GOLD analysis project Ga0131853, IMG submission 92764) | Labiotermes labralis P1 segment gut microbial communities from Petit-Saut dam, French Guiana - Lab288 P1 (version 2) (version 2) | ecosystem: Host-associated > Arthropoda: Insects >...
AGAAAAGAGGCCAAAAGAAATGTTGAGGCAAATCGAATAATAATATTAAAACCGATCTTACATATAAATATGGTACAAGGGCGTGAGTGAATTCTTGCGACTCAGATCAGGGACCAGTGGCCAACACTCCAGCACACGGCCATGAGATTCGAGTTCTATATTAGGGGACACTTTCTTGACGAAATAAGGGACACACAGCTTTTGAAGAACAGCACGAGACAGTGTTACCGTTCAGGTGCTTAACGTTTGAGTGGCTTGCATGACGTGTATTTTCATAACTAAAGAACCTTGAAAATATCCTACTTACAGATCTGATCTGATCTGACAAGTACTAATTATCATCTGTTTCCTGCGATTAATCAAAATCTTGGTAGCCACAAATTAAAAGATATTTGTAGTGTGGAAGAGCTGTGCTACGATGGATGATAACAAAGGACAAGGGCACTTATAAATGAGAAGCAATGAATGGAGAGGGTTTTACCTTGATAGGAAAAGTACAGCAGTTATGGAAAAGACAATGTGGAAAATCAGACGAAATGCAGTGCATTTAAATATACACTGGTCTTATAGCAAAGAAAAATAAAGAACCCAAATATTCGCAAATTCGTTTTAAACTATTTTATAGCCGAATCTTGTTTATCATGAAACACGCGGGTGAATTACAAATTTTTAAGGATGTGTTATCTGAAAATTAAATCCCAGCGTTTGCACGGAGGGAATGAGACGAATTACGAAAACAGCAAAAATAGGTCATTTTTGAAGGAAGATATTAAGAATATTACACAAGAAAATCCCTCCAGTGGAAGAGAAGATACAGCAGAACAGCATATTACTCTTCAAGTGATCTTAAATATTGACCGATCGCAACGAAACTCACGTCGTGTGTAGAAGTTGCGCAGGTAGTGCGATACATGAGTTTTCATGAAAATGTTTCCACAGGAAGTCGAGATACAGCCCAAAAGGTACAAAGTCCCACACGTAAAGTGTCCTTAATTATTGACTGATCGCAATAAAATTGCATCCTTTGTCACGCAGGAGCGTGCAGTGCAAGTTATAAATTTCAAGGAAACCTCCACAATGGAAGGCGAGATACAACACGACAGGTACAACGCTCTTCAAGTAAGTTCCCTCATTTGCTGAGCGATCGCACGAAAAACTTAAACCTCTACAGAGCGTGCAAGTACAGTGCAACATGTGAATTTTCAGGAAAATCTTTACAATGAAAGATGAGATACATTTTGCAAAGTTCCCAATAACGTACCCTTAATTATTAAAAGACTGCAACGAAACTTGCTCTCTATCTCTACACACACACACACATATATATATATATATATATAGCGAATGCCCATAAAATGCGATGTATGAATTTTTAAGAAAATCCCTACGATGGAAACAGAGGTATGGCTGAAGAAGTATTTTGTTTTCCAATTAAAGTGCCCTTAATTAATTGTCGATCGCAACTGAATATTCGTATAGGGATCACAAATAGTGCATGTGCCAAAAATGCGAATTACGAAGTTTCAGGAAATCCCTACAATGGAAGCCTAGATAAAGCCAACAAGGTGCATTGTTCCACAAGCAAAGTATCCTATCTAATGATCGACGATGCATAAATTCCATTGTTTTTAGGGCACGCAAGGAAAATACGAGGTATGAGGTTGCACAAAATTCCATACAGTTGAAGCCCATATAAAGCCACAAAATTACTTTGTTTTTTTAAGTAAAATACCATTAACTCTTTATCGTTCAACACCAAACTTATACTGTATGTATCGAATGCGCAAACAGTGCGAGGTATGAAGTATCAAGAAAATCCCTACAATGGAAGTCCAGATAAAGCTGAGAAGGTGCTTGGTTCTGCACAGCAAATGCCCCTAATTATAAAGCGATCGATACATAACTCACATAAGCTAGCGCATGAGCGAAAAGTTCGAGGAATTAAGTATCGGAAAAATCCCTACAGCGGAAGCCCAGATAAATCCGAGCAGGTGCATCTTCTGAAAGTAAAGTGCACTTAATTATTGATCGAGCGCAACCAAAATTACAACATATGTAGCGCATGCACGGAAAATGCGAGGTATGAATTTTCGGAAAAATCCGTAGAATGTTAGAATAGATGCAGCTGAAAAGGAACTTTGTCATTCACGTAAGGTGCCATTAATTATTTACCAATAGCAAACAAACTTACATGTCTGGTTGAACGCAAAGTTCGAGTTGTGAACTTTCAGGAAAACGACCACAACAGAAGCCAAGATAAAATCGAGAAGGTAGTTTGTTCTACGAGTGACGTTCGCTTAACCCTTTACAGACGAACCACAGACCGCTTTATCTAAAGACCCAATCCGTACCGCGCAGTAAACACTTTTCATATCGGATATAAAAACCAAACAATTTATGCTGTAAGTGGCACAATTCGCTGTTTGTTCTCAGATAAATACAAAACGCAAATTCAGTGGTAGCTAAAGTGTACAATTGTTGAATGTTAAACCTGTTGGTGCATCACGTAACCAGTAGGCTTTAAAGGGTTAATCAACGATCGCAAGCGGACTTTCTCCATACGTAGTGCATGCGCGCAAAGTGCGACTTGTCAGGCTTCGGAAAGGTGACATAGTTTGAAAAGTGCCTTCTTCCCCGTGTTAAGTACTCTTATTTACTTACCGATTGTAACAGAACTTACACCACATGTAGCATATGCGCCGGAAGTTCAAGATATTAATTTTTAGGTAAATCCCTACAATGGAAGACGAGATATAGCCGAAGAAGTACTATGTTCTTCAAGTGCCCTTAATTATTTACCGATCGCACTAACATACACCACATATAGAGCATGACTGGAAAACACGGGGTATTTCAGGAAAATCCTACAATGCAAGCTCAGATAAATCCAAGAAAGTACTCTGTTATACGAGTAAAGTTTCCTTAGTTACTGATCGATTGCAACCATCGTTAGAGTATAAATAGACAATGCATGGAAATTACGAGGTTTGAATTTTCAGGAAAATCCCTAGAACGGAATCCGAGTTACAACTGAAAAGGTAATTCGTTCACCATGTAACGCGCCCGTAATTATTTACCGATCGCAACACAACTTACAACGTTACAGCGCATGCGTCGAAAGTGAAAGGTATAAGGTTTTAAGAACATCCCTCCAATGGAAGACATAAAGCTGAAAAAACGCTCTTTTTTCAAGTGGAGTGTTCATAACTATTTGCCCATCGCAACGAAACTTATATTTTTGGTAACGCATGCGTCTAAAGTGCTAACTATAACGTTTCAGGGGCGTCCCTCTAATCCAAGTGGAGACAAAGCGGAAAATGTACTTTGTTCCCCAAGTAAAGCGCCTCTAAATATTGCCCGATTGCAACCAAACTTACATCGTTTGTAGCTAATGCGCAGAAAGAGAGAAATATGAAATTGTAGGAATATCGCTCCAATGGATGCTAAGATGCAGCCTGAAAAGTACTTTGTTCCCCAAATAAAGTGCCATAATTATCGATTAGTTGCAAACAATCTTACACGTTTTGAAGCGCATGCGTAAAAAGCGCTGGTATGAAATTTAATGAAACCATTCCAACTTAAGCTGACTACAGCCGAAACGATGCTTTGTTCACAAAGTAAAGTGGCGTCACTTGTTCACCGAACACAACTAAAATTGGAACGTTTTTAGTGCATGCGTGGAATGAGACGTTTGAAATTGCAGGAACTTCTCGCCATTGAAAGCCAAAATATAGCCGAAAAAGAAATTTGTTCTCCAAGTAAGTGCCCTTAATTGCTGACCGATCGCAACACATATTGCAATGTTTTTAGCGCATGCTTTGAAAGTGAACGTTATGAGGTTTCAGTAAAATCCCCCCACTGCAATCCGAAACATGGTCGACAAGATGCTTCGTTCTCCAGGTAAAATGCACTTAATTATTTACCGATCGCAACCAAACTTACCTCATTTCTAGGGCCACCAAGGAAAGTGTGATGTATTAAGTTCTAGGAAAATCCCTGGAATGGGAGCCAAGATACAGCAGAGAAGATATATTTCCTCCACGGAAAGTTCCCTTGATTATTCACAGATTGAACCAAATATGACGAGTTTGTAGCGCATGCGTGGAAATTTCTGGTTGTGAAATTTCAGAAAAATCCGTCATACGGAAGCTAAGATACACCTGAAAATAACTTTGTTCTCCAAGTAAAGTGTCCGTAATTATGGACAGATCGTAGCAAAGCTTATAGTGTTTGTTGCGCATTTGTGGAAATTGTGTAGTGTACCGCTTCAGGAAAATCCCGTCAAACGTATCTGAGATCAGGCCAAAATGGTTCTATCATCCAAGTAAACTGCCTAATCACATTTACACGTTTTCTAGCTCATGGGTGGAGAGTGCGAAGTATGACGTTTCAGGAAAATCGCTCCAATGGAATTCGAGACAGAGATGAAAAATGACTTTGTTCTCCACGTAAATTGCCCATTGTTATTTATCAATGGCAACCAACCTATATAGTTTGTAGTTCACTCGTGAAAAGTGTGAGGTATGGAGTTTCAGAAACATCTCCCCAATGGAGGTTGAGATAAAGCTGAAAAAGAACCGTGTTCTCCAACTTACCTTAATTATTAGCCGATTACAACCAAACCTACACGGTTTGTAGCGCATGCTCGGAGAAGAAGAGTACAAATTTTCTCAGAAATCCTTCCAATAAATACGAGATACAATCAAAAAGTACATTGATCTTCAAGTAAAGTGCCCTTAACTACTGAACTTTCGCAAGAAAACTTACTACATTGGTTTAGCATGCGCGTTGAGTGCCTAAATACGGGATGTCAGGATTTCTAACGATTCATGCACGACAGCTGCGTCAGAATCTCTTTCCTTATGCTCCAGCCTTACAGCTTCTAAAACAACTGCTGCTTGGAAGGCATTTCTCAAAAAGGGCTTGAAGTATGAAAGTAAATTCTTCATTACTGTGGGATACAATCTGTGGAGAACATGGAAGCGATTTTAATTTAATCCTTGAACCCGAAAGCTGAACAGAGAATTCCAGTGACGTTATGCAGTATTTCACGCGCTTCAACACAGAAAATTCTAGGAGAAGATTTTAGCGCTTTAATCTGTTTACTGTTGCTCACACGGGCTGCAAAAATAATACGGCTCTTGAGCCAACATGCAAAGTTAAAGTTTAGCGTGTAGTAACACTTACAGGTCCGTTGTAAGCATTATGTGCCTACCTTATTCGGTTAAAAATTGGACTGTGCCGAGATCGTCAGTGTCTGTTAGAGACGGGCAATGAGATCAAGGTACAGTCACTTCCACAAATGTATGAGCATAATATGTTTATGTTTTAAGACATTTAAAACACTACCAAGTAGTCCATATCATTACCAATCCGCTAAATGAAGGGAATTATTACTCTGTTATTCAGAATAAAGTTCAATATGTTATATGACGTGGTCTGATAACAGAAGCTTCTGTACGCGATGAAGGAGTTTAAGAGGTAGTGAATTTAAGGTGTTGTACTGTATAAGGAGGAACTCCTGAATTAAGTATTCAGTAATCTTCGAATAGATGAAATAAATAAAGAAATCTCCTGTAATGTTGTTGTTGTTGTGTGTGAACTAAAGTAAATGAGATTAAAATGAGTCGGACACGTGAAATAATTAGCAGACACTAGAAATTCTTAAGAAATTTTGAAAGCGAACCTCATAGAAAACAGCCACCAAAAACGAAGTGTTAAAAAGTTAAAGATGGATTCTGACAGAATAAGATGGGAAGTGGACGAAACGGATTCAGAATTTTGTCTAATGGGAGGCCGTAATGTTAGCGGTGCTGAAACTAAAAATCTTTATCAAAAGCGTAAGTCAGTTATTCATTCGTTAATTGCTTACTTAGTCTAAATACTATGCACTGGATGAACCGTAGGGTTTGTCGGACCGAATAATCATTACACTCACATGATAAGGTTTACATTTACATCCAAAAAGAGACAGTAGGGCACCTGGTATGACAGTTCCTTTTTTCATGGTTTCGTGGTAAGCTTGAGTAACGTCTACAGTGTCTGTTTTCACAGTATCACATAAATCAAGGCTTCCTTTTTAAGTCCACTTCAACAGAATTTGTGCCATAGCAGCGTCAGAATCAAGAGGTCTCTTTAGGACAGGTTCAAGCGGATCTTTAGAAGATCAGTGCAAGAAATGTACTCATCTACGTAGTAGGTAAATGCTGCGGACTGCGCAAACTTCCGACTTTTAATTACTTCACTTTATTTTTCTTCTATTTTGGCGCCAATCTCTTCTTCTAGTAAAACTAATAACGATAGTAAATTATAGAGCCGCAGGATTATTAAATTAGTACGGAAAACAAGTATTTCTTTTTCGTATCTGCACGTGGCTAGTGCTTATCCCAACGTATGGGATAGGGATTTAGTTTATACTTCGTTTGTTTCGTCCTTTAGCTCCTTTTTTGTGCGACATCTCAAAGCAGCCAGTATTTTTTATTCCCAGTCTGTTGGGTCACGTCACTCATAATCACACACATGTAATGCAAATCCACCAAACAAAATACTTGACTAATTTGTTAACTGAATAATTTACTTTATACATTATTACCGCATTAACTTTTTAATTTCGGAGCAGGTATAGCTCCGTCCATACTGCCTAGGCTACTGGCCGGATAGCGGAAAATAGAATTCTGCTGGAAGGTAGACGTAAGAATGCTTTCCTTCTTCTTGTCTACATCCAGTCTCGGACCGCTTATCCTGTTAATCAAGTATTACCGCAGTTCATCCTCGGAAGACAAAATGGCCGGGGTGTGAATATCACCATCACCTTTCTTCAATTCGCAGGTCAACTCCCCCCCCCCACAATAGTTTTAATGTAATGGTTTTTAATTAACAAAGAGAAAAATTCACCTTATTTATTAATATAGTGAATGACATAGTCCAGCTTTGTGCCTTAAACACTCACTGAGGATCATCATCAATCACAAACGACAATAATATCACTTCGAGAGTCTTATTAATCGATTAATTCCGATTACATCAGAACTTGTCACGAAATCTATTCTCTGGGTAATATAATTTGGCCGGCATATTACAGTCGCAAGGAAATGCATATTTGACACTCAAGTATCAACATCAAACAGTAATATTTCCAGTTCCTGCTGGAACATTCAGCTGCTTTCATTAAAGCAGTTAGAGAAGCTTTTGTTGCAGCATTTGGGCCTAAAAGTGTACAAAAAAGCTTGATGTTTCTGCAACATTTTCCCCATAAACTTAAGAAGCCATACAGCAAGGACAGAACGGCTGCAATCTTGTACATTGTTTATTTCCATTTGCGTATCATTTAAACAAAACTCCCTGCAAGTTTCGATACAAAATGTCTCATTATTCAGTTCATCTTTTCTGTCCTTCACACTACATGATTTTGTACCTTCACTATACTGTCCACAAAAATTTTCATCCGTATCATAAGCAATAAAAGCTTTATTCTGTTGGCTTTATATATACGAAGCCATCATCAAATTATATATTAGCTGGTTACTACAAACTGAATATTTCACTCTTCAATAATCGGTTGTACTCTATGCAGAAAAAATCTGAGTCTAAAATTGAGAATGGAGTTGAATGAGAACAAGGTGTTTACTGGAGAGATATTGTAAAAGTGACATACATGAAAGCCCGAATAGCGTTACTGGTACAACAGATGGTTAAATCAACTTTTCGACTATTGTTTATTTACTATAACGAAGTCGTATTATGGCCTTATATCGTCATTGTTCTCCATTGTTGTTGAAATAATGTTTTCTTGTCTAATTTTTATGCACTAATTGAAACGTAATGTTTCACATTATATGCACCCTTACGTAGTATTATAGTTCACATTATTTAACTTGTCACATTTATTAAATTAATTGATTAACTGAACGATTTTTGGATGCTGTATCTGAGCATAGGTACAGCATATTTCCATCGCATGCTTCGTTTGATCTGCTAATATGTATATATGTTACACTGATTGTGAGAAATCAGCGACTTCTAGCATTCACTGCTAATTTCAGTCAGAGTGGGAAAAAATAGATCCAGCTCTCATTTTCCATTCGGAACGTTACCACTAGCAATTTTTGACATCCAAGCTCTGGGTGTTGATCACTAAGAACGACATGTTTTGTCTCTGAACACACAGGATAAAACCCGATTCGTTTATTACATGTCACTTAACTATTCACAAAAATACCTGATTTTAGACCAAGGCATTCTCTGCATATAAGTTAGTTTTTACAGCACACATGTCAAATAGATAAAATAGGTACGGGACGTCAGGGTATTTCATAATTCGTGGATTTTCGGAAATGCGATCGCGTTTACCTTACACTCAATTGCGAGTCACTAAGTTCGGGAACCCTACACAGTGTTACTTATAACACAAAAACCGACACTGGTTTAACAGCATCGTATTTACAGAAAATGTCAAAGACAGAGAATCAAGAATTGTCCATCGAACATGGACTGACGTGCAAGTTTCTTTTGATACGAGTTATATCCCCTTGAACTGTTGCTCTTTTCCACATTGTGAATCAAGTCAGCTGTGTTTTCTAATTAAGGGTAGCTAATTTTTTTTCCTTTTACAAATTAGACAAATTATTTATTGACCAAACTCCCTTCTGAAGAATATTAAGTGCCCACAAATTACATCACAATGTTTCTCCATGCAATACATCTGTGGACTCCTGTGCACTCTTTGTGTCAGCCCGTTCTCTTTCTAATTCCGTGAAGAAAGTTCCTTGTGATCATCTTGTGGGAAATCGCCCATCCCCTGTTTTGCCACCTCTTAAGATTCACCGGTATCTAACGCCGTTTCATCAGCTGCCTCCTTCATTGTACAGTTTATAAGCCCTTCAACAATTTTCGGTTTGACTTCGTCTTCTGTGAGAATTGCAGCGTTTCGCGGCAAGTTAAGAGCTTGATGTTCCTAGTTCAGTCGGTATTGTGTGTACAGCGATAGACTGATGCCATTGTGGAAGGATGTTTGTTTAATTTGTTGAACAAACCTAAGTCCTTCCCTCCAATTAAACACTGATTGTTCTTATTCCAAGTACTTTATATACTAATTAACATGCTCCACACTTCCCTGGCTGTGGTGATGTCTTGGTTACCCGTGCACAGTTTTAAGTATCGAACCAAATTATTATATCAGATTAATTAAATGTTCAGACACAATATATAAATATACAATGATGTATCACACACAACAAAACTTTATTATGTTTGTTATTGTATTAGGGCAACGTGTTTCATTTCTTATAGAATCACCTTCAGTCCCTTCTAAGATACAGATCCTTACTTAGCAATGTTTAAAATGCGCTGTGGGATCCCAAACGCTTACATTCTTGGGATCCCACAGTGCATTTTAACATTGCTAAGTAAGGATCTGTATCTTAGAAGGGCCTGAAGATGATTCTATAAGAACTGAAACATATTGCCCTAATACAATAATAAACATAATAAAGTTTTGTTGTGATGTGTTTGACTGATACATCACTGTATATTTATATATGTGTGTTAAACACTTCGGGATGGCAAACATTAAAAAAGTTCAAACACAAGTTGAAACTGATCCTCAGGCCGCCTAAGTTTCTTCACGGCCTATACATTTAACAGTTAAAGATCAGTCCACACACAACACATTTTAAGGTGATCAGGAAAGTTTTGTGTTTGGACTGATTGTCTTATTTATTGTTACGTATCAATACTGACACAACGGGGATAACAAACATTAAAAAATAAATTAAGGATCAGTCGACATCTATTCGATTCCCTGGTAAACGAACTGAGCTGCTGAACTTGCAGTCGGTCAGTACTCACCAGTCGGTGTTCTGGTCGTCGATGACAAGCAGGGTGAAGCACCGGTCTTTATTGTAGGCCGGTCTGCTGCCAGTGACGGCTCCAGCCCCAGACACAGCCGCACCTGCATGAAACAAGCAGTAGTGGTAGCATGCTCGTCTGAGCTATCATATAACTTGACCAACTTCGAAGTGTCGGTGGTTAAAATTCAAAGCACCTCACTGCTTATGCAATAGCCGTCCAAGGTTCTTTCAATGGTGGACCACACGACCAGAAATCCATAAGTGTGGGAACGCGTGAATTGGTTACAGATAGGGCGCTGTCCTTTCGAACGTATCGATTACTTTGCAGCAACATGAAATTAGTACCATGAAGAATATAATCACTTTGCAGGTGTTTAGGCGTGCTGAGGAACACGCTTGGCCCTCCTGTACTGCAAAAGTCCCGATGCTAATGGAAGCTGCCTTCTCTACAATGGCTCAAACAATAATAATATGAATATCTGGGCCTTAAAAGGAGGAAATAATAGGAGACTGGATGAAATTATATACTGAGGAGATTCATGATTTATCTTAGACATCAAATGTTATCAGGGTAGCCGAATCAAGGAGGATGAAATGGGCGCAGGAAATGGCAGGTGTAGGAAAAAAACATAAATGTATACAGAATTTTGTGAGAAGTCTAACATTTAGAGACCACTTGGAAGTCTTAGGTTTGGGTGGGAGGTTAATATTAAAATGAATCTTAAAGAAATAGGATGGGAAGAAGTGGACTGCATTCATCTGACCCAGGATACAAAGAACTGACAAAGTCTGTGAACACTGGAGTAAAACCTCCATAAAATAAGAAGACGGCTTTTCACTAGCTGAAGAACCATCAACTTTTCAAACAGCAATTCACTACGTAATACTAACAAATGTATTATATGTTAAAATTATATATATTGTCATATAATTCCATAAAAACTCCTACATGTTTCGATCTTTCTTAGATCTTCAAGGAGTTTTTTTACATTAATTAAGCATATATAAAACATACATAATCTGCTCCATGCAGTTAGTTAGATGCAGGTGTTTAGGTTGTACTGGTCTTTGATCGAAGTCATCCCGATGTGGTATGAAGTATTAAAATAACAAAACAATATACGTCAAACAGATCAATTTATCACACAAGTTGGCTACATGTTTCGACCCCTATAAAGTCATCATCAGGCTTTCTTATTGAATGTCATCCAAACGCTGCGTACATTATTGGGATCGCTGCGTGAACATATATTTTAACAACCGTGATTCATGATACAAAGCCAGATACTATTTGTAATACCCGATTATAGTTTTACAGATTTTAAGAGTTTTATTAAGACATTCTTATCTATATGAGATTTGTCAGACAAGATATCATTTCACATTTTGTAAACATTAATTGCGGTCCCAATAATGTACGTAGCGTTTTAATGACATGATTCAATAAGAAGGCCTGATGATGACCCTATAGAGGTCGAAACATGTAGCCAACTTGTATAATAAATTGATGTGTTTGACGTATATTTTATTATTATTTTGTACTGGTTTGCTTATTTACGTGTGCAAGCTAACGGGGTGCCATTTTTAATAGTTAAAACTCCCAGGCTCGTCCTGTTTTGGCGTAGTCTTGAGGCAAGCCTACTGATAACAGTAAGAAGCTCACTTGCTTATTACGACAGTATCCCATGAAGAGACGGAGGGAAATATTAAAAGTCGATATTTTAAATAAACGGGGCCCTAGAAGCTTGGGATAAGGATCGGATATGCAGAAACTGGCTCGGTTAACAGCTACTTTAAGAAAGGGAAATGCTTCGGAAATATGGATGAAGGATTAAAGCTAGTTTAAAAGCACTACATTAAGGCCTGTATATGTCATTTCATCCAGAAATAAGACATTCAAAGACACCAATTGCTAGGGGCAGACATTTACATTGCGATCAAGGACCAAATTTTGAGTGTTTTCAATCCGAGAACCCATTTTCCCATCACTAAGCTTACTGTTTGCTTCTCACTTTTCGTTCTTTCCAGGTACCAACTACCAAACTTTCTCTATAAAAATGTAGTATTCATTTCTTGTCAGTCAGTAGCAGCTACGCTCTCCATGTCTAGTCCTTCAAATAAGTCAACGTCTACAACAAATTACAGAGCCATCGCAAGTTGCGTGATAATCGTCTCAGTTACAGCGGCATTTAACTTCCTTTCTCTCAGTATTTTCTACATTTGCTGTCCGGTTTTGTCGTAATTCCGCATAAGAGATCTTAATATGATGTTGCTGGTCAGTTTCGTGAAATCGGGTGTAAGGAAAGCCGTTCTTTTCTTCCAGAAGTAAATGATATTACTTTCAGCGTGCACCGTGAAGCCTGGGGTAATTAAAAAGTAACAAGTGCCTGCGCAAAGTCTGTGTACGTGACGGGTTGCATCATTTAGAGTTTTGTTGGAATATGCTGCAATATTCATGAAGCCCTTTAAGTCAATCATGATAAAAACACACGTGAAGTCTATTGGAATCTCAATTGACAAAAATGATTAGTACAAGCCGTCTGCACAGTACGTTTTTTATACATATATAAAGTATACGTGCACAATAAGAACTAACAGGATGCACTATTTTACTTTCAATTTATTTCAATAATTAACCTCTACATACTAAAAAGTCCTTCAGTCAAAACACAACAATATACTCAATAATGTAAAGTTTGCTACGTTCTTCGGTTACAAGTAACCATCATCAAGCAGACATTTCAGTACATGGACAGGACATATTCAGTGCTTAGAGTATGGGATCCCATATTGTTCACATTTGTTGTGTAGAATTTCAGACGTTTAGATTAATAAACTACTCAGTATTTATTATCTTAACAAATGTGTTTACTGAAATTATATATGAACCTATCACATACCCCGATCCTGCCAACAGCCATCAACATAAACGCACGACATATACCAACTGCTGCATATACAGACAGGTACTACCTGATGATGAGCAGTAAACCTGCTCGAAACATGTACAGGTTAATCTTAGCAATTAACCAACTTAATGCACAAAATCTTGTTTTATAATAAGTTTATTTATGCCTCTACACGTTTCGAGCACTATGTGCTCATCATCAGGAGGTCAAATTCATATTATACAGTATCTGGTATCATCACACTGTAGTTGGCCGGCCGGTGCACAGGTTGAGAGAGGGCCTGTGCACGGGATGGCCACCTACAGGTGTGATGATACCAGATGCTGAATAATACGATTTTGACCTCCTGGTGATGAGCACATAGTGCTCGAAACGTGTAGAGGCATGTAATAAACTTATTATAAAACAAGATTTTGTGCATTAAGTTGGTTAATTGCTAAGATTATACTGAGATGCACGGTCAGCAAAACATAAAAAATTGTAGATTTTAATTACTGAAATAAATTGAGGGCGCTTAAAGGAGTTACCTAAAATAGAGATGGGAAAGGACGTGTCTTTTTGTGAACCATTTTTGTATTTCTCAACACGGGGACGAGGATTCTTATAACAGTCCCCTGAACTCTAAACGACTAATCAAATATTACCTCCTCGCTCGTGAATAAGGTTTAATTAACAATGTTCCGAATGTATTATTATGTTTTCTCTTACATATTAATACTTAATAACGACGAAATAAGCGCTCTTAGATCTCAAAGAGTTGTAATTAGGTGTAAAGCTACTGCGTGCAATGCGCAACGTAAGTGAGGCAAGACATTAGTCGGCAAGAAATAACCTGCTGCTCGCTTTCACAGGTCTGTGGATCAGATATGGCTTTGAATCACAGGGCTGCGGCCGTTATATGAAGAGCCTGTCTTTCATTTTGAAAAATGGCAAGTAAACCCCAAACCTCTGTAGTAATGTTACAAAGAAACTTTTGTCACGTGACATATCATTCTCTAAAATCAGTAACACCGACTTTAGAATTTCCTGTAAGAAAACTTTCTTACACACAAAAGAACTTTATAGGATTATTCCACTTTCAGAAAATACGGTTGCTAAGAAAATAGAGCAGAATGGGTTGAACTTTACCCTTACGATAAATGATCCAATAAGAGTCTCTAAACTGACATTTTTAATACGCTGCTTTCCAGATATAATTAATTTTGTATTTGACATGAAGCTATCGTGTCTCTGTAAGAGCCAAAATAGCGGTAATTTCGTCTTTTTTATAATATATTATGCACCGTCAATACACAACATACATCAAAACAAGATGCAATAATTACAATTAGGTACATGAAGATTTAGTTTTACCATTTTACCATACTATTCCACTGTTTTAATCATAAGTAAGAATGTTCATATTTTGTCAAGGTTTAATGTGAACGAAATGGGATCCCATTGAGTACTATTTTTACTGTACCTTAATGTTGTTCTTAGTTGGCCTGGAGATGGTCGGTCACGGCCGAAACATGTAGCCAAATATAACCTAATTGTAATTATTGCACCTTGTTTTGATATATGTTGTGTATTGACGGTGCATAATATATTATAAAAATCTGATAATACACAACGGGATGGCCTCTCTCTCAAAAAAAAAGGCAATTTTGTCGCTGTGTACAGCCCAGAAAAACTGGGTTAAAAAGGCCTGTAGCAATACAGTATTACCGTATCGGTCGCTCCACTCAGATTACAAGACAAATGTATAGAATTTCACAACGCGGCCAACGCATTTTAAGATCTGAACAGTGTCTTACCTGTGGCTTAAATTTCGGGGTTTCTAATCCGGGTAGGGGCATTTGTTCTGCTTTATTTCGAGTTTATAGCGGCGAATGTCTAAGTAAGATACCCTTGCTGCTTGTGTTGGTATGTTTTTATAAAGTCTGTTTAACAAAACAGTCCACTAGGACTGCAGCAGAATTAAGTAGCAATTAAGTTGTGTAAACTTTAAACAATAAAAATTTCAAAAATACTTCAGTTTAATTAAAATTCAGTATTAGGCAATCTGATTGAATAGGAAACACGCAGGTTCGGTGCTCGGTGTTTTCTCTAAGAGACATTGCCTTTATATGATTTCTCTGAGGAGCAAAGAAATACAAATTTTTGAACTGTACAGAAGTGTTTGCTTTCGTTCTATCATTTTAGTTCGTGTTATTTCTAAATAATTTATTTTAAAGCCATATTGCAATTACTTAACAAGTATTGTTATAACTTTACCAAGCCAAATTCATTTGCTGCAAATGATATATTTTAAACAACAAAAATAATCAATTTTAAATGACACTTGTGGTCATTTCATTTGTTGTGTATATTTTCTCTTATGTTATGACGGCTCTCATTCAAGCGCAACACACTGACCAATAAGCCTAGTAAACAATGGAGTTCAAGTGCGCCGTTTGGAGTGAAACTGAAATGTTCGCTTAGTTTACACTTCATGACAACTTTTGGCTCTACGTACAGGCCTATAACGTTTCGATTAACACAATCAGTATGTACTGTAACTATACTAAATAGGCTGAAACGAGTCTATGAGGGACTAACTCGTGATGGATGGTGATGTTG
>Ga0131853_10012839_pt1 | contig 15358 bp, 11 predicted proteins | sample TergutLab28metaG_FD_92764 | JGI IMG/M metagenome (GOLD analysis project Ga0131853, IMG submission 92764) | Labiotermes labralis P1 segment gut microbial communities from Petit-Saut dam, French Guiana - Lab288 P1 (version 2) (version 2) | ecosystem: Host-associated > Arthropoda: Insects >...
AACACAGAGCCATCTTGTAACATGTCAGTATGTACTGCAACACAGAGCCACCTTGTAACATGTCATTATATAATGCAACACAGAGCCACCTTGTAACATGTCAGTATGTACTGCAACACAGAGGCACCTTGTAACATGTCATTATGCACTGCAACAAAGAGGCACCTTGCAAAACAATGTAATGTACCAGAAAGGTAACTGTTTAAATTGTGTCCTTCTAGTTTATGATACCTTGTAGGTTTGTTGGTTATTTCCAACATTTCAGATGAACCCACCATCTTTGGCCTCAGGCTACCAGCTTTCAGTAAGTAGCCACAGAATACTGGTATCTGGACAACATGGCATCACATTCCACAAAACCATAGGCTTAACATTCATCACCATGAGAACTTCTAATCTCAGATTATTACCTTATTTCCTTGTATCCAACATTGTAGCCTTGAATGTCCCCATGCCGCAACTCTGCCAATGGAGGTGACCATGTGACAAGCAACTCTGTAGAGGAGAAAGGCCTCACTGCCACATTGAGGGGAGGCCCTGCTGGCCGCTGTGGCTCGGTTCTTACGGTCAACTCAGGGCTTGGTCCACTGCGCCCTGCTGGTCCTTCAGCCACAACACGAAACACATATTTTGTTGCCGGCTTCAGGTCTTCGATCAAAGCTGTGTGCTGCAGCGGCGAGCCACTGAGCTCGATCTGCTGCCATGGTCCTGCGTCATTCAGTAGTTTCTTTTGTACCAACTGATGGAAGAAGTTATATAATATAAGTTGCAAGAAAGTTGTCAATCTTGCTGTCTAATGGGGCACGCAAAAGTTTCCGTAGCGCTTAAATCTTAAACTGTGAGATAAATGTGTTCCATCAATCAGATCAGATCCACACATTGAAATTTTTGTCCCATCATGATCTTGGTTAAAAGCATTCTGGAAGCCTCTCTGCTTCATTTATTAGGTGGAAATGTGAACTGAATTCTGTTAGGCTCATTAGGAAAAGCTAATATATATCAACAGATAATAACAGCTGCTGAGGACAGAGAAAAAGTTGTGTTAATCCCCAAACAGTTGTGTTAATCGTCACCAAGAGATCCCTGAACAAGAGTTGTGTTAATCCATAAACAACAGTTCTGTTGATCCTCAAACAACAGCTGTTGCTCTGTACTTGGGATGCAACAGTTGTCTCACACTACAGACAGCTCCATCTATTGAACTCAACAAAATAGGTTTCATAATTTCACCTGATGATGGAAGCAGATCCGGTGTCTGTAATTATGTTGTTCTTTGCAATTCTCACCAAAACTCAGACAATAAAAAATGTGCAATTATGTGTCAGCTTAACAGAATGTTAACTTTGGTTTGTCCATCCTGTTGTGAACCATATAATTAAGAACAGAAGAATATTCCATCGATCACAACTATTTATATGGGTACTTAATATTTTATGCTATATATTTTAGTCTTTTGGTCATAATCAGGGGAATCAAATCACAAAAATACTTTAATTAAAAGAGTAATTTCAACAACAGAATAAGTTCTCATTCTTTTGTGTATAAACAGAATTTATACAGAAAAGTTTTATGTTGCTAATATTGGTATTTTCCAGGTAGGTGCAAATTATATTGTAAAATTTGCTGTAGCCAGTACTCTCTTGAGTTTCTGTATGTTAAGTTGCTTTAATTGAATTTATCTGTTTCACGTAGAAATCTGTGAATTGGTATCATGTTTTAGGTTCTGTGCTTTTGTGAACTGAAGTCATGGTCTAGGTTCAGTGATTTGTGGACTATATCGTGGTTTAGGTGTGTGGGAATTCCCCACTATAGTCAGAAATGACCCTTTTACGTGCCCCGACTCAAGCTCTGTGTATCACACCAGCTTTAGCAATCACAGCAGTACTGCCAACACAGAAGCGGCGAGCCAACCGGCAGTACACCAGTAGTCCCTCACCCCACCACTCTGACATGCTTCGCTTGCCCATCAATGGCAGAATGGCCAGTTTGGGGCTCACATTAGATAAAAAGCACAGCATTGCAAGCACACATTCATTGACAGTGGCAACTAGAATGTAGGTCACTGCTTCAGAATGACTGATTTGACCTCTCACAAAGGACATACAATTTGTCACTGGAGCACAGACTGCTGAAGTTTTCGTACGACACATTCCAAAGCAGTAACAGCAAGTTGTCCATTCAAGCTGTAGGAGCAGAGAGTAAGGAAGGATAGTTGCTATTATTTATGTATCTCCATCCCACTTGTGGATTGCAGTGAGCAGTGTTCCAGGAAAAACAGTCCCTGCCCAGGCACTATGCTGACGCAGGATGTGTTAGCCTTTATGAAGGCTATCTTGATGCTAGAGCTTTCACCAGGGGTGCACCCTGCTACATGGTAACAGGAAAATTCATGAGGATTTGGGAGTTCCATTCTTCGCTGACCACATTGTAGTCCTAACCAAGAGTTTTGACTCAAAGTTAGCTGATGTGGGGAAACCCTTAGTTCAGAAACTCAACAGATTGCTACACTGATCGAGGTTGACCCTGGCTGCTTGAGCCATAAGGGTGACCAGGATCAACAGGCTAGTCAAGTTGGCCACTGTTTTAGTGGCCAACTCAACATAACGAATCGTGCCCAGCACTGAACAGCTAGGCACTTTCGGATAAACTACTGAGGTTTTTCTGTGATTTTTCCTCAGTTGTAAGGTGAATGCCAGGTATAATGCAAAGATGGGGCATGGCCCACATTCCCCCCTTCAGGCACAGTGGCTTCACCAATGTGTCTGTCCACAATTACATGCTTTTGGCATGGACTGCGCCAGTCTGAGCTAAAAGCCTAGACAGCCATCCAACAAAAGAGTATCCCCACTCCCCAAATAAAGAAAGTCACATGCTACCTTAGTGCTAGTCCTTGGTATGCCCTAGTCTAGGTCTTCAACCTAGAATTCAAATCGTTTGCATAAACAAAATATCCAGTTATAGTATAGGGTGTCTGTTACTGAGCCCTGCAATGTGATCGAATGCAGGTAAGGCTCAACAGACCAAGGGGCGTTGACTTGCGTTTTGTGCATGTGTCCGCCCTCAGTTAGCTCTTTGGCCTGGCTTGGTCCACAGTCTTTCATTCCAAAGGAGTAAACAGACATATAGAAGGAGTAACAGCAAGTCATCTCTTGCAAACTGCTGCAGCTACATATCTACAGTAGTACCCACCTGAGGATGTTGTCACACCATGTAAATGCTTGACAGTGGCTGACTGCACTCACCATGATTTCCCTGATACTGCACCAGGTACTTCGTGACCTCTGTTGAGTCAGCCAACTGTTGCTGCCACTGAATGTTCACAGAACGACTGCTGATCATCACAGATTCCAAGTTTGCAGGGCTCTTCGGAGGCTCTAGACAGCAGTACATAACGCAATGCCATCATCATTATTTTATATCACTCACTTACCTTGTGAAAACAATTATGTTAGAACTGATCAAAACTTGAGGTTTCAGATCTTCTGGGACATGATACTGTGTTGTTAGGTCTGTAGGTCATGATTGCAGAGGACTGTTTGATCTTCATCTGCAAGGGTCCAGCGGTGCAACAAACTTGTTGGTCTGCATGAATCTCAAAATGAAAGGTGGGAAACCACTGACCCAGTGACACAGCATCACACTGCACAACACTTGCATCCTCTGCAACAGCGCTATGAGAATCTACTTTCTTGTATGACTGGAAGTTCTCCCAGAACATCAGCTGTGTTTGCAGTAAAATAATTATGCGCTTATTAGCTGCTGCAGGTGATGATGAATGATGAATCAAAAGGGATAAGGAAGCAACAGCAGAAGTAGCACCTTATACTCTGATCATAGCTTCTCCTCACATCCCATTGCAATAAATAAAACTGACAAAAGTGGACAAACAAATCCATAAAAGTCTTCTTGCACCATGCCTATATTGCAAGTCAACAGATACTCATGTGGCACATCTACCAACATAAAGCATATTTGGAACACAGTACTATCATGTTTAAACACTTGCAGCCTAATGCTCGTCTAAATACAAAATAAAGATCCATGTCATACATAAGAAAACACACTGCATCTACATTACAAGAGACAATCAATTACTGTTCTTCAGTGAAATAATCATTGCTTACTGTGACCATACATAAAAACATCTTGTGGACAATGTACATACTGCAGCCTTTCAATATTGCAGGAAGTGACATATACATTTACCACTGTGACTTCAAAAACTACAGGCTACAATTGTCCTATAACAATTCAACTGCAACCTTACCCTGTGTAAGAATTAAATTCACTCATCTTCTCTCTGTCCAGTGTTCCATGTGAGCTGTCTGTTTGGCCATGCAGTCTGTCCTTACACTGCTGTACCTTCAGACCCATATAAAGACGCAGATCTGCAGTTGAGTTAAAATGAAAGAAGACTGTGTGTGTGTGTGTGTGTGTGTGTGTGTGTGTATTAGGCTTTCAAGGAGACTCACAGACTGTTAGGTGATAAAACTGCAACATGAGGCACAGAAGAGTAGTGTGGTAAGAAGTAAGAAAGTGTGTGTGGGTATATGATTGATGTCCTAACAGAAAATAAACAATATATGACAATTACAGGAAGTTATTTAAAATTTCACAATCTAAAGGTGTGAGCAAGAGAAAAAGAAAACCTAAAGTTGCCTGTGTACATGCCATGAAGATGTCTAGGGGATGTAGTGATATAACTCCAATCATTTTTTACCAGGGCACTAAATTGGGGTGTGTTGTCAATTTCAAACCCCTCTCTCACTTCACCACTGTGAAAAAACCCTGGTAACCTCTAAACAGGAGGATAACTAGGCCTCCAGAGCCAATCTGGACATTTTGGAGAACAGAAAAATCTCCAGCATCTGCCAGGAACCGAACTCTGGATTGTCCAGTCCATACCCTAGCCACCATACTTGCTGTGCTTTCCTGGCTACCTAGTGACACCAGTACCTTCAAGGAGTGTCAGGACAGAGCATACTCCAAGACGAGTGTGCAACATGCCATGAAGATGACATCAAGTGGCTCTGTACACAAAAACAGAACTGAAAGGTTCAAATATACTGCAAGGTCTTACCTTGAACAAGTAGCTGCACCAGCTGATGATCGTGGCCATACTGGTTACTGGCTTGACAGAAATATGACCCACTGTCTGCCGTCTCAGCCCCTACAATCTGCAGTTCTGCTCGAACTCCTTCTGGTGTTGAGTCTTGCTTTACAGAGACTCTGCATTAGTAAGAATATGCAAGTAAAATTCTTTGTTGCAAGCATGTGGGAAGTGTTAGTGGTGTGAATATGGAATGTGGGTTGGTTATGGAAAGGAGATGGAAAGGAGAGCAAGGCAGGACAGGAACGGAAAACAACGGAGAGACAACTGAAGGAGAGGAAATGAAAGGAAAGGAAAGAGCAGGTCTGTAGGCTGACATGTGTAATGAGCACAGTACAAAGCCTTTCTTACTTTAAGCACTGCACATGCTTATCATCAGTAATGTTCTGAAATACAAGCAGAATAACCATATCAACTGATACACAGAAACTGTGCATTGAAATAACTGCAGACTGATTGGGCATTGTTAGTGCAACTGTAACACCTGATGTAAAGAACTAAAATTACCTCATTTAACAGTCAAGTTAGTTTAACTTTAGTTCAGTTTGATTTATTTGTTATGTTGACATTAACAAACAAACTTAAATCTAGAATATTCTGTGTGAGCAAAAGACTTCTGGGTGAGTTGGAGATTCTCAAGGCCATTTTAAGGCAAAATAGATGTAAGCACAGAAAACTGTATATATGTGCATTTGTTGGTTTATCCTAACAGTATAAAACATTCTAGAATGCATGAACGTGGAACACACAAAGCACAGACATATTTGTTGAGCCCTCCCTCCACCAGACAGAGTTGCTTGACCCTGTGAGAGGCTGCCTTTCTGATATGTGCCCATGTGATTATGACATCAAGACACAAGACTCATTATGTTTGTCTGCCACACACAGAGATCTCCAGGTTCCTTGAACTGGTAGAGGGTGACTTGGGACCAGAGACTTCAGGTGCATACAACATCCCCAGCGAATGTGGTTGGGTCTGCACTGGCCAGACTGTCGATCTATTTAGACCAGCGAGAGACAGCATCACAGGCATATCCACCTTGGACAACTTGACAAGCTAGCAGTGACGAAGCACAAATTCAACCATGAACATGAAATCCAACCACAACACCAAATTCCTGTCTATCAAATCCTGATACATGGACCATATTGTCAGGACAACACAAGAGACCAAGCTCCTTTCAAACAACAGCAATTGTAAGTTGTCCTTCTTGAACAGGTCACCCAAACCTCTCATTCACTCCCTGGGAGGTGTTCCCGAGAACAGTTACAATTGGCATCAGCACAGCAACCCCTCCCAGGACCACACATATCCATGTTCTCATCTTCTCTCATCACCTCCACAATTTCCCCTAACTCCAACAGCACTTCATCCCAGACTGGTCCCAAGTTGATTTTGTGGATATGTAGTAGTAACAATGAAGATAGACCCATTTAAATTATTAATTTTTGATTTATTATTATTATTTTAATTTTACCTTCATATTTCCTCCGAGAGTGACAGCCCACCACTACATTCCCACTGATACTATATGATCTAGGCACTAGGTTACAGATAAGATGATCCAGGGTTCAACTCCCAACAGGGACAAAATATTTTTCTCTTCTCCGAAAGTTTGAGAATGGGTCAGGGTCCACCAGGCTTCCTATTCAGTGGGTATCAAAGGGTCTTTCAATGGGGTGAGAAGCAGCTGTGGCATGAAGTTCAGCGTCCATTTGCACCTCATGCCCAGGTTAAGAGTGAGTGGAGCTACACTCCTATTCCTCCAATATGCCTTCATGTCGCAAACAGGGACAAATTTACATTTATTACAGAACTTTGCCATGTGACAGTGTTGATAAATAACGCACTGTTCCACACAGCTCAGCATTCCACGCCTCACCCTCACCAACCACCAGTCTGTCACAAACCTCCCTGCCAGCTCACCATTGTACCACCACTGCCACTGGCTGTTTATCCCAGTCATCCTTACCTCTCTTCTGGCGCAGCAATGTGTCTCGGACAGTTTGACCCTGAAGATGACGGTCGACATGGCATAAAACTCCAGAAGACTTCAGTCTGTGGTAACACAGCTGTCAAAACCTCACATGTCATGAAGTGCAACTCCGTGTCACAAATAAAGTACACGTAGCATTATGAGTGACATCAGACAACAACAAATGACAAAATTTATCACCTGTAGTTGGATGCTGGAGTGAGTTCCAGTTTCCCTCCCTGCATCCATGCCACGTTAATTGGTTTGTCTCCGTTCACATCACACTGCAGCATTGCCGTGTCTCCTTTCTTGACTGTGACAATTCTAGATGAGGCTGAGAAGTATGGAGATGCTGTGAAACACAACAGTACCTGCTCTTAAGGACATACAACATAAGAAATACAGCTGAGAATAAATTTTTTGTTATCTTCAAAGAAGTGTCTGACAGTATGAGAGCTGAATTTGCTCTACATAAGAATCTGCTTTGTATACAAGAATACCTCCCTTTACAAAAAAGGAACTTACAGCTACTCCTGTAGAACACAGTCTGTGGGTTGCTGAAAGGCATCCAAATAGGTAATAAGCATCCCACAACATTTACAGAGTCTGAAGACTCATCACCATGAACAACAGCCCAACACTCACCATACCAAATTGCAGTTCAGTTCAGTACATAAAGCCATGCTCTATTTATTTTAAGTCAATTTTATTATTACCCTCTGCATTATCCAGCACTGTACTGAGCACTGGGCTTCATGGACAGACAGAACATTGAATATAAACACGACCAGGAAATATTGCAAACAAGATTTTGGATCTAAATGAGATAAAGTCTGTAAGTTATAAAAATTGATCAATTCTGTCAATAATATTTCATAAAATTGTAATAAAGCCTGAAACATTAAAACATCAAATATATTACAAGTAAGTAATGATGTTCTTTTTAACACCATATTATCTGCAACAAGACTGTATTTCTTTGGAATTTTCCATTCATAATCATTCTCTGCACATTTTCATACCTACATGAACCACCAACTATAAACTTACAGTTCACTTTCACTTGCACAACCTTGCCTAGGCCAGTGCCAATTCCGTTATCTGCCTGACACAGGTAGAAGCCTTCCCGATCCTCTTTCACATTCTGTAGCAGCAGTGAGCCATTACTCAGCAGTTTCGTGTAGACTCGTTCCCTTAGCTCCTCATATTCTCCTGACTTGCTTCCTGCAACAATGCACCATGTGCACTCAGTAAGTAGCTGTCATCACTTCACACATCTGGTGTACAACTTTATCTTATTTAACTGTACCCATACCAGTGGCCTTCTTCCAGACAACAGTTGGTTGAGGAACACCCTGTGCTTGACAGTGCAGCATTATGTGCTTGTTTCTCTCCACACTGGCATCAGCAGGCTCAACAACCCAGCTGGGTGGAACTGCATGCAGACAGAACAGCATTATATCTCCACTTGTCTAATGCATATATTTCTTACATTTTTACACATGTATGTATTGGTTGGCACAGGGAATTGAGCAGAGAGCAGCATCAATATTATTAAAAATGTGTGTTGGGTCAGAATGGAAAATGTTTGATAGGCTAAGGACAGAAATCCTAAATAAGGAGTGGTTCATCAGCATTATGACAGTAGTAGGGTTAGTGCCTGGATATATGAACCCATACAGAATGGGCACAGAATTGCATTATGGCATCAGTCAGCTAAGGACAAGAAGTTTCAGTGTTTGTATCCAGTAACATGCATTGAGAAGCACAATTTCATATTCTTCATTAATATTCTTCTTAATATAGTTAGAAAATGCAGAAATAAAATAAAAATGCTAAGTATGTAAAAATATGTAATATCACTGTCAAAATGGCATTATAATTTGAAGGCACTCAACATGAATAACGTATCAGTATGCCTCCCAGCCTGCAAGTTAAAATATTGCAATATACTGGTACAATATCTGGAGATCTACATCTGCAGACAGAGGCCTACATGTACAGCAAATGGTACAGAAATATCCAGAAGACTTCAACATGAATGACAGTTAGCCAGGGCATTGGAACAGAAACCATACCAGTAGTGCACCTAGCTGTGAATGTGAATATGTGGCAACCATCATGAACAGGCCTTTGTAGAAAAGATGTGAATTCAGGACTTCGGTTGGAAGCCAGACTTTAACAGATTACAATGCCATTAAAAGGTCAGGACACTATGGGTGCCAACTATATGAGTGTATATTCATATAGCTGGCAAGAAAAGGGGAGATGTAATGACGGGAAAGATGCCAGTTTAAGAGGTGGCCAGATGAAGTAAGCTGGGTACACAGGATCAAGGACAAATTGTGGAAAATGGATTAATACATCCCTGGGAGAAATGTGGAACCTTTGGGTGTAGGACACAAATGGGAATTAAAGTAAGGTATAATAATATAAAAAGATGTCAGAAACAATGATGTTAATACAATTTATGATATCAGGAGAATCTGGGGAGGTAAAAGTACACTGAGAATTGTGGTAGGGAGGACACTGTGAAGGTTAGGAATACAGACATTAAGAGGGTGTGTACAGGATCAATTATATTATGGTAGAATGGAACAAAACATGGAACTGCTGCATAAGCCTGAAGTACAAGAAATGTTAAGGTATCACAGAGAAATTATTTACAAAAAGATAAATGACTATTATAATGGCTTCTGCTTAAGGATACTGGAAAATATTTGTGTTCAGTGAAAGGTTAAGGGGAGACAAATGAACCAGGAGAAGGGACAAACTGCATCTAACAACATCCTGTCTTTTATAGTGAGTCATGTATTGTGCCAACACTCCAACATCATTGCAATAACGTAAACACATTTGCTTGATTTTTGTACATTCATTAGGGCATCTGAAAATGTTTCATACATTCATAAGAAGAAATACATATTTTCAAACATGTAATTTGAAAACATGATGTCATATCTATGCATTTTATTAACATATCCAACATCAGTGTTGTGACAAAAATGATGAATAAAATGAAGGAATAAATGAATGCATGAATATATGACATAATATTTTATACACCCAATATATATATATATATATATAATATGATATTCTATAAATTCAGTATAAATAACATAAAGTTTTATAAATCCAGTACATTGGCAGTGAAGTGCAGACGGACTCATAAAACTGTGTGTAACTGGTAACAATTATACAGACACACAAAGGAGTCCAGGAAGTGTACAGTAATGTGAGTGATGCATTCAAACTAGTTAAACAAAGAAGCTAATAGTTTAATCTACTTTTGACAACACTCAGAGTACCAAATTTTGGTGTTTTTAAGAACTGAAAACAGGATGTAACTACTTTATGTGGTGTCACGCTGCAAGAAGCTGTTACTGTGAGGGAGAATAATAATGATGACAATAATAAAATAGCAGTGAAATACAAAGGTGTAACAAGAGCAAGCATGCACAAATAAAGTGACAACACACAACTAAAGAAGTGCAACAATTACCTTGTGAAACAAACCTGGGACTCCAATCACCGATGCATTCCCATGTGCCAAAGCAACGGAAACGTAAACACACGGCGGGCGAACGGGCGGTTCTTGAATTCAAAAAAGGGAAAACAAATACGAGAAGAGAAAGCAAGATATTGGAGTTGTTACCTTTTACCTGCAGCTTCGCCATGTACCTGACCTCGGCAGCCGGGTTGGAGGCTACGCATGTATAATCTCCCGAGTGGGTGGAAGCAAGGCTAGAAATGCTCAGGAGGCTAGAATAAGGGTCAAGAGCCGACACGTTCACTCCCAGGTGAGAGGAAATCGTGCCGCCATCTTTGAGCCAAGTGATGGCGAGCGGGGGATCACCTCGGCTCACACCACACACCGTGCGAGTGCGCATGCCCTCGGAAAGCCCGTCTTGGAAGGAAAAAGGCTCAATTATAGGAGGAACTGGAAGAATTAGAAGAAGAATAAAAACATGAGAGCAGAAAAAAGAGAATATATTAAAAAAGGTCACAGACACAGAGTCCTGTTTACCATTGACCACAAGTTGCTGTGTGCGTGATACCTCAGCTGCCAAATTGCGCGCCACGCATGAATAGTTGCCATTGTGATCTGGAGACAAACTTTCAATCAAGAGAATGCTATTGAACTGATCCACTTGTGTGATTGAGACCCTCTGGGAGGGGTCCAGGGGTCTCCCATCCTTCAGCCACGTGATCGTCAGCGGCAGGTCACCCTTGGTCACCGAGCACGTCAAACTGGCACGTTCTCCCACATGCTGTATTACGTCAGAAGTAAATGGGCTAAGTTTGGGAGGAACTGGAATTAATAAGAAAACAAATTTGTTCATATCCTCATATGGTTCAATTACTACAGGGTGGAAGTGGTCCTGCATTCCCTTCTTCCTCTTTGCTGCTTACATCACAGTTCAGTGTTCATCACACACATTTCACCCTTGTTCTGGTGTTAATGAACTAAATACTGTTTGCCTCAGAACAAAAATTTGACATATCTGCATACTACATATATGACCAATTGCTTAATTGTTAAAGTCTCAGTTTTCAGCTCTACGTGAAATTGTCTGGATGCAGACAAAGACTAATCATTTCAGTGAAGAAGCAAGCACATAGTGAGTACTCCTGCTGTTTCCTTGACTGACTGTCACTGACAGTCTGTACATTGGCAACTTAAAAACAAAGAATTTTAAAATGTTTTTTTAACAAAGTATTTTACATCTGGCTATTTCTGTTTTCTCTTGAGACATATTTTGTCCTTAGATGTGTGGAAAGATCTTCTGGAAGCACACAAATCTATTTCAGTCTGTAAGCAAGGAACCTTGCACAAGGTTAAAAAATTTGCATGAAATCTGTGTAAGTTTGTAATCAGCTAAACCTAATAAATTAGCCGGAATTTTGTTGCAAGTAAAACTGAATATGAAAGCAAGGAGCTGAAGACAAGAACAATTTAAGGCACATTAAGAGATCTGGGAAAAAATGAGACTCATTTTGTCTGCTGGCACCTAATTTTTATTTCTTTCATGTTCTTAGGTTTTCACTTGTGTTTCAAAAAGGATACAAGCTGTGTTCATAAATTTCTTTTGTTAAAACAAAAAACTAATGTAAAAGCTGAAAGTAAAATTCATAGTACAGATATCCTGACAACAATATGGCTGAAATAAAACATGTGAGGTATTAAGTTTTGCAACAATTATCATGCATTCTTACTACACTGTACTCTTTCTTTCACTCCTTTTTTTTTTAAAGAACATTTTGCCAGTTCTGTAAAGGTAAAATGAGAAGAAAAATCGACAGTTTTCAAAATGTTGACATAATTTATTTTAAATTGGCTACAATGAAAGTAATTTTCAAAAATTGAAACCTATACTTGCAGACGTGATGTTTGACATGTCTGCCAGCATGTCTACCAGCTGAAAGAAGAAAGTGCTGGAAACGTGCATAAACATGAGAAATAAGGTTATTAAACAGCATGGTCCACAGTCATCACAATTTGAACATGCACAAATATGTCATATCTTTATGGTGTGTAATTTGGTAAAAGGTAAAAAAGGTAAAGTTCATTCCAGAAGAGGCCATGAAGGCCCAAAGGGGGTAGACATATACCTGTAATCTTTCTTTAACCTTGGTGATAGATGGGAGTGGGTGGTCAATGCCATGCCCTGGTCAACACCACGCACTGGCAGCTTTAGTCCCAGGAATGACACATACCCATTGTATTGGGGGCTGGGCAAACCCCAGGGCTGGTCTGGATGGGTGCACAGCAGGTCACTCCTACCAGGATTCAATGCCTGGACCATCCAGCTCATAGCGAGTTGCTATACTGACTAAACTATACCAGCTTGTGTATATCTGTATATGTATGTACTTAGGTTACCAACAGACAGAAGAGGGGAAACAGAAAGGCAGAAAGAAAGACAGATAAAAAGGAAGCTAGTTGTTTAAGAATAAGTGTTAACCCTGTCGGAATGTTCCGTGTTGCTATACAATATGGCAGCAGACACAATTTTTGTTGTGATTTTACTTGCAGTTTGGACTGGAAACTTGTTAGTGAAATATCAGGCTGCACTTGACAAAGAACATTATTTAGCACATTTACTCACATACAAGTGGGCTGGGTAGCTCAGTCGGTATAGTGACTGACTACAGGCTGGATGGTCTGGGATCGAATCCTGGTGGGGATGAGATTTTCTGCCCTCCCAGACTGGTGCTGGGGCCCACTCAGCCTCCTCTACAATGGGTACTGGGTCTTTCCTGGCGGTACAGGCGGCCGGGGCGTGGGGCTGACCCCCCCACCCCCATCTAGTGCCAAAAGGTCCTAGAAAAGAGTAGAGCTATACCTCTACCCACCCTAAGGGCCTGCGTGGCCTATAAAAAGGGTGAAACCCTACCTACTCACACACAAAACAAGACCTTTTTCCTAAATCATCATCTGAAAAATGTGGAAGGGTTATCACCTTATCACTGCACACAGGCTAAGACAGGCACTTTCCTGAAAATTGTGAAGGAAGGCTCAATCTGTATGCAGGTCATTTTATGCTCTGGTAAATTTGGTATGTTAATATGCAATGCACTGCAAGGCTTAATTTAATTTGTGTTTCTATGAATTGGAAACTGACAGATTTTAATTTGAGAGTAAGGATGAAACAGCATCATAATGTAATGAATACATTACCAGTATGTCACTGCATACTTCACATTTTTTTTTTTTAAATCTGAACCCACACAGACTTCTAATCAATGGAATGAACTAGCCGCACACTGATGTGCTGGAGCAAGTAGGAAAGAGTAGATCACCCATAAGGAAAAGCTCGATTTGTGTCATATGTGAGGCTCTCAGACAACATTTGTTAAAGTTCTGCTACTGTGGTAGATAGATACAAGTGTTTGGGAAAGAGGCAATAAATTCTGCTGAGATATGCACAAGGACAGAAAGTGACGCCAAACACAAGCCCACCAAACCGAACGATCAGAAACCTTTGTAATTAGCACTAATATGAGTCAGTAATAAGATGCTGAGGGTTCCAGTCTTCTGGGATAAGATACTGTGTAATGTGTGGGAACATAATCTTCAAGGGTCAATATATTCTAGGTTAGGTTAGATGAAGGTGTTATTTTCTTTCAAAACAGTGAGATCCATTCACACAAAGATGCAGTGTCATAAAGTCCTTAAATAAACTCACAAAAATATGGTACTGAGTTGGCTGGTGCTAGACCAGTGATCAGCAACTTCTTCTCTTTGCGTTATGGTTGCTGTGTTACAGAACCTTGAACCCAAACTGCTGCTCCCTTTGACAGTAACTATATAGCTTACCGATAACAGCGACTTCACCGCTGCGCCTTGCACTGTGCCCCTGTTTATTCTTTGCAGTACAAGTGTATACGCCTGCATCTGTTGCTTTCTCTACCGGATTGATTACCAGGGTTCCATCGCTTTGCACTTTCTGACGTAGATCATTCGGCAACTCATGGCTACCTTGGAACAGAATTGGGTTATTATGTATTCTGCAGTGGATATAAAGCGTTTTTCAAAGCTACTGTCTTAGTTTTACGTGATGTGGATCTGGTGTGTACTAATTATAAGTATGTTGCAGGCAATGTAACTGGTGCTAAAATAATTATGAGCATGCTGCAAGCAACATAACTGGACTAAATTATTGATAATTTGTCATAAATGAAAAAAAATGCAGTACGTAACACAACATTACAAGCAAAATATACAATAACAAAAGTCACTGTTTAACACTGTAACAGACAGACATGTACCAGATTCTGCATACCGTATACTAGAAAACTTAAGGATAAGTGACAAATAATAAACTCAGAAGTGCCAACATGGATCCAGCAGGCATATCTGAAGGTTTAAAACTGAATTTTTTAAAATAGATCTTACAAATAAATCAGCTTCTAATGCTGACTGTAGCACTCCAACAGGCAGCAGAAGACTATTATTACAAGCAGCAATTATGTGTATATGCACTAATGCCTTAAAGCCCAGTGGTCACTATATGTACCACCAGTTTAACATTCAACAATTCTACGCTCTGCCCACACAGTGTATTTACATGTTTTGTGTGGATGTGAGAACAAACAGCGATTATTTCCCTATACAGCATTGACTGACTTGTTTTTATAATCCAGATTTAACCCTTTAAAGCCCAGTGGTTACTATATGTACCGCCAGTTTAACATTCAACAATTCTACATTCTGCCCACACAGTGTATTTATATGTTCTGTGTGGATCTGAGAACAAACAGCGAT
>Ga0131853_10012842_pt1 | contig 15355 bp, 9 predicted proteins | sample TergutLab28metaG_FD_92764 | JGI IMG/M metagenome (GOLD analysis project Ga0131853, IMG submission 92764) | Labiotermes labralis P1 segment gut microbial communities from Petit-Saut dam, French Guiana - Lab288 P1 (version 2) (version 2) | ecosystem: Host-associated > Arthropoda: Insects >...
AGGGAGGCGCTAATGTACTGGGTGTAACGATTGGGCCACGGGAGAGACAATTGAAGAATAGTAATTAGATTCTCGGTAGGACAAAGCAATTATTCTTAAAATGTCCACACCGAATCTGGGGCCATTCTGGCCTCCCATTCAATGGATACAGGGGCTCCTTTTCTGGCCTAAAGCAAATTGGGCGGGAATTTTCCCTCATCCCCATCCACTATTTCGGAAAGAATGAGGCGGAAATATACAACCACTCACTCTATTGACCATATGACTTTCACAAAGAAAACATGGCATTTTGGGTGTCGATTTTGAGGTGTTAATTCAAGTGACGAAGGACAACAATGAATTGTCAGGGCACTGAGAAGTCAGATTACAGTCTAGAATACAGAGCCCTATTTTTTGGTATCGATGGTTTATAACCAAGCTTCTCAATCCATTTTAGCTCACGGAACCCTAAAAAACCTACAGTACACGACATATTCAGGCAAATATAAAATTAAATACGAACTTTTTTTTATCTTTTATTTACATTATATGTAAAAAAATCAACAATTAACTTGAAACTGATCGATAACCTGATTGTTTCGCATGACATATCGTCAGTCTATGGCAAGTTATGTTAACTGACTTGACTACAGAATCAGGAAGCCATAATATGTCAACAACATCCAATTTCAAATACCTGGACAGATACTGCACATACATGTACCATTGCAGTGTCTGATATAAGGTCAGATCTGTGTGTAAATGCTATGAGAAAAAATACTAAACTACATTAAAATACTGTACAAGCCAGTAAAAATGCAAGTATTTTGTATGTCCTCCTAAATCATGAGCAACTTCTCTATTCTGATATATAATTGGCCTTAAACATACCTTTTCATTGATAAGTTTCAATTCAGACATTTACCCACAGCCAAGACAGCACAGCTATTATAATGACTAGGCTACTGGGTGGGTGATCCAGGGTCCAATTACCAGAAGGGGCAAGAGATTTCTCTCACTAATTTAATTTTAATTCTTATCTCTTAATAAATTCACCAGATTTTTCTCCTCTCCAAAAATGCCCAGAACGACACTGAGGCCCACCCAGCATCCTATTCCCTCATCAGGTTTACAAATGTCACCTATGGGAGACTAATAATGCATGGTATGTGGCAGATATTGAGATCTCATCATCCATGCCTTACAAAGTATATATGAGAAAAATCTGCGTGTAGGAGGGTGCTGAAAGTGTGTTGACTGAGTCGCCTGAGCAGGTAATGCGGGGGACGTGTGTGCACATGTTTGGTATGTAGTATCCTTGGTAGGGGTCATCACCCTGGCAACTGCAATCACCACACTTTCTGCACCCTCCTCCTTGCAGATTTTTTTCATATATACTTTGTAAGGCATAGATAATGAGATCTCAACAACCACCCCACACCACATATTGTTATTAGTCTCCTGTAGCTAACATCTGTAAACCTGATGATGGCCTCCAAGTAGGCTGAAACATGTTTCATTAACGCTGTAGCTACACCCAGCTAATAAACTAGTTGTGTTTTGAACTACATTGTCCTTTACCTCATTGTTACACACACAACAGGGATGCCTCAACTTAAGACATGCCTAAATGTTAAGTGTACTGGAAGGGTTAAAATTACACATGATATATCTGTACACGGTAGCATTTATTTCTGCTTTTCTGTTTCATCTCTTCACGTTTGGAAATGACTAATTCAGAATAGCCTGTTGCTTTATCAAACTCTCTCCTGAACTGCAAACCACAAAATTCTCCTAAAATGACTTCAGCTGTTGTTTCAGCAATAAGATCACCAAACACATGTCCACCACCTTTGCAAATTGTTCCAACGAGAGAGGTAATTTCAAAACATGTGTCTAGAATATGTACCTGAAACAGACTATAATGCAGTGTTGTATAAACATGGCTGTTTAGAAGATGTCAATAAATACACATTTTTAAGCACTTTTAAACATCTTGCATGAACACTTGCTAATAAATGTCACTTTCTATAAGTTGTTCTCATGCTAAATTAATAATGTATTGCCAATTTTGGCCACCTGTTTTCACCTTTCTTCTCCTGTTTATATAACAGTACACAGCTTTACTTATCTTACCATATAATATAACCTGATCAACTACATTATCAGAATAAGCATAACGTGTAGACTTTGCCATAGGTCAGGCGTTTAGTTGCTGACTTCTACTACAGAGGAAGGGTTCCCTGACAGGGCAGGATTTGTGGTGGAAAAAGTGGTATTGCCTAAGGTAGAAGCGGTGCTACAGGGCATAATTTATTGACTAATTGAAACTAGAAGAAGCTTTGGAATAGACATAAATGTGGAAAAAACTAAGGTAATGAGTATCTCCAAAAAACCATCCCCATACTAATTATGATAGATCAAAACAACTTTTTTTTGGGCGTTGCAGCCCAACAAGGTCCATGACCCACAAATTCTTGAGGTTTCTAGATCACACACAATGACGCACCACAGTCGGCAGGACTCCTCTGGACAAATGATCAGTTCGTCGCAGAGACCTCTACCTGACAACACACAACAGAACAACATCCATGACCCCGGCGGGATTCGAACCCACAATATTAGCACGAGAGCGGCCGCAAACCTCTGCCTTAGACCGAGCGGCCACTGGGACCGACAGACAACTAAATAATGTTAAATATTTCAACTATTTGGGTAGCATGAAAACAAATGGTGCAAAGTGTACACGGGACATTAAATGCAGGATTGCTATGGCAAAAGCAGCATTCAGCGAGAATAAGACTTTTTTCACCAACAGATTGGACTGAAATTTAAGGAACAATAAAAAAAGTGCTACATTTGGAAAATAGGCTTCTCTGGTGCCGAAACTGGGACACTACAGAAAGTAGATCAGATTTATCTGGGAAGTACTGAAATGCTGGAGAAGGACGTACCGTGCGCTTGAGAAATGAAGAAGTATTACATATAGTCAAAGTGGAGAAAAATATAGTACAATCAATAAAAAATGGAAGACTGGCTGGATTGGTCACATCCTACGCAGGAACTGACTTCTAAAACAAGTTATTGAAGGAATGATGTGTATTGGTGTGTTGGTGTATTTTTTAAATGTCTAAACTAACGCTTGAAATCAAGGGATGTGTTTTGGCACAAACTCTTCATTCATAGCACAAAAGGCACTTTTCCATGCAGTCATGCTGCACACACATATTTCTCGAGTCTGACATTGGCTGTTACTTAGCGCTAATTTTCAAAATCACGTTGCCAACAAAAAAGAGTACGCACAAGCAGAGTAAAAGTGCGCTCGCACTCTTTGGGTCAATCTGGGCACCCTTTGGAATTGAATGCTCTTCGATTGGGAAATGTAAATTTTTAACCACCCTATATTGCCGTTTCTCTGTAAAATCTGACTACAGACTATCACAGCGGTTCGCTGCATGAACCCTTATGGTTTTATTTTGTAATACCGACCACAATTTTTCCTAGAAATTGAAGGAAATCGGAGCTCTTCAGGGATGTTCTTGAAGATAAGATTCCTATGGTATCAGGTGGTGGATTTATAAATGGGGAACTCTTCTTAGTAATTAACCAATTTAATGCACAGAATCTTGTTTTATAATAAGTTTATTATATGCCTCTACATGTTTCGAGAACTATGCGCTTATTATCGGGAGGTCAAAATTCTATTATTCAGTGTCTGGTATCATCACACTCTGTAGGTGGCCGTCTGGTGCACAGGCTGAGAGAGGACTTCAGTCTTCTCTCAACCTGTGCACCGGACGGCCACCTACAGGTGTGATGATACTACATGCTGCATAATACTATTTTGACCTCCTGATGATGAGCACATAATGCTCGAAACATGTAGAGGCATATAATAAACTTATTATAGAACAAGATATTGTACATTAAGTTGGTTAATTACTAAGATTGTACTGAGATTCACGGTCAGCAAAACAGGAAAATTTGTGAGGGAACTCTTCGTCGACAGGCTGAAGCACTTGGCAGAATATGGCAAGCCAATAGAAGATGATGCAGTGGACAGTCATATGTCGCACTGCAGTTTCGAAGCCGTTACCTTTTGCAGAGAGCGCTACACAACACTGCTGTCTCTGCCTCCACACTCCAGTCATAAGGTGCAGCTGCTTTGTACTCCTCACCCAATATTGTGCGGGCTATAAAACCGTGAAGAATGAGATGGGCTGGGCATGTGGCGCGTATGGGTGAGGAGAGGGGGGTGTACAGGGTCTTGTTGGGGAAACCGGAGGGAAAGAGACCAATGGGGAAACCTAGGCGTAGATGGGTGGATAAAATTAGGATGGATCTCCAGGAGGTGGGATGTGGGTATATGGACTGGATTGGGCTGGCCCAGGAGAGGGAGAGGTGGCGGACGCTTGTGAGTGCGGTAATGAACCTTCGGGTTCCGTGAAATGCGGGGAATTTCTTGACTAACTGCAAATCAGTTAGCTGCTCAAGAAGGACTCTGCACCATGGAGTGAGTAAGTAAGTAAGTAGAGGATACGCTACACGTCGCATAACGCACATCCATAACCAGCAGACTCACACAATACACAAGACATGCTGCCACAGCACCAACTCAATGCAACTAAGTAAATCACTGAGTGTTTTTAAACTATAACTTAAGCAAGGAATGATCTTATGATCAAAACATGTAGGAGTGTTTTTTAAGAGTTTTAATATGAATTTTAGATCATTAAATGAATATATGTGCATTTGTTGGTGTATTGATTAGATAAATTAAATAATGAAATGTAGAGAATAGATTATTGAAATAAATTAAGAAAGAAAAGTGCATCTGGTTGGTATTTATTAAACAAAAAATTCAGAAATCCTTCACAGCCGAGAGTGTGAAGAAAACGTTAGGAAGTTTCCATTGCACAAAGTTTTGTTTATGACTGCAAACCAAGACAATCAAAACATAAAAATCGAAAGCAATGTCCAAACGGGTGTGCATGCAGGTGCCACGTGGGTTCTGGGCACCATCGTGTAATTCATTTGCATTCTAATTACTGAACAAAACGTAAACCTACAAAGAAAGATTTTCTTGTCACTCTGGTAACTATCCTGTCCACAAACCATCATTACAGCGTTGATGCATCTTCTACTTTTTTACTAGTTGCCATTATTACCGGTTACCTAACAGTCAGCATTCACTGTAGCTCCAGTCTTGAAAACGTTGGGTTTACCAAACATTTGACGTTTCAACACAGATTCTGATGTCGAGTCCATTGAGCTGGGAAATAATGCCTTGTTTATCTATTAAAATGAAGCTATCTTTCGGACACTCTGCTATATCAACAGGATTTGAAAATCTACTAGGGCATAATGTGATTATTATTACAAATACATCATAAACTAAAATAATAACAATCATGTACTAAAAGTTTCAGGGTGTACTAACCGCATAATAAATACAATACGAATGTGATTTATTGCACATTATAACAAGCAGGATATTAATGCGACATCTTCCTTGTGCATGTGTGTGTGTGTTTGTGGCTTCGTTAGGTCTTAAATCATACATGCTTTGGGTGTTGCTCCTTGAAGATGGCAGCTGACCACCAAAACACACAGAAGGGAAGACTGCATATTTTATGTATACTGTGTATGTGAAAACTGTCAATTTTAACCCTTGGGTACAAAAAACAGCCAGGCTTGGTCCTGTCTTAGTTCTCAGTGGTACAGATAACAGTCCTGAGCAATGGAATTTAAAGACAGAACTATTTTGGTACATACAGCCTATTGCAGTATTTCTGAACGTGTTCATGAGTATCAAATTTTCAAACATTATATCTTGCAGTTTATCCTTGCACAATTGCACAGTCAGAAGACTGCAAAAATGGCTGATACAATTTAACTGGTACTGCACATACTGCCTCATACTAAACTTAAAAGGGATCATTATTGCTGTTTTAATAAATACTGTATAGGATGGTCAACTGAATTTGTCCTGGCAGCAGTGAAATACAAACTTTGCATACACAGACTTCTTTTCTGATAATGTGGCAGGGTTATTGCCAGCAATAACTGAGAGGCTGTTCAAGGGCACTAACTAGTACTTGATTCGTCATCTTTATTACAAATGGATATCATGCAGTCTCCAAGCACATGTGACATTTAATCAACTTGACAGGATACTCATTTGCAGTACCCGCCCCACCCCCTATGGTGCAACAGCCCCCATTGGGCCAGGGCCTCCTCGTTATCAAGGCTTCACGATCACACTCAGACACACCACAGTTGAGGACTCGTCTGGACGAGTGATCGGCCCGAAGCAGAGACCTCTACCTGACAACACACAACAATCACAAGAGACAGACATCCATGCTCTCGGCAGGATTCCAAACCACAATCCCACCAAGCGAGCAGCTACAGAACCACACCTTAGACCACGTGGCCACCGAAATCAGCTTCGTTTGCAATACTTTTGCAAAATATATCATGGACAAAAATGTAGTCCAAAGGTATGTAAAATAAGTATCCATTGTCAATGGTACTAGTAAAAATAACTACATAGAAGAGTGGACAATTTTTTAATTACATGTTCACTGTTGGGAAACACAACATATGAAGACTTCTGCATTTTTCTTGGGAGAGACATGGGTTACATCTAGTAGGAATGTAACCAGCCAATATAACATGCTTGTTACAAATACAGACATGCTGTAATTGCAGTCTCCCCTGCATGCCCTTAATATGCAGTGTGTGCATGCAAAATCAAAGGTCTGCAATTCTCAAAGACAAAAATTCTGTGCATTATGGTAAATTTATTTATACCATTATTTTGGTAATAAACTAAAAATAAAATTTAGGGCAATCCAACTATCTCAAGGGAAAATTGTTCACTATCTCAAAACAAACATCATCCCTTATCAAGAGATACTGCCAGTATGAGGCCTACTTTGAAGCTAGAAGGAAATTTTTAATGCAGGAACAAATTGCCAGTAGATTCAGACTTTGGATGCAGTTGCTCCCAAGCTCAGGGACATGATAGTTAAGACCTCTCTGCATTAGCAGCTGGTACTAACTCTCTGGCATCAGAACTAAATGCCCAGTGCAGTCTGCTGCAGACAGGAATTTATATTATGCAATTTAATTTTTTAATGCATACTCTATGGAATGGAAATTAATGTGGAAAAAACTAAGGTGATGAGAATCTGAAGGGAACATCTCCAGTACAGACTTTTAAAAGAAAACAACAACTGTAGAATTTGGAATATTTCAGTTATTTTAGGCAGACTGATAACAGATGCAAGATTAATGCGTGAAATTACATCCTGAATTGCCAGGGTAAAAGCATCAAACAAGCAAAAGACTTTTAACATCAGCCAATTGGACTACGTAAGGAAGAAACTAGTAAAATGCTACATTTGGAGCATAGTGTTGTACAGTGCTGAAACTTGGATATTTAAAAAAAATACAGCAGACACAGCTTGGAAGTTTTGAAATGTGGTGCTGGAAGAGGATGAAGAAGATCAGTTGGGCCAATCAAGTGGAAAATGAAGAAGTATTACACAGAGTCAAGGAGAAAAGGAACATCATACATACATACATAAAACGAAGGAAGGCTAACTAAGTTGGTCATGCCTTGCATAGGAAATACCCTTCTCAAATTCGCTGAAGGAAAACATATAGATGGAAAGATAGAAGGGATAGGAAGACAAGGAAGAAAACATAAGCGGCTGATGGACGACCTTAAGGAAACTAGACAATACTGAAAATTGAAGGGGGAAGCACTAGATTGCACTCTCTGAAGAACAACTTACTTTGGTAGAGACTATGGACCTGTTGTGATGATGATGATGATGATTCTTAAAAAAATAGTATGTTAGAGTTCTCCTTCACATTTAATTAAATAAAAGTTTACAGTGTATGCATCCCTCTGATTGGAGTTCCATGTGTTGTTCTTTATAAGGGAATCATCAGACACCCTTGGAGTGTAATATTCTGTGTGCTCATTATGGTGCTGTTCTCTCTGCAGCACATGAAGCAAATGAAATCCAGCTGCTTTACTTTATAAGACAGAAAAACTGGCTTTCAGCTAGTTTACAGTTGCATCCAGAGGTATCATTTTTGTCTTCACCTAAAACTGTGGACTGATTTAGTTGGAAGTTTCTAAATGCATGTACTGTTGAATGCTTCTATCAGTCAACTGAAAACCGAAACATCATCACGCAGCTCACATCTTGGCCATTAAATGGTACAGATCTAAGCGTGATGTCATACACCACACATCAGTAACTTCCTTGTTCACAGATATCTTTAGGGTTGGATTTTATTTGAGGCAGCACCCTTCCAAAAGCAACAAATGCTGATACATAGGCCACACTTGGAACTAACTGTGTCCTTATACTTTGCTTCCTTGTGTGCTCTAACCATCCCAAGTTACCTTGTCTACTTGTGCTGCAATGTCTGACGTTACTGCAACATGGCAGTAGACCCAGGAACTTAAGTAGTATTTAGAGCTCTGCGCTGCACTTTATTCCTCCACAATCCCTTTCAGTGTGCCCGTGGACCATTCCACAAACCCCCACAGGATCCGCCTTATAGCCACATACCTCTATTTTCGCTTTCATAGTTGGTGACAGTGATAATCAAGATGTAACTTTCTTAGTTTACTTCGGTGTGATCAATACAAAATTTGGATCCTGCCCTGAACATCAGTAACAAGAGTCAGGGGGTACTGCATTCTGAAGTCATTTGTTCATATTCTCCTGAGATGGACTCCAGTGCAAACAATGACAACAAATCCTGAAAAACCAGCCATGCCAGCAGACCCGGCATGTACGCAATAATACAAACGTGTTGTGAAATGTATTTCAGGGACCTGAGAGGGGTTATAGGAGTGGAAGATAACAAAGACAAACCAAACTTCATTTTAACTCTGGAAGACACAGCAAACCAGCTGCGGGGTAAGGATAACCACACTAGTGACAGCCAACAGAACTAGCATGACAAATACCTATTGTGTGTATACAGTGTTGAGATACTCCTGACACTAGACAGTGGACCTGTCCAAAACATGTAGAGTATTTTATCAAATAACTTTGAGAAACTGTGTATCTCGTTGGCTTCTATTATAAGAATATATCACAATGCACAATCATCCAAATGTCAAATTCAGCTGCAGGGGTATATATATATATATATATACACACAACATACATATACCATATGGCTGCCCAAGAAGGCCCATAATTGTCACATTCTTGGTGCCATTTTAAACAGGCCTTCACTGTGTTCAGCATCACACTTCAGGCCAGCTAAACCTGTCACTTGGACTCAAAAGGTCAATTATTGCATATTTAAGTGTCAGATCAGCTGCCCTGCACATCTGGACTACCGGCTTGTCACAGAACAGTGGAGGAAGGGCCAATGAAATATCAAGTTAAATAGTGTAATTATTTTTTTAATCTCTGTATATACAAAGGTAGCTTCTTGACTAGATATGTTACATAGAGAACTTAAAACCATGTTCCATTTAATAAAACAATTGATATTTATATGGACAGAATCTGAATTAATTTAGACACAACAGTGCAGGTACTGTAAACATTAGAGAGCTGTCTGTGCCCTCATACATTTGATCAGCTAATCCAACACCTGCATATGTACATTTCATCTCAGTTTATCCTGCACATCACTGCCAAAATTCTGAACTCTCTTGAAAGGCAACTTCAAAATTCTGGTTCAAATACCTATCACAAGAAAAACCATAACAGTTGATGCACATAAATCAACAATCCAATTAATTGACAAAGAACAAATTTCTTCAGATTTGTTACCATTTGTGTATAGATGCTACATTTCTGCACCAAAGTCCTACATCTAGATCACCTCATTAAGACCTCTACCCAGACAGCTACTGATGTCAGTCTGAAAGTTATACTATTTCAGGAAGTGGTTCTGTGAGTACTTCATAAATCATATTCTGCAGTCAAATTCACATGTAAGCAGTTACTGTGGTTAGTTTTTGGATTTAAAAAATGAATGATGCTATCCAACAAGGATAATTGTTACATTACTTTAATGAAATGTTGTTAATGGAAATGCGGCATCTAAAGTATGTGACATCTTTACAACCGTCAGTTGCAACATTATAAACCTAGATTAACAAACACCTTGGTTTTTTATTACAAAACACAACACTACAGAAACAGTGTTAACTGATAACCATACACCTTGATTCTACATTCTGATACTGTGCCACATAGATTGCTTCAGTATATACAATGAATTTAATTTGAAGAAAACTGTAAAATTCCCTGAAGACACACAACTTTAATCAAAATGTTCCATGAAATTTTATTGTACTTTAACTCCCTATACAAAACAACTATCTTACAACATTTCATATCTGCCTCATTAATTTAGTGTTTGCTATCAACAGACCATGTATCATATGGACACAGCCTCAGCTACCATTTATGAGATGTCACATCAGGTCAAAAGCTACAGCTTAGTTGCGTAGTTTCAAAAATGCATCATCAAATATTTCTAACTGTTTCGTTATGTAGTTGGCTTTGTTCCGCAGGACTTTGGCTGAATTGGCTGCCTCTTCCAGCTGCTTTATTTCCTTATCCAAAGTCTTGATTTCTGCATCCATGTCATTAGTAGCTTCATCGACGAGATGACATAACCGTGCAAATGTACTTGACAACTCCCTGTAAGAAATACTGGTCAGTAAGAATTAATCCTAAAATGTCTTTCCTACAAATATTTACCCTAATATACCACCACCTAAAATTACCACAGTTAACAAAACTTCACATATTTCAACCAGAGTCTGAGCCAATAGTTCAAAATAGGAAAAGTTATCATTATATTTATCGTTATAATTAGAGTAGAATTCCTGTAATCCAGCATAACTGATAGTTTGGCCCTTGGAGAAAATAGTTCCAAGACCAGATGTTTCACTGTCAGTTAACTTCACACAATCATACTGATTCCATGACTTTATCGTCTATAAGGACCTTACTGAGAACAATGAGCTATTACAATGGCTTCAGAACATCCAAAGATGAGTAAACAAAATCTGGTAGCGAGAGGAAACATGTTCCTTTGAAGATTCCTCAGAAACCTGAACTAATTAGCAGGCTTGAAAATGACATAAGCCCAAGTGTGGTTATGGCTTCATACAACAATGCATCATCAACTGTCTATGATATAAAGAAACAGAAGGACCAAATACAATAGTTTATGGCATCAAGTGAAAATGTGAAGAACCATTTCAAGTGAAAGACATGAATGAGCCTAAATTAATGCAAATGAACAAGGTGTTGTATAAACGGTTTAGAGTAATGTGCTTCGAAGGAAAACCCATTATTGAGCCTATGATAATCAAAAAAGTTCAGTCATTTTGCAATGAAATGAACATAACTGACAGTTGCACATTCTTGGAGGACTGGTTGCAAAATTTAAAACACCAGCACCTGCACGACACATACAAATAGAAAACTCCTCTATTTAGTTGTGCAGCCCAACAAAGGAGCAGTATCAAAAAATTTCTTTTAAGGAAGTTAGTTCAGTATAGGTACTGCATGATAATTCGGAACCTGTCTGGTCCCACAAGTGCCAGGTTAAATGAGTTCTACTGTACAATAATCAAAAGTTTTGTGTGTGTGGGAACATCCTGCTGTCACTCAGTTCAGAATCACTCATCTTCCCCCATCCTTTTATTCACTGAACTTCCACCATCGGACTTAAATCCATGTTACTTCATCCACAGTGAACATTTCTCAGTACACTGTTCAGGAATAACTGTTGCAAAACTGATCATCCAAAACAAGAAGCACTGCAAGGGGTGTTGTCAATTTCCACACAAACTGTGCAAGCTGAACTATGGTTGAGTTTCACTGTTCAACTAAAACACATCATCTCACAGGAAGAAGTACACATCAAATATGATTCATGACAACAGTGTACACAACCTGGTTTATCACGCGGGTGTGAAACTTTCTCTCTCTAAGGATTGCAGTCACTGAGAAAAATGTGCTGAAGATTATTAAGGTCCTATGCCTCCTAAGTGGCTGAAAACAAGCAGTTCTGCTTGCACTAAACAACTGTGCTCCTCTCACAGTCCTCTGTATAACTCAGTATTATGCAGTGATGATGAGAGATGGGGGGAGCAGGTACATATTAGTGGGGTCAGCCAATCCAAAAGGGCCCTAGGACCCACCTATGTTGAATATTTTTTTTCTCTGATCACACCAATATCACCAGCATAATGCACTTAATTGCCTGCCTGTCCAGACTTGTGTAAACTTTACACATTATTTTTTTCGATTCTTTGTTTAAAAACTTGTGTTTATGAAGATCAAAGTCATTGTGGATATGATGCTGTGTTGAATACTGATATTGCTGCCTCCATGTTCAGGATTCTAATTGGGCTGGATGAATACAGCTCCTCCTCAATGACAGTTGCTATGTACCAATCAACATGGTGCCATGTCCTTACACGACTTCAATCTTCTTCAACACTGCTGCGACAACCTCAAATGTTGATTACTTAATGACAATCCAACAAATGCACATTTACAAATATGCACAAACATATACTATTCATCAGCAACGTGTTTAGGACACCTCCGTGACTATCGTCAGGGATTCTTGTAACAAGAATACAATTAATGTACAATAATACGACAAAAATGTATGACAAAACCACTCAATATTACACTTAAATTTTTATTACAAATCTTATGATCATAAAACACGAATACTGTATCATAAGTTAAAATTATTTTTAAAATACAGTACCATAGGGTGTGTTTATGTTGTTTGGTGGATGTGTATAGTTGATTCACATTCTGTTAGATAAGCAAAGAAGTGCACAGCAGTAGGGATTGTTTGGTTTATCACACAAGTAAATGACATCCTTCAATGCGGGGATATGTAATACATAAAGGACCTCAAATACTTGTGCTTGCTGTGTACCTTCCATTTTAAAAAACAATGACACAAGACCTGCCTCACTCTCTTACAACATACACCAACAGCAGAGGCCAACCCCTGCCACTGCACATGAATCTGCACACTGACATCATGCTCCTGTGTCAAGTTCTTTGTTATTTCCCACGAATAACAAAGTGGGAATCACATGGAGAAAAGTGACACCTGACTGGCGGCATTCAGAAGGAAAATAGAAACCCACAGGGGTTCAGGCCAATATCCAAACACACTATACAGGTGAAACTCTAACCACTATACCACACAGCACCCAGCAGCTGGTAATATAGCATTCAGTACCCACAAATACACTAATCGTTACACCACATGGTACTCAACGGTTGGTTGCTATAACATTACATCCTGCACACTTGAACACACACAATACAGTACATATGATAACTACTGACTACTGTAACTGAACATTTAACCCTTTTTTGTCCTAAGAGAACATACGCTGGTCTGTAAAACATACTGGCAAATGGCCTAGCATACCATATGCTGATGTCTCTGTGTTTACCTGGTAACAATTTAAATGTCCATAATAAGCCAGGAAAATTCGGACTGTCAAGAGATACAACCGGCATTTAGATCCGTCTCCTAAAGGTTAATGCAGTTGAGCACACTAAATGTATAACAAACATAACACTTAGCCACTGCTTGCTACAGAGGGGAAAATTGGTATACTTGTGCACACTGAGCATTAATGCCACATCACACTCAGCTTCTGGATGTTGCAAGAGAGCATTTAGTATCCTTAAACACACTCACCACTCATTACACAAAGACGAGTGGTTACTGATGTCTACAAAGGAGTATTCGGTACTATTACTATTCCATGTACACTTGGCTACTGGTTGCAATAGGATATCATTTAGCACACTCTCAACCTATTGGTCACCAATTTATTATGAGTAGGACACAACAAAGTTATTGGCATAATGATTTTACAACATGCACATTTAACATAATTTCATTCAATCATCTAATGTCAAATACATTACACCATTCATGCTTTTTGTTTTATATTACACCTATTGTTATTTGACTCCTGGGTTTGCAATACAAAGCCACTGACATAATCTGAGTAACGACTCAAAAAGTTTGACAAATACTGCCCTAACCACTACACCATGCTACTCAGCTGTAACAGAGTGCAGTCAGTACATCTGAACACACCAGATGCTCAGCCAGACTGCTGTAAGACAGCTGTCAGTATGCACAAACTTACCACTATACCAGATGGCACTCATCCACTAGTTGCTGTTAAGACAGTATTCAGAACACCTAAATACAGAATCATACACCATCAACCCACCTTCATTCAACATTGCAACTGAACACAGTGTTCAACACCTGCCCTTCTTTATTCTTATACTTAATTATTACAGATGAACTGACCACACAGTCAAAGATACTCACTCATGCACTCACCACATGGTCACTTCCATCCATACATTACACAATAATTTTATGTTACAAATGAGATACTTACTGTTGAACTTGGTGGCTGCAGTTAGCAGATGTCAAATCAACAATCAGTCGCAGTTTCCTTGTCGCATGAGCAACATACTGCCGTTTGAACTCTCTTTCTTTCGCTTTATTGGTCCACGTAAGACGTTCATAGAGATATATGCAACCATATATGGCCCCTGTTACGAGAATTAGCCTCCAACCGACCGTCTTCAGCATCTGTACAAGAGAACAGCACAGTCATTTTTACAACCATACACTGAGTTTCTATCTTGTGAACATCATCCTGACACTCTGACCTGTCCAATCATCATAATTTTCAGTGAGTTAAAATATATAGAAATTTAATTCTGGTACCTGTACACAGTTTGGTCTGGTTAACTGTTACAATGTTCTGTACTGAATGTTACAACGCTGCTTAACCATCAGTTGACCAGGGCGTGTATTTAAATATTTTGGGCATTGTTAATGAAAAACTACCATATTTACTTCAATACTAGATGAAGCTTTTTCCCTTAAATTTGGCGCTTAAATATGATGTCGTCTTAAATTCACATACGGAGTGTCAAAGTGGACCACGCCATGCCAGATTGCTCTGAACCGGACCACGTGGAGCCAAACCACAGCCTGCATCATCAAATCATGCGCTCTTCTGGGATATTACATGGTACAGAGTCAAAATTCCTTACTGACATTTCGGGACCACCTATAGGCCCCATTTTCAAACACTGAAAAATTAAAAAAAAAAAATAGAACAAAGCATGACTGATTTTAACTGACACAACCTTTTTTTCAGGGGGGGGGGGGGGTCCTGGCGGTCTATTTTTAAAAGGGGAGGGAGGTTTCGGAAGATGCTTCTGTTTTTCTTTCAAGGTTTGAATGGCCCAAACCTGTCTGACCCTTTCGTCGGCGCTGC
>Ga0131853_10012845_pt1 | contig 15352 bp, 17 predicted proteins | sample TergutLab28metaG_FD_92764 | JGI IMG/M metagenome (GOLD analysis project Ga0131853, IMG submission 92764) | Labiotermes labralis P1 segment gut microbial communities from Petit-Saut dam, French Guiana - Lab288 P1 (version 2) (version 2) | ecosystem: Host-associated > Arthropoda: Insects >...
CGGGGCTGTCTTGCTAATTTCGGTGCGTCTCTTTTGCGAGGAGCGTAGCGCAACGAAGCAATCCAGTACTTATGCTACCTCTGGATTACTTCGTTTCGCCTGCAATGGCAGCGGCGTGCATGTCTATTCAATGTTTTTACTTAATGAGATAACCTTGATTTGATTGATTTATGATTGACTTTCAGGCTTGGGATACATAGTTCACATAACCCCGTATTTTATGGCATATTCACAAAAAACCGTGTACCACTTCTCATATTTAAAACTGGCCTTAACATCTGCCGGGTCGTAGTAATAGCCTGCTATCATGTTTTGGATTATGGATTCCAGAATCAGACATTCTTTAAGGTAGTCATCTTCCAGATTTGTGGTTACGTCTGTGTTCATTTTCTCGCTCATGCCCTCTATTGCGTGGCGGTACAGGGGGTTGGACTTGCCCAGCAGGTACCCCATGCGCTCTAGACAGTTTATGCCTTCACGCATATCTTTTACGGATAGTTTGCCTTTATATTGCATAACTTTTTCGCCTCCTATTAGTATATTGTCTACTGTTGTCTCAAGCACTTGGGCTAAGGACACTAAAATAGACGTGTCTGGCAGGGCTTCACCCCGTTCCCATTTTGAAACGGCTTGGAATGAGATATTTAGTCTTTCGCCAAGGCCGCTTTGGGTGTATTGTCTTGCCTTTCGCAGGGCTGCTATTTGCGCGCCTACTTTCGTTGGGCTGATATTCATCGTGTGTTCTCCTTTCAATACGTGTTTGAGCCGACTCTATGTGAAGTATAATTGGGATTGGAGGAATAGAAAATAACGGCACAGTTTAGGCTTGTGAGGTTTTATTCAACCGTAGGTGTAGTCAAGCCGGGCCAGGCTTGACTATTTTTATATATCGTCTTACATTGTGACAGATAAACTCGAAAGCAGGAGGTTTTACATGATATCATTATGCTATGATTCGCCAATTGGCCCGCTGTTAATTGTAGAAGAAGACGGCTACATAATTGAGATTTCCTTTATGGAAGCCGATACCAGACAGAAATTTCGCAGGGAAGAACGGCCTGCGCATCAGCCAAATGATGCAACGGCAGCTTCTGCCTGTATAAAAGAGCTTGAGGCCTACTTTGCCGGGACTCTTCAAAAATTTACCGTTCCCATCAAGCCTAACGGCACAGATTTCCGTAAACGGGTATGGGAGGCGCTAATGGCTATCCCATATGGCAAAACCATAAGTTATAAGGAACTTGCACAAAATATTGGCCAGCCCAGCGCTTCTAGGGCCGTAGGTGGGGCCAATAACAATAATCCTATTAGCATAATTGTGCCTTGCCATAGGGTAATAGGCGCGAATGGGGCGCTTGTTGGGTATGGCGGCGGGCTTGATAATAAGACATTTTTGTTAGAGCATGAAAGAAATGTACTGCTTACATTAGCTTCTGAATGATACTTACAACAATAAAAGCCTTCAATACATGGTAAACATGCACTGAAGGCTTTTGTATGTGTGTCCCAAGGAACATTCCACGTACCATCTGGCCGCAATTTTGATAAATCATGCCTCCTTCGCCGGTGGAATTTTGTTAACTCCTTAACGAAAGTGCGATCAAAACACATATGCAATATCATAAAAATTTATGCTTTTGAATCAGCAGTACCGGGTCAAAAAGTGGTATAATATTCGTTATGCAACGCTAAAATCTCCAAAAAAGGAGCGAGAGCAATGAATAACCTACCCAAACGCCGCCAAAGCCGCCGCGAATTAGTTATCGACAACTACCATGGCACCCCGGTAGCCGACCCGTACCGCTGGCTGGAAGATGACACATCCCCGGAAGTTCAGCAGTGGATGGATGAGCAAAACAGTGACTTTTTGGTCTACATGTCTGGCTTACCCGAACATGAAAGGTTAAAAACACGCCTAACAGACCTTTGGCACTATGCCAAAGCCACCGCGCCGCAGTACAATGCCGGCTACTACTACACATGGCGCAATAATGGCCTACAAAACCAGCCTGTGCTATATAGGTCGTCCAACTTAGACGATATGGGAGAGATAGTACTTGACCCAAATACATTAAGCGCAGACGGAACAGTTGCGGTAATTGCCCGCTCTGTAAGCCCGAACGGTAACTATTTTGCATATAGCCTTTCTACAAGCGGTTCAGACTGGCAAGAGATAAAAGTTCTTAACCTAAACACCATGGAAACCTGCCCTGATCATCTAAGGCATAGTAAGTTTACCAGAATCACTTGGCTGCCCGATGAAAGCGGCTTCTACTATACCCGATATCCGGACCCTAAAGCTTCTACAGTACTGGCTGCGCAGGCCCGCAATTCTATGGTCTGTTTCCACAGCTTAGGCCAAGACCAAAGCGCAGACGCCATCATCCACAATGACCCAGATAACCCCGATTATGATTTTAGCGTACATTCAGATGAGGATAAGAACTGGCTCTTCCTTCATGTGAGCGCGGGTACCACTCTTATGCGTAATAAGCTTTTTTATAGGCCTATGGCCGATATGGATTCCCAATGGCTGCCTATCGCAGAAGAGTTTGTGGAAGGCGGCTACTATGTACTAGGCGTCGTGGATGATATTGTTTACATCTACACCCAAAACAAAGCACCCTTTGGCAAGGTGGTAAGTATGAAGCTTTCTAAGGAAGGGGCAAGCGACCTTAAAACCGTTATCCCCAACGGAACCGAAATGCTGGAATTCCCTACAATGGCAAACAATCAACTGCTTTGTGTGTCCCTGCACCATGCCATCCACAAGGTTAAGATATATGATCTTAAAGGTAATATAATTAAAGATATAGATTTGCCAACATCGGGGTCTGTAAACGGCCTTTCTGCTAAAAACAGTCGGACAGAGTGCTTTATCGAGTTTGCCAGCTTCCTGTACCCTGCTACGGTACTGCGCTACGACTTCGAAACAGGCAAGACAAGTACTTGGTTTGTGCCTAAAATCGATTTCCCGCTAGACGAATACGAGACAGTGCAAGAGTTTTGTACATCTAAAGACGGAACGCAAATACCCCTGTTTATCACACGCAAGAAAGAGTTTATAAAAGACAGCAGTAATCCCACGCATTTATACGGCTACGGCGGGTTTAGTGTTAACATGACGCCATCGTTTTCTGCTTCTAACCTAGTATGGCTGGAGAGGGGCGGTATATATGTACAGGCTTGCACACGTGGCGGGCTGGAGTATGGCGAGGATTGGCACCGCGCCGGGATGCTGGAAAGCAAACAAAACGTGTTTGATGATTTTATAGCAGCCGGTGAATATCTGATAAATGAAAAATATACCAGTCGCGAGAAATTAAGTATACGAGGTGGTTCAAATGGCGGATTGCTTACTGGGGCTTGCCTTACCCAGCGGCCGGACCTTTTTGGTGCGGTAATTGTACAAGTGCCGGTTTTGGATATGCTAAGGTATCACTTGTTCACAGCGGGACGTTACTGGACCGGCGAATATGGCTGTGCCGAAGACGCTAAAGAGTTTGAGTTCCTGTATAAATATTCTCCGCTTCACAATGTTAAAATGAATACAGTATACCCACCCACGTTAGTCATGACTGCCGATACAGATGATAGGGTAGTACCGGGGCAGGCGAGGAAGTTTGCCGCGACGCTTCTGGCGGCAGATGCCGGGGATAACCCGATTTATATCCGGATAGAAAAATCCGCGGGGCATGGCGGCGGTAAGCCTGTAAGCAAGATTATTGAAAGCAGCGCGGATATGTTTGCATTCTTGCTGGCAAATACGGCGGGAATATAAAGCATAGTTTGCACGATGACTGATTCGAATGGCTTTAACAATTATGATAAAACCCAAAAAGTAATAAAATCCCATACGTAAGGGGCAAGCCCAATGCAAGTGCAAACCGCCAATTTAGGGCAGCTTAAAAACTACATCTATACAGTTATCTTCGCTAAACATAAAAACAAGTGGCTATTCTGCCGAGCCAAAGAACGTACAGTATTTGAAACCGCAGGCGGACATATAGAGCAGGGCGAAACCCCTCTAGCCGCAGCCGAGCGTGAACTTTATGAAGAAACCGGCGCGGTAAATATAGATATTTCACCGGCTTTTGATTATTCTGTTACACGCGACGGCAATACCACGTATGGCCAAGTGTTTTATGCCGAAATATATAAACTAGGCCACATGCCCGACTTCGAAATGGCAGAAGTCGGGCTTTTTGACGCACTTCCAGAAAAGTTGCGCTTCCCGGAAATCACACCCGTACTATTTACCCGCCTACTAACATGGCTGCATACCCAAAAAACTGAAAACGAACTATGGGATGTATACGACGCAAAACGCCACTTTACAGGCCGGACCCACCGCCGGGGGGACCCATTACAGCCAAGTGATTATCATTTAGTAGTGGTTACATGCATAATGAATGGCAAAGGCGAATTCCTGCTAACCAAGCGCGCTCCGGGTAAGAGTTGGGCCGGGATGTGGGAATTTCAAGGAGGATGCGCCACCGCCGGGGACGATAGCCTAACCGCTGCGATACGTGAAGCAAAGGAAGAAACCGGGTTAACCCTAGACCCCAAAAATGGCAAACCGGTTCTGACACGAAAATACGCCCGCGCTTTCTTCGACGTGTGGCTGTTTGAACACGATTTCCGCCTTGAGGACGTAGTTCTGCAGCCGGGCGAAACCGTAGACGCAAAAATAGCTACAATGGATGAAGTACGCCAGATGATACAAGCCGGTGAGTTTGTCCGGGACGATTTTATCGATGAACTATTTGCTAAGGCAAACCAAAGGCTTAAAGGGGATTAGTGCCATGCAAACCTACCACAACAAACTCGTGCGAGATAAAATCCCCGAAATTATTGAAGCACAAGGAGAAGCCCCCATATGCCGCGTACTAACCAACCCCGAGTACCTAGACGCGCTTAACCAAAAGCTGCAAGAAGAAGTATCGGAGTATTTACAAGATAACGGCGTTGAAGAATTATGCGATATATTGGAAGTCATATATGCCATTGCAGCAGCGAAGGGCTACACGGTTCAAGATTTAACCAAGACCCGGAGCGCAAAAAACGAGAAAAACGGCGCGTTTAACAGAAAAATCTTCTTGGAAAGAGTCATATCCCCTGCAAAGGAGTTAAGTGATCTATGAAATTGCTATACGGCACAAGCAACCATTCAAAAATTAAGACAATGAGAGAACACGTTGCTCCATTGGGGATTGAAATCCTTTCTCTAAACGATATATCCGCCCCCGATATAGAAATAGATGAAAGCGGCACGCACCCCTTAGAAAACGCAAGAATCAAAGCACTGGCATATTACGATGCTCTAAAAATCCCCGTATTCTCCTGTGACAGCGGGCTGTATATAGATGGACTTGAAGACGCGCGCCAGCCTGGTGTCTATGTACGTAGGATAAACGGCCGCCGTTTAAGCGATGATGAAATGATAGCCCACTATTCCACATTGGCTAATGAATCCGGCGGTAGCCTGACAGCCCGCTATCAACATTCTATTTGCCTTGTGCTGGATGAAGGAGAAATCCATGAACACGCGGGCGAAGATATAGCAAGCGAGCCGTTTATGATAGTGTCCACCCCACACGCAAAACGCAGCAAGGGTTTCCCATTAGACAGCTTATCCGTACACATAGCCAGTGGTATGTATTACTACGATATTGCCAATTATAAGGATAAATACTTCGGTATAGCCGGTGGATTCACGGCTTTCTTCGAAAAGATAAAAAGGATTACAAATATTTCATAATAAGGTATAATTCATACGTTGCGATTTTAACGGTGCATGTTATTTCGCGCAAAAATAAAAACAAGAAAAGGTGCATATCATGCAAAAGAGATTTCTATCAGTTACACTACTATTTTCAGTTTTAATAGGGCTAGTAGCTCTGGCAGGCTGCGGGCTTGGTGATGGGGATAGCGTAGCTACCATCTTACTGCCGGACCGGGATGCCCAAACGGTAACAATACAGGGCGTTGAGTTACAACGCGTGACCGAGCTTCCGCATGTGTGGGATGTATCGCCGCGCCCCGAGCCACCAACTCAAGCCGAGGAATTTATAACAACAGAACTATTGCAATTAGCCCCCTTATATCTGGGTGAGCTTATTGCCATAATGCATACAAGTGAAGGCGATGTCGCTATCAGATTCTTCCCCACAGAGGCACCAATTGCCGTGGAAAATTTCCTGCGGCTTGCATGGAGCGGCTACTACGACGGGATAATTTTCCACAGGGTCATACCAGAGTTTATGATTCAAACAGGCTGCCCCCTTGGTACCGGTACGGGCGGCGAAAGCTATTGGGGTTCCCGGTTTGGGCAAGAACCCAGCCCGCTGTTAAGGCATTTTAGGGGTGCGCTGGCAATGGCGCAAACGGCAGCACCTATGTCTATTGGCAGTCAGTTTTATGTAGTGCAAAATAGTTCTTTGGATGCAAACACCCGCGCACACTATTTGAACTTATTGGAAAGGCAAGATGAAGTTCAATGGGCTTTTGAAGACGGTAGCGAAGCATTGGTAGGGGATGTATTTACGCCTGAATCTTTAAACCATTTTCTTGAATACGGCGGCACGCCGCATCTTGACTGGCATGTTAACAACAACCCGCACACTGTTTTCGGTCATGTAGTGTGGGGATTGGATGTTGTTGACGCAATAGCAAGCACTAATACATCAAATGACAGGCCAATAGAAAATATCACAATGGATGGGTTCTCGTTCTTCACAGTTATGGGAGGCGTATAATGCCCTTGTACTTTGATAATGCCGCTACTACGCCTTTGCACCCCAAGGCTTTGGCTGCGATGCTGCCTTTTTTAAGCGATAATTTTGCAAACCCTTCAAGCATATATACCCCGGCCCGCGCGGCCCGCAAGGCTATAGATGAGGCAAGGCAAACCGTTGCCAACGCACTATGCGCAAAACCGGAAGAAATTATATTCACAAGCAGCGGTACAGAAGCGGTTAACTGGGCAATTACCGGCGTGGTGGAAGCGCAAAGCCAAAAAGGCCGCCATATAATAACCACTGCGGCAGAGCATCACGCTACTTTATATACATGTAAGCATTTACAGAAGCTGGGCTGCGATGTAACCTACCTGCCCGTGGATGCAGAAGGTTTTGTTGCACCTGAGGCCGTAAGTGCCGCCATCCGCCCAGATACTATGCTGGTGTCTATTATAATGGCCAACAATGAAGTGGGAACAATCCAGCCCATTGCGGCTATAGGAGAGATTACCCGTAAGGCGGGCGTAACATTGCATACAGATGCCGTGCAGGCCGTGGGGCATATCCCTGTTGATGTTAACGCTTTAAATGTTGATATCTTATCCCTAAGCGCCCATAAGTTTTGCGGCCCCAAAGGTGCTGGCGCACAGTATATAAGGAAAGGAACCCGCTTAGCGTCCATTTTTCACGGTGGTGCACAAGAGCGTGGACGCCGCGCCGGCACAGAAAACGTTGCCGGTATTGTGGGTCTGGCCACGGCATTGGCGGCTTCTATCAATGAAATGGCAAACGAAGCGCCAAGGATTACGGCACTGCGCGATAAGCTGACAAATGAAATCTTAACACGTATACCGCATACCCGGCTTAACGGGCCGCGTGTTGGCCGGTTACCCGGCAATGTAAATATATCGTTTTCGTTTATAGAGGGCGAATCATTGCTTTTGCATTTGGATATGCAGGGCTGCCAAGCTTCTACCGGGTCGGCTTGTTCGTCCGGGGCTTTGGAGCCTTCGCATGTGCTTATGGCCATGGGGCTTAGCCATGAGTTGGCCAATGGCGCGATTCGTTTCTCTTTGGGGCGTGACAATACACTTGAAGATATCGACACTTTAATAACTATGGTGGAAAAATCCGTGACAAGGCTACGCGAACTTTCGCCGTTATATGATGATTTTTTAAAGACGGAAGGTGCATAATGGAATATACTGAAAAGGTAATGGAACATTTTATGAACCCACGAAATGTTGGCGAGATGGAAGATGCCAGCGGGGTAGGCACTGTAGGCAACGCAAGCTGCGGTGATATTATGCGTGTGTTCCTTAAAATCGAAAATGATGTGATTATAGACGCAAGCTTTAAGACATTTGGGTGTGGCGCGGCAGTGGCTACATCAAGTATGGCTACAGAGATGGTAAAAGGGCTGACTGTACGTGAGGCTATGACCGTTACCAATAAGGCTGTACTTGAGGCACTAGACGGCTTACCTGCTGTAAAAGCGCATTGCTCGGTATTAGCGGAAGAGGCGCTACGGGCAGCGCTTTGGGATTATGCCTGCAAGAATGGGATAAAAATCCCAGGACTGGAGGCTCCCAAAGAAGATGGGCATGGGCATTAGTACAGAAGAAATTGTGCTATAAAATGATGCGCGTGAAGCATCCACATAGTGAAAAACATGAATTAAGATGAAAAAGCCTTGTACTCGATACTTTTATGTATCTGTGTGCAAGGCTTTTTGGCATTATCAAGAAAATATAAAAACACTTTCCTGTTCATGAGGCCTACCCACCACTATAATTATTAAGTGAGATTAAAGCAAAATGCTTAATAAGCAAGCTACTAAATGAAAGCGATAATGAAGCGGCAAAGCAAGACTGTATTGAAAAACGTGAAGTAAAAATGAGCCGCCCATTGCACGTGAAGTCATGTGTAAATGGGCGGTTAATTCTAGCAGTTCACTTTTTAAAGGTAAACATTTATTATTTACAGCCTATTTTCATCTACCCATTTCTTCGCATCGGCCACGGCTTGGTCGGATGCTATTGCCGCTTTTGATGCCGGGTCACGGCCACCTGCATCGTCTGCGATAGCTAGGGTTTCAAAAAGCGGGGTATCGTATTTTTGGTTTATACCCGTGGAGAATTGTTGCAGACCTTTGTTTGTAGGGATCGGATTGTCTTTTTTTGTATTCATTGTGTGCCTCCTTAAATTTTTTGTAGTATTCACGGCTTTGGAGTATACTATGCGTAGTCAACTTTCTAAGGAGAAAATCATGGCCAAAATTTTAGACATGCTTATAGCCCGTCGCATTTTTTTTGATGGAGCAATGGGAACGGAACTACAAAAGCGCGGGCTAACCAAAGACCCGGCTATTCTAAACCTATCCAATGGCGAAGCAATAATAGATATACACCGCGAGTATCTTGCGGCAGGGGCGGATATTATAACCGCAAATACTTTTGGTGCGTACAGTCATAAATATGACAACGCCACAGATATGATTAAGGCCGCAATGTCTCATGGGCGCACGGCTTTGGAAGGCCACCCCGGTAAATGGCTTGCGCTTGACCTTGGCCCAACCGGGCTGATGCTGGAGCCTTATGGTGACACAACACCCGAGGAATGCTATAAAATTTTTGAAGAAGCCATACAAACAGGCACAGCTTGCGGCGCAGATTTAATTCTTATAGAAACAATGATGGACTTAACAGAACTTGAACTTGCCGTTACTGCAGCAAAAAAAACCGGCATGCCCGTATTTGCCACAATGTCTTTTGATAAAAACGGTAAGACAATGATGGGTGCATCTTTAGAGGATATGACAGCATTGCTTGAAAGGCATAACGTGGATGCTATTGGTATGAACTGCGGATTCGGGCCGGATGTTTACATCGGGCTTGCCAAAAAGCTAATTAGCATTACAAAGCTGCCTATCATAGTGCAGCCCAACGCAGGCATGCCACTGCCGGCAAAACCTGACCAAGCCCGGCCCGGAGAGTTTTTGCCGGCACGCTACAGCCTGTCTGCCGGGGATTTTGCCGCGGCTATGGCAGAGGTTGATGCAATGATTTTGGGCGGATGCTGTGGGACCAGCCCGGCGCATATCGCCGCAATTACGCAGCTATCATGATATCCATATTCGGCATTATATCTGTAGTGATTGCTGTCGTAAGTGTGACCATAATTGTGTTACACAACAGGCTGATGCTAAAGCGCGCCCCAGTGGATACTTACTTCACATCATTAGAAGACTTAATCCGTGAAAGGATAGAGAATCTGTACAGCCAAAGCCACCCCGATTCCGAATTGCGGGCCATATGCGCTATTAGTGTGGACTTTAACCTAAATGGCATGATAGAAGCACTGCCAGATATAGACATGGCTTCGGAAAAAGAGCGTGCGATAGATGACAAAGAAAGCTGCCAAATCATCCGTGAAACTACGGAGGCTTTAAACCAAGCAATCGAAGGATATAACCGCCTCATAACCGGTAGCTTGCCTATGAAATTAATGGCACAAATACTAGCACTTACTACAGAGGAGACAGTTAACATCAATAACTACGGTTAAAGCAAATTACGTAAAATATGTAGGTGATGGCTGCCACAAAACCTAGCCAAAGCAAGGTTCTGGGCAGCCTTTTTCATCTTCTTTTATCGCCTACTCAAAATATGCTGTAAGCAAAGCCTCCAAAAACAGCGAAAAAGTCCACATAGCGTCACCAATTTTATAAGGCCACACAGCGTTAATATAATGCACGCAATCCATAGCCGTATGCACAATAGTACCGCCAAAAGCGGTGCCGTTATGCCATAACAGCGTCATAAACGGATACCCCTCATAATCAACAGCACCCTGAATAGCAAGCCCCGTAAGTGCTACAACGGTATGCCCGCCGTGTAAAAATATAAGCTGGTCGCTGGGCATTGAGGCAATATCTTGGGCGCTTATTAAATCTGTACCGTAGGTGGAGTTAAGCTCGTAAGCAATTTCCTCTATGCGGCGTGTAATGTAATTATCAACCAATATATTGTTCGAACCCAAAGCTGCCGCGCCAAAGAAGAAGTACGGCCCTTCGAAAAGCACATCGGCGTTGATGTTAAGCATTATGTTGTCCCGCTGGGTTAGGGTAAGGCTTTCCAAGTAATAAGCGGCTCCAAGCAAGCCAACTTCTTCTGCGCCTACAAACGCAAACACGATTGTATAGTAGTTGTCTACGCCCAGCATGCGGTACGCGGCCTCTAAAAGCAGCCCCACGCCGGAGGCGTTATCGCTTGCGCCGGGTACGTTTTCTATTGTATCGTAGTGGGCGGTAACAATAATTTTACGTTCGCTTTGGCCGGGGATGGTTAGCAGTACGTTTTGGCTGTATGACCTTTCACCTATGCCAAACATTCTAATCCCATAGGTTTGTATTTCCATCATACGGGTGGCGTTCATGCTTGCCATATCTTCAATTTCTTCGTATGTTAAGCCCCATTCTTCCATAAAATCACCAATGGACTCTATTAACAGTTCTAGGTAATACTCAAGCAGTAGCGCATATGTTTCATATGGAGCCAGTTCCATATCTAAAATCTCCCATACACGTCCCATTCCTGTCGTAACATCGCGTAAAGAGAATGTTTGCATCTCTATCGCGCCTTCGTAGTGGCCCATAGCTGTTAGTTGATAAATAATCCACTCTGCCGCTTCCAGTTCACGGTACGAGAAGGGGTACCTGCTGTATAGGTTATTGCTCATGTACTCAATGAAGGCTATGGCCATTTGGCCATGGTTGGTTGTTCTTACTATCGGGTCTCTTGGGTCTACGGGGTCAACATGGAAATCAAATATCGGCCTTAGCGCAAACGACATCATAAAAAGGTCGAAGTCAAAATCCCTAAACAGGCGAGTAAGTACGTTTACGGGTACCCATACTGTGCCGTTATCGTTGTAGCCGCCAACTTCGGTTAGCACTACAGGTATGATATCCCCGTTTGCCATTGTTACATACACTGTCTGGCTTGCACCGTCCCATTCTACCGTTGCGCTGTAGTGTTCGGCTACTTCCCTAATGGGCATGTACATTATGCCGCGCCTGTACCTTAGCTGGAACTGGTAGAGTTGGCTGTCGTCGTAATCGTCCCAAGCTGGGCGACGAACCGGTGTTGGCTCAACCCTCACAATCACGGTTTCTTCGCCTTCCTCGATTACAACATCTTGGATATCGATCCTCACGGTCACGATTTCATCGATGTCCTCAATCGCGGCTGGCTCATCCGCAAAAACAGGCGCCGCCATGAACGCAAAGGCCATGATAAATACGAGTACAATTGAAATGGTTCTTTTCATGGTCATCCTCCTAAGAATAGATAATTTTGCTCCACCGTGTTATACGGCATAGCCATTTTACCATAATTCGACACAAACGGCGCTCTTCCGTTTACAATATCAATGAAAAGAAGAAAATTTTTAAAAAGGCCTTGAACCTGACCTTACGTCAGGGTTTATACTACATTCAGGAGGCAATCATATGGAAAATAATAAAGCAATCCCACATGGCTACATGACAGTAGGCGAGCTTGCTAAAAAAATGAACACAACTGTACGCACCCTGCACCACTACGATAAAACCGGTCTACTTTCCCCATCTTGTGAAAGCGAAGGGGGCTTTAGGTTGTATAGTTACAAAGATATGGTAAAGCTGTACCAAATATTATCGATGAGACATTTGGGGTTTTCGCTGGACGACATAAAAAACAGGCTACCGTCATTAGATACCCCTGCCGATGTAACCAGAGTGCTAACAGAACACGCATCAGCCATACGCACAAAGATGGAAAATATGGCAGAGTCATTAAATGCCATTGAAGCGCTTAAAGATGAAGTAGAGCAGATGCAAACGGTAGACTTCAATAAATACGCCATTATAATCGGAAGCCTGCAAATGAAAAATGAGTATTACTGGGTAGTCAAACATTTTGATAATGACCTAATGGACTACTTCCACACCCATTTTGATAAGGAAAGGGCTGAGGTGCTTATAAAAACTCTGACACGCCTAAATAATGAGGCGTCACAGCTAAAAAATGATGGTGTACTACCCGAAAGCGAAAAAGGGCAAGCCTTTGCTAAATCATATTGGGACACAATCCTAGACGCGACAGACGGCGATATGGAGCTGATAGTCAAGCTTGCCCAAATAGCAATGGAGGGGGATTTTCAGGAGAAGCTTGCATTGGCTGGCCAATATACATTATCGGCCCTAGAGCATTATTTCTCCGGCACAAACGATGAATACTTGAATAACATAACGCCAAAAGGTGGCATAAACGATATGGAGGTAAATAAATGATTAGCGCAAGCATGAAGAACGTAAGCAAGTCATTCGGTACAAACATAGTGCTAAAAGACGTATCATTCGAGACACATGAAAAAGAAATTTTTGGGATGCTAGGCCCTTCTGGTGCAGGTAAGACCACAATAATAAACATCCTAACAAAACAGATAACCGCAGACAGCGGCGAATGTTACGTAAGTGCAAGCAGCCGTGATATAGGCCTGATGCTAGAAGAGGACGGGCTATTCACCCGCCTCTCCACCCTAGACAACCTTGTCGTCTTCGAGGACCTATACGGCATCCCCCGCGCAAAGACATTAGAAGCCATAGAGCGCGTGGGTCTGACAAAGGCAATGAAAACAGCCGTAAGCCAGCTATCCAAAGGGATGCGGCAACGGCTGGTAATAGCAAGGGCAATACTGCACAGCCCAAAGATATTATTTTTAGACGAACCTACAGGCGCACTAGACCCGGTTACGGCAAGAGGCATACACACTTTAATAAGGGATTTGCGTAGTCAAGGCTCTACTATATTCCTAACCACACACAATATGGAAGAAGCCACCCATCTATGCGACCGCATAGTTATGTTACACAAAGGCAAAATCATAGAGCAAGGCGCGCCCAAAGAAATATGCGAGCGCTATGACTCCATAAAAACCGCGTATGATTTGGAATCGGTATTTGTACGGCTTACAGGAGAGGGATTAGCATGAAACATCCACGCAGCGGATTTTCATGCAACATAAGTTATTGGCCAACGAAGGAGGCATAAATTAACATGAATAGCACAAAAGCAGTTTTCAAGAAGCAGTTAAAAGACCTGCGCAGCAATGCCGAGGTTCTGGTACAGTTTATTATTTTTCCGGTTGTGGCATTTGCCATGACGCAGCTGATCGTACGGGGAGACAGCGAAGTAGTTGACCTAGCGGCAGCCGGGCTTAACGACAATATGTTTATAACCATGATGGCGGCTATGTTTGTAGGTATGGCACTTATACCCTTTGTTGCAGGCATTGTGGCAGAAGATAGGGAAAAGAAAAGCCTAAGGTTTATGGTAATGGCCGGGGTTAAGCCACCTGCGTACCTGCTTGGCGTGGGCGGGGTGATACTGTTTGCAAGCTTATTTCCTTCGCTGGCATTTGTTATTATTGGCAGATTTATGGGGGCGGAGTTTTGGATATTTATAGCATTGCTTATGTCCGGCGCAGTTGCTTCTACTATCCTTGGGCTGACGATTGGGATGCTAAGCAAGAACCAACAGGCCGCAACAGGGCTAGCCATGCCATTAGCACTGATTTTGGGGTTTGGCCCTATGGTCGCGCAGTTTAATGAGCCAATCGGCAGGTTTTTGGGATTTTTATATACCCAGCAGCTTAATGTTGTAATGGATAGTTTTTATTCTGTAAGTGGTTATCAGCCGGAGGCCCGGATGCTTTGGGGGTCATTTGGGGTTATATGGGGCAATATAGCTGCGATGGTGGTTTTGTTTTCGATTGTCTTTGCGAAGAAAGGGCTGAAAGGCTAGAGATAAAATATATGCGATATATTGCAAGCAATCCAAAAAGGTTGCCCGTCCGGCTGTCAATGTTATTGCATTGACGCAAAGCTTGATTTGCGTTATTCTGCATACGGGCAACCTATATGATGTGAACTGCGAAGGGCGGAAATAACGCTAATCTAAAATTAAATGGATTTGGCGATGAGGTTTTATTAATAACATTGCATATTTCGTTGGATTGACGTAGAATATATGTATATACAAATATTCTACGCTAGGAGTGTCTAATATGATGCAAGCAAGGGAAACCAGTGTGAATAAGTGGGGCTCAAGTCTTGGAGTTAGACTCCCAAGAGAATTTACAGACCTATTTAATATTAAACACAAATCAAACGTAAAAATGGAAATGAAAGATGGAGTTTTGCTTGTCATGCCCGTCACAGAAATGCGCAAACGCAAACCACTCGCTGAAATTCTTTCTGAAGAACTTGACAAAGGTGAATGGGACGGCACGCCTGCCGAAATAACCATTGAAGATAGCGAATGGCTTAATAGTCCCTCCGTTGGTGCGGAGGTTGTACAATATGATTAAACCAAAGCAAGGCGAGATTATTCTAACCAGCTTCGACCCAGTAAAAGGGCATGAACAGTCGGGATACCGTCCTGCTCTTGTTGTGAGTAATGCGGATTTTGGAAAAGCAAGTAATCTCATATGGATTTGCCCCATAACCAACACAAACCGAAAAAAACCAATGGACATACCTCTTAAAGGCACAAAAACGACAGGCTATA
>Ga0131853_10012847_pt1 | contig 15352 bp, 11 predicted proteins | sample TergutLab28metaG_FD_92764 | JGI IMG/M metagenome (GOLD analysis project Ga0131853, IMG submission 92764) | Labiotermes labralis P1 segment gut microbial communities from Petit-Saut dam, French Guiana - Lab288 P1 (version 2) (version 2) | ecosystem: Host-associated > Arthropoda: Insects >...
ATAAATGGGGACAAAGCCCAACTATCCCAAAAAAAAAAAACACGATGATTTTTTTTCTTCCCAAAAGGGGGGGGGGGGGGGGGGGGTTACAGAGAGCAAAGTATTCTGAAGTTCTAGGAATGTTTTGGCGCTTGGACACGCACGAAGGATCCTTCAAGTTTCGCCCCGCTGTTTGATCAGCGGGACAGAGCCAATGGCAGCCATACAGTTGGATACTGGATGGATTTCAGTGTTCTACAGGACGTGACAGAGAAGAACAGCTCAGACTTTAGACACGGAAACTGTACAGTCCAAAAGCCATACATTATTTCTCTAACTGAATATATTATATTGTATAAGCATGTTAGTCGACATGAAATTTCCATAGATACCGTCTATATTTATAGGTAAAAAAGGTAAAGTGTTCGCGTTACAGGCCCGGTGTGGCCCAGAGGGTGGGTAGAGGTATAGCTCTACTCTTCCATGACCGCTGCACTAGAAGGGGGTGAGTGGTCAGCAGCACGCCCCGGCCGCACTTTACCCCCGGAAAAGATCCAGTAACCATTTTACGGGAAGCTAGGTGAGCCCCAGGGCCGGTCTGGACGGGCAGAAAATCTCGTCCCCACCGGGATTCGATCCCGGACCTTCCAGCCCGTAGTCAGTCGCCATACCGACTGAGCTACCCGGCCCACACATATTTATACGTATATCGATATAATATCATTTATGGGTTTAGGGCTGTTCGCTCCCACACGTACTGTACTCAAATCCAGGTTGGTACGGTTACCAGTGTCCGCACTAAAATTTCTCACGGTTTGGCCTACGCTTCAATTCTTTCAAATGACCAACTGAAACACCGTCCCGAGGCCCTTCCAATGCAAGGCATGCATCGGTCTTCGTTAGTAAACTGACTGTACACCACAAGCACGCGGAGTCGCGCCAATCACTTGACGCTCTATGTGTAACAACACAAAGAACTTATCATGTGACTTTTGCGCCACTCTGTACAGTATACTGTCACATATCGATACGATGAATTCGTATGGATATCCAACACATTTTTTTTTTCCTTTTGCCCTTGTCACATTTATCGATATCAAATGACATCACTGTTTTTTTTTTTTTGTGGATTGATAAGCGCACTTACTTTTGTCGGTCTGCACCGAAGGAATTCCTTCGCAGGAGCAGATGCCACGTATTTCAGACCTTTCTTCTAAAGAACCTTTGCAGTTCATCGTGACTTCTGTTTCTTGAGACATATTCTCGTCCTCAGACTCCGGCGTTGCGGCTTGCACACCTACCGGACGATAATTTGTCTGTGACCAGGCTCCTTCTTCCTTTGTCGGTCGTGCCTGTAGGCGTCAAGAAGTTGTGTTAACAAGAGTCATATTTTAAGCAAAGTTTACCGTCAGGCAAAATAAAGCGCTAAATGTTTCGGTACATCAGAAACATCAGGCACATTCCGTTACAAAAATATAAAAACATAAGCACCATGGGAACATGCTAACTATTCGATAGTGAAATCTCGCCAATTTATATTTATTAACCCTTTAAAGACGAAGTGCAGACTGCTTTACTTAAAAACCCAGTTAGTACCGCGCATTAAACATTTTTCATATCGGTTATAAAAATCAATCACTTTATGCTGTAAGTGACACAAGTCACTGCTTGTTCTCCACATGAATACAAAACACATAAATACAGTGTGGGCTGAGCGTACAGTTAACTTGTTAGTGCATCACTTGACTAGTAGGCTTTAAAAGGTTTAGATAATAAATACAGATCCAATTGTGTTGTGTATAAAATCTCTTTTGTACTGAATGTTTAATAGTTTATGTTTCAAATTTTTTAATTTTATACACAATACAACTGTAGTTTGTATTACGTTGTAACCATGGCATACAATTTTTATCTTACTAAATACTCCTAAATTAATTGTGTAAAGAAAAAATCAATTTTATGTACAACTTATAACTTAGTATATTTCGTCAACCTGTACATGTTTCGGGCGTATCTAGGCCCATCATCAGGGTGTACAACTGTATGTATACAACAATTGGTACTTATTATTCTTTTTTATCTCAGTATTTAACCAACTTGATGCATAAAATTTGTTTCACAGTAAGTTTTATTTCATGCCTCTATCTGGTATCATCACACCTATAGGTGTGATGATACCAGAGGCTGTGTAATGCAATTTTGACCTCCTGATGATGAACACATGTGCTCGAAACATGTAGAGGCATGAAGTAAAACTTATTGTGAAACACATTTTATGCGTCAAGTTGGTTAAACACTGAGATAAAAAAGAATAATAAGTACCAATTGTTTTATACATACGGTTTCACCTCCTGATGATGGGCCCAGATACGCCCGAAACATGTAAAGGTTGACGAAATATAGTAAGTTATAAGTTGTGCTTCAAGGTGGTTTTTCTTTACACGATTATATCGAGATGCACGGTCAACGAAACGTACAACTTGTAAATTAATAAGATCTCACTAATGAAGAATTTGAATGTTCCCATTACATTATTGTTTTTTATTTTTTTTTAAAAGAAAATTGCGTGATGATGGTACTGACGAAATGAAATACGTAGCAATTTTTTGTGTCTGGCGGTACGTTTTGTTATTATAAAAAACACAACGGGATGACTCATAATAAAAAGTAATCGTAATTCACTGATTCCAAATGGAAGCAAGTAAGGTTGAAGGAAGTTAGAAACATCGTCATAATAGCTGTTTTTTTCCCCTGTTTTGGGCCGGTTAAAACAATACAGGAGCACTAAAATTTGTGCACTTTCGGAGATACTTGCTCTATCTGCAAGAAGAAGAAGAAGGGGAAGGGACAACAAATATATCCACGACGTCAGCAATACGCAACACCTCTACTTGCTCTAAGGTAAAGGTCTGCCCGTAACATGTCACTGCACACAAAATATACCCATGCCTAACTTCGGCGCTAATAGCTCAACGCCACACCACCCCCAGTTCACCCCCGGAAAAGTGCACCGGCATCCACTGCACAGAAGTAGGATGAACACCAAGGCCGGTATGGTAGGGCGTGAAGAATAGAAAATTTCTTACCACCACAGGGATTCAAACCGCGAACCGAACAGCCCATAGCGGGTCTCTATACCGACTGCGCTACTCCGGACCCTTCTACGTGATGTCTCCACCCCCAAAACTATATCAGCACACAGAAAATCCGCCAGTGAAAGTCTAAAACTATCTGAAAACTCACAGTGTCATAACTGTTCATTTTCAGAGCTTTTTTTCGGATTTGAGTTCTTAACAGTCACTTCGAAGGCTGTTTAGGAATTAGATCCGCACGGAAGGCTAGCCGTTGGAAGAACTTTGAAGTCGGAGGTGGCATGGGAACGACCTGTTTGACAGGAGATGCTGAAGACTGCACGTGATATTGCTCACACTCAAGACGGGCAAACGCATATCTTAAACGACAAACCACACTCCATACACTCCCTACTTAAGTCGCATAATTATTTAACTACATCAAGTCAGCCACAGTAGTTAGTAGAGTGACAACGACTAGGATTATTGTTGACAATGTTTGGAGAAACAAAGAAAGATTTATAGACTTAGTGTACAATGGACGAGATAATTCATTATTAGAAACGTCTATTAGTCTCAATTATCCGAGAATGAACAATTTAATTAAATTCTAGACACATTTTTCATAAATAATTTATTTACAAACGTCCACAATATTCGAAGGTCCACACATCTGAAGACACCACTGACGACCAGTTAATTAACAGGATATTCCATCACATAGAGTTTTCTGAAATCGCGTATAAAACATACAAGATCAAATCCCTTCGTGTTCCCTACAGCTTTATGTTCTGGGCTAGAAAATCTGTGTTGAGTAATCCTTTAGTAAGATGGATCGATGTGAATCGAGTGGCGATGCCTAACGATCGTCCCGTCACATTTTTTTCTTCGTTTGCCGATCGCAACATTGTTATGTTCAGCTCAAATTTCCGCGACGTGTCTGTTTGCGACATCCTTAACTCCGTATTTGCGTTATCTCTCTAGACTACAGACTTTGTTCTCACGCATTAGAAATGTAAGTTGCTTAAGCGGAGTCCGGCACGTCAACCTACCCCCATAGAAAGACCAAGAAGATTTTCTTATGTTTTGTTCTTGACTGTTTTTCCAAGTAGACAGTAAACGTCGCCTCTTTTAATGAAAAACTTTCCTAAATTTATTTTTTCCTTAAATTTGATGCTAAGCTTCTTAATTATTGTCTATTAAGACACGCGTGTTCTTATAGTTTAAATTGCACATCATTAATAACAACACAAAAGCTCGCAGTAATGGCGAGTGTTATTTTGTGATATCCCAAAACTATTCAAACATGATTTAGATACTCACGTCGGCCTGGAACACGCTTCGGTTTCGTCTAGTAACGCACTGAAATTTATCGGAGTCTTATATATACCTTATATATACCTACGGCACGCCGCCACCCACCCACCTACTTACGAAGAGACAGCCAACCAAACGTCCGTGGATCTGTTTATTCTGAACGGTTTTCTTTCTCACAAGAGTCAATGACGCAGACCCCCTACTTTTCCGTCTTATGTCGCTTACAGATTTGACTCCATAAAAGAAAACACAGCCACAGAAGTTATGTGAACTGATAAGTGGCCGCTAACTGCTAGGGACAGGTTATAAAGTGCAAATGGTTCGAAGTTCAGGTTTGGTTTGTGTGACTTAGAAGCAATAATAGAGAATATACAAATAACATGCATATTGCAAACCATGTATTTGTTAGTCGAGGGAAATTGTGCAGAAGAACATGTCCACTTAACACCGCTTTCGTTTACACTTCACACTTTTACGTCAACAAGCAAAGATTGTTATTGCACCCGTTACCCCTCTGCCGTGCCTCCTGCCCAACACTAGTATAAACAACCAACTAGATGCAACACTAACAATTTATTAGTAATTTGAATCAGCTCAACATGTTTCGGGCGATGATTTCGTCCATCCTCAGGGGCATTAGACTGTGTTTACAGCTTGTGGTGTAAAGCACCGAAGAAGCTGCCTGCCGGTGACAGGATCACCGGCAAGCAGTTGAATCAGCATTATACAATCTTGTGCCATTATGGCAAGAAGATTCTTTTCTCAGAGTCATAATCCTTTCCCAGAGACTCAGAATATATTCCGTACTATATTATTTCTAGACTGGTAACCCTTCTTAAAATCATCGATGCCCCTATCCAAGTCCCTGATTTTTTTATCTTACCGTTAGTTTCAAGATCATCAATTTTAGCATTCAATACTCATTCTTTTTGTTCCTGAAACGTCTGCTAGCTTCGCGTCTTGCATAGTTTAGATTATCTACATTAGTGTAGTTTGGATCCTGTAACCACAGCATTCTAGTCTGGTTCCTTTGATCTAAAAGAAACGTAAACATTCTTCATCACACCATGGTTTATGATTTTTCAATTCGTACAGACTTTGACACTCCCTAGCCGAGATTTTGATATTCTCTTTCATATTCTCCGAAGTCCAATTTATATCCTCGCTATCACTTAAGTTCTACAAAGCTGCAAAGCTCTTTGAAAGCGCATTCTAATACTGGTTTCTAATCTCCAACTCATATAGCTTCCTGAGATTAAATCTTTCTACATCAAAATTCTGTGCTGCTTCTTTACTTACTGCCAGTCTTTCCTTAACTTTGGAAACACCAGATAGTGATCAGTATCACAGTCAGCTCGCCTGAAATATCTACGTCGAATATACTCGAATGTCAACAACATATGATAAATCTGGTTTTGAGTCTTTTTATCAGGAGAGGTCCAAGTGTACTTAAAAATATTTCCGCACGAGAACACCGTGCCCATAAGTACCAGATTTTTTGATGTGGCGAAGTTTACTATTCTAACCCCATTATTATTATTATTATTACTATCCTGATGTAGACTCTCATTCCCACTTGTCGGTTTCGAAATATTCTTTCTCCCTACTTTTGCATTGAAATCTCATAACGGTATTTTCATGTAGTACTTAGGAAAATTATTGAAAACCTTATCTAATTCCTCATCAAAACCGTCTTTTGAAACGTAACTTTTCTCCTCACTTGATGCATGTACATTCCAAATCTTGATATTATACCAGCAACCGCTCAGCACTATATACGACACCCTATCACTAACAAACTCTCCTCTCTTAACTTCTGACACTATTCTGTGGTGTACAGAAGAACCTGTTCCCAATTGATGATTTTCGTTTCCTTTTCCATAGAAAATAATTATAATCCCCTGCTCTTACTGTGCCCCCGTTGTCCCATCTACTGACATCTTTTAATTCCCTGGCTACTGTTATAAGTGAACCTGACCTCTAGAGCTCCTAACATTTCAGACACGGTCGAAGAAATTTTTCCATATCACTTACGTCATAGCTGTCAAAGCACATGCCATTCAAATCGAACTTCGAGTTCTAGAATTGTTTTAGCTCTAAAATAAACAAACGGCAGCTCAATTCGAAATATATCCCAGTAAGATTTAGTCTTGATAGACCTATATTTAATAAAGTACCTCACAATAAGGTCCACTGGTTTGCTATTTCGAACAGGTCGCCGACATTTTGTACTCGGTAAACGCAAACAGTCTTAGCCACATCCGTTTTTGTTGTTGTTGTTGTAAAAGTCACCTGCCATTGCGTTGGCCAGCGCGGAATTCGGATTCTCACGGCGTTGCGATAGAGACTGCTGTCTCCTGGAGTGACGTCGTACTGGTGTACAGGTACAGTACAAAATCTTCGGAGATGTTTGGTGTCTATCACCAAACTGGATTGTTATTCATAAAATAACTATAAACATATTAATTTTGATTACAATAATTGTACTAATTATGTCACTGACTACATTAATACTTGAGGTTTTGCCATTCAATTTTCGTCCCACAATATGCACTTCCTTGAATGTGGAGACAGCAAAGCTCCTTCACACAGTTAGGGCCTCCATTCCAATCTACACGGTGTCATATCTCAGAAGAGTGGAGTCTTTAGTTCCTCAGTCAATCTTACGGTTAGCCAATTACAGTGAAACCCGTCTATTTGACGCTCACAGGGCCCTGCATCGTAATATTATTTCTATAGTAAAACCAGGAAGACGCACAAATGTATCAAATTTATTTTATTTTGGAATGACACTATACGTGTTTCGGACCGTTTTTCCGTCCATCATCAGGAGTTCAAGAGTGTACATACAGCAACAGGCTTTTGTCAAACAGATAATGCTGTCTACTTGCAAGCAAGCAGACAGCAGTAACTGTTTGACAAATGCCTGTTGCTGTAGGTACAGTCTTTAACTCCTGATGATGACGGAAAGGCCGTCCGAAACATGTAGAGGGTCATTCCAAAATAAAATAAATTTGATACATTGGTGCATCTAGTTGGTTTTACTATAGAAACCCGTCTATGTTGACCACCTTTGTTTCCATTGAAAGCCGCTCAACTTACAAAGGTGGCCAACTTAAGGAAGCAACTTCACACTATGAAGACTGAACTGCGCACTATCACTTGCGAAAATGTACAGTTCATAGTGCACAGACAGTTGGTAGACTTAGAAAGCAAGTACGCAACCCTGTCGATGAATAGGGACTTTACGTACAGTAATCATTTGCCACTGTAAAATTCGAATGTATTGTCCATACCTGTGGAGAAGGGTAGATGTTGGGTGGACAACAGGTAATACTGCTAATTAATGAGGCTTTGGGGCTCTGCATAGCGCGATACAAAAACTATACAAATCTTTATTTTGGTCAACTAAGGCAGATTTAACTTACACAGGAAGCATAGCACTAAATTTGTAACTGTGGCCACAATTAAAGACAAAGAAATGGCCATGTTATGAAGTAATGACCGTGTATAATATCACAGGAATTAACAGGTTCCGTAGAAATGTCACCAACTGTGACAGGTGAAGACTTACAAGGGTGGCCAACTTCACAGTTTGTACGGCATTACATATTGATCACAACTAAAAAGGTTGTCACCAATATTTATCAATGAGACACTTTTGAACATAGTTTCAGGAAAAAAAAGTCTTCATATGAAAGGTAAATTAGTCCCATTACAGGCCTGAGGTCCCCAGAGGGTTCCAGAAAGTTAAGGTTCCCAGATTACATGACAATGGCCCAGGGTGGTGGTAAGGTTGTCAGCCTTACGCGCCGGCCGCTTTTACCCCCAGGAAATACACGTGGTACTCATTTCTGTTAGAGGTTGAGACGACCCCAGGGCCATAGTGCGATCGGAAGGATTTTATGTCCATAAAAAATTCCAATGACACCATCTGGAATCGAACCAGCAACCTTCCGATTTGTAGCACAGCACGTTAACCACCTTAACTACCGCGGTCCCCAGTCTTCCTACACCCAGGTGAATTTCCAAACACACGGTAACAAAAGGGCCTGTTACCTGCAGTTTGCCACCATTGTCTGTCTCCTTCTGCAAATTCGATAGCTAAATCCACGTGCAACCTACACGGTCAGTGTCCTTCTGAACGCATGGGAAACAGCAACTTAGAAAAGATGTTCAGTCCGGTAAAGTACACCTGTTGTGGAATTTGCAAAATTGTATGCATAGTGTGAACATAAAATTCAAATTTTGTTTCTTGGTATCCAAAAGCAAGATAATACGAAGCAACTTTTAAGTCAGCAATCCCCGTTGTGCCGCATACAATCATAGAGATAGGCAGAGTAAGTGAAACACAAATGTGAATGTATTATAGCTAACGCGCTTTATTCATAGTGTATCTTAGGAACAACTACATGTTTCGGCCTTTATTAGGCCATCATAAGGTTGATCGTATATCCTATTTGAGGCAATTATACAATGCTATATAAAGTCTTTGTGTCTCGTTTTCATCGATAAAATTTCCAATTTTATCCATGAAAACGAGATCTCGTTAGATACTAAAGACTTAACACTGCATATTGTATATTTGCCTCAAATAGGATATACGATCAACCTTATGATGGCCTTAAAAAGGCCGAAACATGTAGTTGTTCCTAAGATACACTATGAATAAAGCTCGTTAGCTATAATATATTCACAAGTTTTGTTCGACTTACTGTACCTATCTTTATTATAATACCAAGCAATGTAATTTCTTATGGAACTGTCAGCACTGCTGAGTTACACGCAAGGATCGACTGAACACTCAACTTGACCTTGAGGTTTAATTGGTAAAACACACAAACCGATTCATTTGTTCGTCAAACAGTGATATTATGTGTGCCAGTGTGTACCAGTAATGCCACACAGTGCAATGAGGTCTCGGTAAACTTGCTTGAAGCTTCTTACGAAATTTTCAATGTCATCCGAAGTGTGTCGGTGTTTAAACATATTTGAAAAAAATATCCTGCGGTAGACATCTATTTACCAAACTGAACCTACCAAGAAGTGAGTAACAGCTTCTAATCGGCAGTTCGGGTTCGAACCCTGAATATGTACAGTTTTTTTTTTTTTTATTTTTCCAGGGCGTCCTCATTCACGAGTTTTCTAGATCACACTCAACGACGCACCACAGTCGGTAGGACTCCTCTGGATGACTTATCAGCTCGTCGTAAAGACCTCTACCTGACAACACACAACACTCACCACAGACAGACATCCATGCCCCCGGTGGAATTCGAACCCACAATCTCAGCAGACGAGAGACCGCAGACCTACACCTTAGACCGCGCGGCTACCGGGACGAACATGCTTATTACGAGATTTAATTATATATTTTGACATACAAACCGGGGTAGATGTTTACAAATTTTGGCTTTAGAAATCTGGGGAGAGAAGCTGTCTTGGAAGTAGGGTGGCCGCATATCGCTTCCAATCAGAGGGACAGGTAACGGTGTTTGTCCGGGAGATCCCATACTAGACTCTTCTTATTGTCATAATTCGTCCTAGGGAAAGGTAAGTAATAATCCACTCCAAAAGGTTTGTTTATTGCAAACTTCGGGTTGCTGAACTCAAATTAGAGCTTTCCCTGGTGCCGTGTTTTAAAACAATGAAATTCAGCCTATTGGAGACAGCAAAATTCACGTTTCGGCCAATGAGAGTATTTCAGCATTTGGAGGGAGGATTTCTTTGTAGAGCCGGCCGAAGACGCGAGCTGGGATGCAAAGACACTCGTTGTGGTACATCGGAGTCAGAAGGACGCGTTGTGTGATCATTTTTACAAAATTTATATCTCGCCAAAAAACATTTATGGTCCAAATTAAGACATTAATACAAGAAGGTATCGCGAAGTGCTTATCGTATTCCATAGGCGTACAGGACAAATTGTGAATTTCGAAATTAGTGATCACAGAGGGTCATGTGTGAATTTAAATTAAAGTAACGAAATAAAACACTGAAGTGATCGCTTTCACTAGCCGCGCACTACCATGACTGTCACAACAGTGTGTTGGATTAATGACATTATCTGTTCAACTGAAATCTCCAAAAATCAGTGAAACGTGTTTCTTTGGGGACTTATTGGTGAAGTGAATGCTGGCAGCTGGAACACCGCCACGCAGTATTCCAAGTGACAGACCTTGTCCCGCCGAACCTGAGCTGCCGCTCCCCCCCCCCCCACACACACACACACACGCAATCGAGATGAACGGTAATAACCTGACATTTGATTCCATCGTATCAACTGCCTAGGTTATGTGATGTCGCATGCAAAATGGGTATTGTGGCTGAACAGTGTAGAACATAGCCCTGGAATAACATCTGGGCGCAAGTCTTTCCTGTACAAACCCATAAGGTAAGTGGAGGTAGAGCGCCATTCATTGTTAACTTAGGCAATACATGGGATGAGCTGTCAGTTTCATGCTATGGCTGAAGATTCCCGATACACCTTGAAGAGCAGGCTAGGTGGGCCCTAGAGCCGGAGAGGACGCCGAGGAGAAGAAACTAAACTCTTACTCCAGTCGGGAATAGAAGCACGATTCCTCAGACGTCCAATCCGTAGCCTAGTCATTATACCGATTACATTATGAACATGATCTAGCAGGGCAAAAACAGGTAAAGTTACCCCTGTGACCTTGCACGAAGGCACAGAGGGGGAGTAGACGTATAGCTGATCCGTGGGTATATCTTTACTCTTTCTTTACCTTCGGAGATAAATGGGGGTGGGTGGTTAACACCACCCCCGGCCGCTTTAACTCCGGGAATAAACCGGTGCCCTTTGAATAGGATGCTGGGTGGACCCCAAAGCCGCTTTGGACGGGTGCGGAAAATCTCGCTCCCACCACATTCGAAACCCAGGCCGTCCGACCTGTAGCGAGTCCATATACCGACTGAGCTATCCCGGTGCACGAACTAGATGGGGACAAAGATAGTTACATAATAAATGAGACACTTCATATTTGTGCCCTTCACCAAATGTGACAGGGACAACCTAAAAAATGAGGGTATAAGATGGGAAATGCTGAAGGACTGCTAGCTTGAAAATATAGAGGGAAGAGATAATTTGGAAGGACAGGTGTAGATGGGAGAGAAATGTTACATGGATATTAGAGACATGCAGTTTGAGGGTCTGGACTGTATAAATGTGACTGGTCTTTGTACACGAGGCAATGAAATTTCAAATTAGATAAACGGCCAATCATTTGTTAACTGCCCCAGCAACTGTTTTTGAAGAGCGACTCTGCTCTGTGTAGTTGTAATGCAGGAAGAATTACAAGCAACAATTTTGCACCCCCCCCCGCCCCGCGCAGGCGGACCAGCTAAAAATCTTTCAACAATAAATCGGAAAGAATAACTGTCAGCTGCAGAGTGCCTGTGGTTTGATCTGAAACGGTTAATTGGCACGACCGACAAATAATGATAATTCCGAGAAAGACAAAAACATATGCAACATAGACGGAACGCGGCCCCATTTCGGACCACCGGGTCCCGGTAATTTGTACCGGCTTCCCCTTCCCACCCTCTCGCCGGCACTGCCAATGGTACTTTCAAGATCACGGAGTTCAGTCCCACAAACACTCAAAATATTCCTCTTCCTTTAAAGTCAGATATCCCGTTATATTATTTATGATAATGAATGGTACTATGCGCCCACAATACCACTTTATTATTGGTATTAACTTATCATATTGTTACGGTAAACATCTTTTGCTTCACAAGCAAATACACTCTGTGTTATTTATGATAATGTATGACGCTTTTCACCGTCGACGAAACTTTGCTATTAATATTACTTGGCCTTGTAGCCATAATATGATAAACTAATATGAATAATACAGTTATTTTCGTTGTTACACCATGCATGTTGTTGAGTTATTCAATTATTATACCACCTACTGCACATATATAAAATTTACACTTTAAATTTTTAACGTTTTAATGTGTAAATTTCATAAATTTTATATATGTGCAGTAGTTGGTATAATAATTGAGTAAATGAATAATACAGTTGTTGATGGTGTAATGTGTTCTTATATAAAATACTCTTCTAGTACGAATTTCGATTAAATTTGTGGTTTTTGGGTTATGTCTCATAATTCAGTAAGTATTTACCAAAATTCTGAGATAAATTAAAACCTCAAATCTTATCTACTTTACCCTACTAAAGGTAAAGCATTCCCGTTACAGGCCTGGAGTGGCCCAGATGGTTCCAGGAAGTTAAGGTTCCCAGATTTCATGACAACGGCACAGGATGGTGGTAGGGTTGTCAGCCTTACGCACCGGCCGCCTTTACTCCCAGGAAATGCTCCTGGTACTCATTTCTATTACAGGCTGAGTCGACCCCATGGTCATAGTGCGATCGGAAGGATTATGTCAATGAAAAATTCCAATGACACCAGCTGGGATCGAACCAGCGACCTTCCGATTTGTAGCACAGCACCTTGAACACTGTGCCACATATAAAGTAGAGGTGCAGTCAAAACACAACAAAGGCTACTTTATGAGCAAATATGGTGGTACAGAGCTAACAACTACATGTTTCGGTCTCTTAAATCGTCAATCATCAGTTTGTATTCTACTGTAAGGTTACTATGCAATATGCGTATGGAATCTACATCGATGACGAGATCTCGTTCATCAAGCCTAGATATTAATCGGCAACAAGTTAATCTAGTGGTATATATATATATTCTCCTGGGAGGTAAATATATAATAAGAAAGTATGTAATGCAAAGCAGAGCAGATACCACGGGGTGGGTTGCGGGGGGAAATGATATCCGCGGTGCAATGTGCATTGTCATTTGGCGTGGTAGGTACCTGGCATCTGGTAATAAATATTAACCACTTGCGGAGGGATATGATATCCACGGTACAATGTGCATTGTTATTTGGCGTGATAGGTACCTTGCGTCTGGTAATACATAATAATCATTTGCGGAGGGATATGATATCCACGGTGCAATGTGCATTGTTATTTGGCGTGGTAGGTACCCGGCTTCTGGTAATACATATTAACCATTTGCGGAGGGATATGTTATCCACGATGCAACTTGCATTGTTATTTGGCGTGGTAGGTACCTGGCTTCTGGTAATACATATTAACCACTTGCGGATGGATATATCCACGGTGCAATGTGCATTATTTGGCGTGGTAGGTACCTGGCGTCTGGTAATACATAATAACCATTTGCGGAGGGATATGATATCCACGGTGCAATGTGCATTGTCATTTGGCGTGGTAGGTACCTGGCATCTGGTAATAAATATTAACCACTTGCGGAGGGATATGATATCCACGGTACAATGTGCATTATTTGGCGTGATAGGTACCTTGCGTCTGGTAATACATAATAATCATTTGCGGAGGGATATGATATCCACGGTACAATGTGCATTGTTATTTGGCGTGATAGGTACCTTGCGTCTGGTAATACATAATAACCATTTGCGGAGGGATATGATATCCACGGTGCAATGTGCATTGTTATTTGGCGTGATAGGTACCTGGCTTCTGGTAATACATATTAACCACTTGCGGATGGATATATCCACGGTGCAATGTGCATTATTTGGCGTGGTAGGTACCTGGCGTCTGGTAATATATATTAACCATTTGCGGAGGGATATATCCACGGTGGAATGTGCGTTGTCATTTGGCGTGGTAGGTACCTGGCGTCTAGTAATACACATTAACCATAGTCTACTACATTGCTGTTAGGACAAGCAAAGCAGTTCCAAGACTCACTAAAGGTCTTCGTTGTTAAGAACGAAGTTTTTCTTTCCAAGACTATTATCCATATAAAGAAGCAATTGCTCCATCGATGACGCATGTGCCAACGGCACGAAACAAAGTAAACGAACCGCTCGTGAGTCGTTTTAAGTTCTAAAAGTACATCGTCAAATATTGACTACATACATCTTCCTCCAGTCACACATGTCACAGAAGAGAACACACAGAGAAAAATGTCAATATCGTTTCAGAATAAAGCAAATGCCCTATGCACATATTTACGTTGGGTTTTCCACATATCACTTCCAGGAAATGTCGTAAGTTCTTTAATTGCTAATCACATTACGTTAAGTTTAAATACTTTTTGCATAACTACAAAAAATAAACAAATTCACACGAAGATTTCACAGAGGCAGTCAGTCACATGCAGGCTGTGAATTACGTCCCAGCCTTGCGCGATTGCGTAAGAAATGGAACTATTGGTAAACACGGGGATCATCTTTACTTCGAGGTCACGATGTATGTGTAACAGGTTGAAGCAAGCCATTGGCTTCGTGCAAAAAAGGCTTCGGTACGAATCCAAAAAACAGGAATTGCTCAAGAACTTACAGTTGCGAGCCTCCCGTGAATGTCAACAAAACATGTAAAACTATTTATAAGACATATGGACAAAAATTAATTTTTGGTCCCCTACACAGGTCTTTATCGATATGCCCGAAAATCGGGATTTTCTAACTATTTATATATGGGGAGTCTCCTATATTGAAACTAAAAATCGAGATTTGTGGAAGGTGTATGGGCTAAGCGAGACTTGGAGTTTTCATGACACTGATGTTGAGGATTCGGGTCTGCTGGGTTGTTACGTTGGGTGGCAGGGTTATTGATTGCCGACGTTTCGAAGGAACACAGTGCCTCCATCTTCAGACGTCGAGTCTTCTTAAGTGGGAGAGTACACTCATAACCTTACGCGAAGTGGTCTTTAGTATTGATTAATTTAATTACGGTGCCCTACCAATTAGCCTTTTTGTATTTTGATCAAAACACATTATATGAACGACGTGTTCAAGACTGTCTCCATTCTCTTGGAATGGAAGAAGACTGGGCCCATTCAATAATGCTAACCTCAATCAGCAGGCCAGTTGCAATCTCGCAGTGAGCACCTAGCTCCCAGTTTGACAATCAGCTTCCGCCCCCCCCCCCCCCCACAAATTACCTCCTC
>Ga0131853_10012850_pt1 | contig 15351 bp, 11 predicted proteins | sample TergutLab28metaG_FD_92764 | JGI IMG/M metagenome (GOLD analysis project Ga0131853, IMG submission 92764) | Labiotermes labralis P1 segment gut microbial communities from Petit-Saut dam, French Guiana - Lab288 P1 (version 2) (version 2) | ecosystem: Host-associated > Arthropoda: Insects >...
CGGGGGGGGGGGGGGCCGGGGTGCTGTTGCGCCGTGGAATGAAAAACTGAGATAATGAAACGCAATTAGTTTTATTAAAATTCTCATTAAAAAAACGCAAATTAGTGAATGTTTCTCGTATCTGATTGCAACAGAATCTGTAGATATTCTGTGGGTCACACGAGAACTTAAGATTACTAGCCTTTAATACGCTTGGAGGGCCTGAGAAAAAGCAAGAAAGGTGTTAATTTAGTGTTAATAAAATTAGAACTTGGCAGCTACCGAATAAAAGAAATTAACGCTACAATTACAGCGGATTTAACGGTCGTGCTTGAAAATCATTTTCGAGTGTTTCCCAGTGTCGGCCGATGGGATTTACTTATGGTAGGAATGTGGCTATGGTTATTGTATGGTAAATGAGATGGCTTGATAAAGCCTTTCTCTCAGCACGGCCACTCAGCCACTTTCGTTTAGCCTTCCTAGCAAGGCTAAATGTTCTCACTTGAGTTTGTATTCCGATCAATGATGGCTGAGAAATAACTAAAGCAAAACTAAATTTTTAATCTCAACTTTCTCGGCGAGAGATAAATGCGAAAAAACTGATGCCCTGCAAATACTACACCTTGTTCTTGTTCCTGTTTATCTTAAAATTTCCACTATTGAGATAAAAATATTCGGAAATGTGGCTTTGAAAACAGATAAGTAAAAAATTATTATCACATTGCAAGTGTTTGAGAGATAAGGTGGACTGAACGAAGTCCTCCTCGAAACGATGTCTGGGGCTGCAATGACTACAGCCCGCCCGCCTAACTGGCTCAGCTCCCACCACTTTGCCTAGCTCTGCTAAAGCCAGCGCGCAACGTCTGGGTAGGGCGCAGCTCGCTGCGATCTCCACAGGACATAAGTGTGCTCCACCAGTACTTGAATTTAACATGATTTCATTAGCATTGCTTTAAATAATGTACTATCTGCTAAGGAAAACTTGATTCAGCTGTTTAGTTTAATTCTGTTTTATTCTTTATTTTTTTGGTGATTCCCTGGAGTCTGAATTTGATGTGTCGACGCTTCAGAACATTCTGTCTGTTCCAACTTCACAGGTGGTGTAAGCAGGACCAGGTGTTTATACCACTCATGAAAATGGAACAGGTGGTGTTCCGAAATGTAGGCACAAAATTCAGACACCGGGGAATTACCCAAAAGAAAGAATACAACATACAGAGCAGGGCGAAATTTTTAAATATAGTTTAAGATTTCTCAAAACTTCTGAGAGGGCTGTAAACCTGCAGCCCTTGCGATACAACAGCCTCTGGCGTCTACGTTAGCCACTGGAAGGTAGGAGAAGGGTTTGGTGGTGGCGAAAGGTCAGTCTGCTCCCTTACGTGGTTTGAATGCTGATTGTCCATATGCTAGTCACTCACTTTCTTTAAAAAATGCATGCAGTCGTAACCAACATCTGCAGTACTGTGCGACATGTTTCAGCTTCAGCTAAAAGCCAACATAAGGCACAATAAAAGTAACTGTAGAAAGACCACTTACATTCAATAGAGATAAGTTCAAAAGACTGAGATCCGCACCCAATTATGTGCTGTGTTGTGCAAAAGCCGAAAATAGAATAATAAAAATAAGCTAATAAAAATTAACATATACTGCTGTTAGCAACTGACCAACTTAGTGCACAAATTCTTGTTTCTTTAATACATTTATTATATTCCTCTACATGTTTCGAGCACTGCTGTGCTCATCATCAGGAGGTCAAATTTTATTATACGGCACCCGGTATCGTCACACTCTGTAGGTGGCTGTCCGGTGGGCAGGACGGCCACCTACAGGTGTGACGTTACCAGATGCTGTATAATACAATTTTGACCACCTGATGATGAGCACAGCAGTGCTCGAAACATGTACAGGAATAAATGTATTAAAAAAACAAGAATTTGTGCATTAAATTGGTCAATTGCTAAGATTATAGTGAGATGCACGGTCAGCAAAACATAAAATAACATCTACTGGGTATATTAAAAAAATTAAACAGTACTTTAACCAAGTGGAAGGATGATTCTCCTGTGTCATGTAGGCCTCCGAGTGGTGGAAATTTCGTGGTTATGTGGAAATAGTTTGTGTTACAGTAAAGTGTTGTTTCTGTATATGAAATTTTGTATCTTTTTCTGTACGGTTGATTAGTAGACAAACAAGTAGAAATAAACAAACGGAACATATCCCTTGTAAATAATGGGGAACAAGTTTCAACTCTGAAATCGTATCGATACCAGAATGCTGATATTAAATTTCCTGGTCAGTCAATTTATTGTCTAAACTGTGTGTACTTGTAACTCAACTATACATTTCATTTTGATGTACATATGAATTACTTATAGAATTGTGTGGGTTAACAATGTAAACAAGCCGGTTCCAGCGGCCGCTCGGTCTAAGGCGTGGGTCTACTGTCACTCGTCTGCTGAGATTGTGGGTTCGAATCCCACTGGAGGCATGGATGTTTGTCTGTTATGAGTGTTGGGTGTTGTCAGGTAGAGGTCTCTGCGACGAGCTGATCACTCGTCTAGAGGAGTCCTGCCTGTGGTGCGTCATTGAGCATGGTTTATTGACCTCGTGAATGAGGTGGCCTTGGCCCACTGGGGGCTGTTGCGCCAAATAAACAAACAACTATGTAAATACTACTTAAATATCTTTATTATCGTCGTTACTATGGGAAGTAAGGTGTCGTATTAGGATTCAACAACAGCTTTGTTTCTGGATCGATCACCTGTTCTGTACATAATACCCTCCCGGTGGGAATCTAACCTAGTCGTACCAACCGTAGTCGCCCTAAGCGGTGGTGATTCCGAGATGTTACTAAAATAAAACTGCTAAACTTAATTTTAAAGTGAATTTTGTACGCTCGTGTAGGCCCATTTTAAGGGCAGCCACAAGCATGCTTTACTGTAGTGCCACCAGACCGCATTTCCCTCACCGGTGTTGTTTCCTATTCCGGTCTGTATTTGTGTTAATGCGTTCTTAATGCCGCTTTTTTTGTCTGGAAGTTGGCACGGCACCTAACGTGACGAAAATGCGATAACGTAATTCGGTGGAATTTGTTTGTGCTTGGGATATTCACGCAACAATTCAAAGACTTGCATTTTTTTGAAGGAACTTGGAAAATATTTTATGTTAGGTTGATTTAACGACGTTTGCCTATTGCTGAAAACGAATGTCTAAATTTACATTCTACAGCCACGAGGCTTGGTGATACTTATATGAAATAAACTGCATTGTACAGTCGTGTACTATTTTACATAGTTTATTGAACGTTTTACAGAAATATTATATGTAATGTGTATGTCGGAATGCACGCTGATTCTTATGTTCGACCAGTAAAATAGGTCTCTTACGAACACAAAAATAAATTTCTGTGTTCTATAACATTTTGCACTGTACGAACGACAGTGTGTTTCTAAAGAAGGACTCTGTTACATGCAGTTACTTGCCTAGTGTAACTTTTAAAGGGACTTACAGATAATCTTCAAACAAAATATAAAAGGGAATTGTTTTGTACGTGTGTGAAAACTGTCTCATACACTGAGGGAGAAACGAACGTGGGCTGGAGTAGTTTGAGAATAGGGTTCTAAGAAGGTATTTGAACTTAAGAGGGATTAGTTAACAGGGGAGTGGAGAAGACTACATACCGAGCAGCTTTATGCTCTGTACTCCACACCAATTATCATTCGAGTTATAAAATCAAGAAAAATAAGATGGGATGACCATTTAGCACGTGTGTGGGACAGATGTTGGGCATAGAGTGTTTTAGTGGGGACGCCTGAGGAGACCATATGAAGATTACGCGTAGGTTTAAGATAACATTAATATGGATTTTAGAGAAATTGTATGGGGACTTGGGCTGGATTGATCTGGCAGATTCTTGTGGACGTGGTGATGAAACTTCGAGGTTCATAAAATGCAGGGGATTTATTGACTGGTTGGCGAACTGTTATATTCTCAAAAAAGAATATCTGAGAAGCCACAAACTTTCTAGGAAGATCCTGCACTGTAAAATGACTAATATTAATGCAAGAATATCGGGTTTTTATCCAGAAACCTGATTAACAATTGCAGACACAGATGCATCTATTAAGTTTCGAATTCCTTTTCTACCTCTCAATAAAATTGCCATAAGACTGTAAGAAGCCTTCTTTGCAATGATCTAGAAAAAAATTACCATCTGCTCTTTCGACATTTCATTAAGCTTTGTTAAGAATGGGACTAATGAAAAGTATATAAGTGCTGAAGATCTCTAATATCGAATTTCAACAAAATATCAAATGCTTTATTGTCCAAACGATGCACTCGAATGTATAGAAACGTTAAATTGTTAAAAACCAATTAGACTTACAAACGTCGCTCCACTATGTTTCGGTTCACACAGGAACCATCATCAGGGAGCTACAACCAGTGCTTAGCTAAAATTACAAGTCTAGTTCAACAGTGCGCGTCACTGCACCGACGCGCACTGTTGAACTAGACTTGTAATTTTAGCTAAGCACAGGTTGTAGCTCAATGATGATGGTTCCTGTGTGAACCGAAACATGTTGGAGCGACTTTTGTAAGTTTAATTCGTTTTTAATAATTTAACGTTTCTATACATTTGAGTGCATCAGTTGGACAATAAAGCATTTGATATCATTGTTGCACGGTATAACCATGAAGATTCAACAAAATATGTCTACAAAGTTTATAGCCTCCAAAAAAATACCAATTTATGGCCTTATGCAAAGTAGGCTATATATTAATAAGTATGGCTGATAATTGGAATTTCTTGACAATAATGGATGGAAGTTTTCCGTGTCAAACTTAGCAGAATTTGTAAAATAACTTATAGGGTTGGCATGGAAGTGTGTTTATATCCTTGCGTAATGTATTCTCTTTTGTGAATCAAAATGACTGAAAATATGAAATGCCTGACAGCGTTTATTGCGTGTCTCATACAAGACAATGAGCCGGCTGTTTAGGCGCTGACGCCAGGTCACGAGAGGACAGGAATTATCGCTATATAAGGTGACTGTTGTGTAAACATCGTCAAAATAAAACTGTCTCCGTGCAGGTAATGAAAGTGTATGGGCGATGAAGGCGTAACTCCACTTATTACTAATATTGGCAGTAGATGAAGATAAGTGGTCAGTGTCACACCCTGGCCCCTTGTCCTTTGAATAAGAGGCTACCTGGAATCAAACCACGATTTATCGGTTTTACAACGCGTACTTTATTCACCGTACCGACTCAGTTATTCCAGCTCCTGTTTTGTGTACAGAACTAATAAAGCCTGTTCACTTTCAGAATCTTACGAAACCCATAAGTATATCCTACAGGCTGAATGTCTCTGAATTTTACCAAATATTCCCTACATTTGCCACTGTATTTTCAAGGACTACAAGTTAAAATTAGAGACGTGAATAGCTTACAAATGTTAACATTAACAGGACTTAAATCAACCTTAGTAAATGGGGAAAATCGTACCCTGAATTCCGGACTCTCAACTATGCTGTGCTTAGTGCGCCAGAGTAATGTGTCTAATCCTGCAGCCGCCAGACCGCAACCTGTGATACTGTGGCAACAGCAGTTAATTCGAACATGAGCATATAGCCGACTGGGGAACAAGGTGGTTTGCTATTGCGGTTCGCAACCTGCGGGCCTGTGTCCAAGATGGCAGCAGCAGAGGCACCGCTACATCATTAGGCCAGTGATATGCCCCTCTGACATGAATGTTCAGGCAAACCGGAAGTTTATAGTTGCTACGAGTGATAACGAGTTTCTATGGGCGTAAATTCAAAAAGTTAGAATCGCTTTTCTGGTCAGTGTGTTTCTTACTTTTATGAAATTTACGTGCTAGCGAAATATAATTTCTCTAACAGGCATAGTTTTAATTTTAGCTTTCAATTTTCTCCCAGGTTCCCCAGTTTTTCAAGAGAAAAACTGGGGAACCTGGGAGTTGAGTACTTTTCAGAAATGGCTCTCTTTCCGTCCTCAGGTGAAGAGCTGTATCACTTACTGCATTGTATATTATTATCACAGTTTTCCGACCAAATTTCTGTGTATATTTATCTGCGTGCTGTGTGCCCTGCCGCTTCATCCTCCTTAACCTCATGTACAGTGGTCAGATTGAGACTAAAATAATGAAGCTTCTTGCGACTTTTCGTATACTAGACATTTTCTGCTGCTAGGGCTGCATGCCTCAGCAGAAATATGATTTTATCAGGTACTGAATTTAATTTACAGAGTAATGATCTGTTTTCTAGAATAACGCTGTATTAGAAGCATTGAAAATCCTTTGCTAGCTGTCCGTAACACGCCAAAAGATATTCAATTCTCTACTGAATTTCATATAATATTCAAGTTTTCTATGTCGGCTCGGTAGCCTATCGGTATAGCGACTGACTGCTGGCTGGACGGTCCGGGATCTAATCCCGGTACAGACGAGATTTTTCGCCCTTCTAGACCGGTCCTGGGGCCCACCCAGCCTCATGTAAAATGAATACCGGGTCTTTCCCGGGGGTAAAGTGCGGCCGGGGCGTGGGGCTGACCACTCACCCCCTTCTAGAGACGCGGTCATGGAAGAGTGGAGGTATACCTCTACCCAACCTGTGGGCCACATCGGGCCTGTAAGGGGGTCACTTTACCTTTACACTTTTACTCAAGTTTCCTATGGCACAGTTATTTGCTTGAATGTATATGTTAGTTCATTTAACGTCAGTAACTCAGAAGATATTGCGTCGAAGGATTTGACGGCAGTCTATAGGGAAATGAAGAGGATTGTGAACAAATCTGCTATGGCCTAATTGAAGATTATATTCCGGAATTTGCCTAGAAAGATTGAAGAAAATTTCGCAAGAGTGTATTCGGTATGGCGGCCAGCGCAACTTGAGCCAACCTGTTTGCTTTGCTTGTGTTCAAGTTTAGTCAAGTGTGTCAACTAAGGCGATCAGCTCTTTTGTGTGATACATCAAATGGAAATCATTCATTTTTGTTCACATTCTTCACCTTGTCATTAGGTCATCTTCCTTCCCCGTTTTTCGCTCTAGATCCTCAGACGAAGTTGCCCGTTTTCCTTTCACTAGACCCTGGGTGGCCACAGAAGCTGTCTTGATTCTACGGAGAAGAGGAAAAGCTATTACGACTGGTTCTGCTTGTGGTATGATAGACAATTACCATCACTGGGTTTCTAGACTTTGTTCTCTGATAATGGGTACGTTTCAGCAATGACTCTTTCCGTCCTCAGGTGAAGAGCTGTATCAACTACTGAATTATGTCCCATAGCAACAGCCGTTTTCAATCATTTGACTAGCCCAGTTTTTAGATTCTGTCCGACCCAAATATGTAAGGCGTCTTTCCACTTTTTCACCTCAGGACTAGGAAATATAGTCTCTGAAACAGAGTAGATTTTGTACACGCAGCAAATATAAGTATGGCCTGTGTGAGTCAGAATCTGTTAAGATCGCATAAAAACCTTTCGTATGTATGGAAGTGAAAGATTCAAAGAAGTAGCCAAGATAAATAGAATAAACTTTCGGAGTTTGGGGAAAAAAATCGTGATTTATCGACAGTTGTACCTGGAGCGATCCCAATCCAATTTTTGATTTAAAGAGAAATTACTACATGACCGTTTTCTTTGAAGATAAATTGGAACAGCTGGAAACGACTGTTTGTTGCATCGCAAACTGTTAAACGTTATTGAAATCCATTAAGCCTTTAAAATATTTCCAAATTTAATAATTTCTGACTTTTTTCTTACAACCGTTTTATGTACTTTATATAAGATTCTTTGACTAAGGAAGTTTATTATCTTAACTCTGTTGTCTTACTGGTGTTCTTAATAAAGAACTCGCTGTAGTTCCCGTGTAATAACGCAACCATTTATGTATTATGCAGATTAATTTCGCGCTGAATAATTTAACAAGACTTTTAATATGTAGCCCTTGGTGTGGCGACAGCCCTCTAGCTTTACGTCGACCCGAACACCGTCTATCTTGATATATATTTCGCGGTTTTCGCAGTCTCTACAGCATACTGTTAGGATGCCAATCCCTTCTTTCCAAATCCTACCCAGTTCTATATCCACTAAACGTCCTAGCAGCCATGTTATTTAGTCTGAAGAACAGAGAGCGTCGTAAGGTGAAGTGCAATCCGAAACACTTGAAACTAAGAAATGTGGGGTGGTAGGAGAATCAATAAATTACATATGAGAAGATTCATTCTCTTAGGACGCGGACACACCGAAGCAGAATTGAAGACACCGGAACAGTCTAATGGTTCAGAACTGTTACAACAGATTCAAATGCCAGAGATCCTATGACAAATGTCACGGCCAGGCGATACATATCTGACACTGTTTTATCTGATATATAATGGTTTATGCGCCAGTCATGACAGCAGCTGAATGGGGATGGGGAGGGGGATCCTCGGTTTGGACTTACTTAACGTGGGATTAATAATTATTGTATGACGTTAACAACGTTTCATAGGAACGTTGGGCTTCCTTCTTCATATTCAAGCAGTCGAAAACCCGTAATAGCCCAGGGCACTTGTAACTTCCTCGACTTCTCTGTGTGAAACTCGAATTTGGCATAGTCAATTTACTGACGTTACATAGAAGCAAAGTTCATATTCATGGTCAAGCAGACGGAACAGCCTAACATCCCGGAAGATTTGAATCTGCCTGAGCTCTGTTGTGGAAGTCCCACATTTCACTTGGTCAATATCCCGACGTTTTGGAAGAGTGAAGTTCTTCCATCTTCATGGTCAGGTATTCGAAACAGCGTAATGTCGCAGAAAGCTTGAATATTTCCAAACTCCTGTGTGAAAATCTTAAATCACTCATGGTTGCCGAAGTTTCGTTTGAAGAGCAATGTCTCTGTCTTCAGAGTAAACTGGTCCACATGGAGTAAAATCCCAGAAGACTCGAATATTCATGAACGGACTTTGAGAGCCTCAGCTCTGTTTTGGTTTATAGATACCAATGGTTCAACGAAAGGTTTTAATTCCAATTTCAGGGTCCACAAGTATAGTAAATCAGTCCCATTACAGGCCCGGGGTGCCCAGAGGGTTCCAGAAAGTTAAGGTTCCCAGATTACGTGACAATGGTCCAGGATGGTGGTAAGGTTGTCAGCCTTACGCTCCGGCCCTTTTCATTCCCAGGAAATACTCCTGGTACTCATTTCTGTTAGAGAATAAGTCGATCTCAGGGCCATAGTGCGATCGGAAGGATTTTTTATGTCAATGAAAAATTCAAATGACACCATCTGGACCACAAATATAGGAAGACTGTTAATTCCTGAAGATGGTGGCAGTAAAGTCTTCTGAAATGTCTGTTGTATCTTAATCCTCATAATTTAATAATGAAATTAATTACAAGTTGTGGATTATCCACAACGTAAACCGAAACAGAGTATAAATGTGACATATCACTGAGGTCTGACTTTCAGTCTTGTATGGGATAAAGTGAAGGGCGGCACTTTCTGTATCGCCGCCATCGTCATAAGCCTGTTGCCATTAGTGCAGTCCAGTGCACGTCCATGTTGAGAGAAAAGCTGCACCACAATGGCTTCAATTGGATCGGTTTGATTCAGGTTGACTGAACGTGCTGTTTCTAAATGTTTGATGGTCTGGTCTGATATGGTCTGGTCTGATCTGATCTGATCTGGTCTGGTCACGTCTGCTTGGATGTGCCGTCCTCTTGGGATGCGTATTATGAAGCTAACTGGCTCCAGGACAGTGTTGTAGACTGATACATGTACGAAATATCAGTGACTGGAAAAATTCCTAGAAGATGTAAATCGGTAATTTTTAAAATGCGCCACCAACCGTAAGATCTAGATGTAAATGGGAACATAACATTAAAATGAGTCTTAAAGATACAGGGTTGGACGTTGTGGTACGGATTCATTTGGTTCAGGTTTGAAATTTCTGTGACCACGAAAATGAAATTTGGGGCCCGAAAAAGTCTTCGAATATTTTGACCCAAATTTTTTTTAGACTTAGGAATGAAATTCAACGAATTTGTCCCTGAAAGTCTGCCACGAGCTCCAATATTCTTTACTCGCATTCCGTTCCAGTTATGTGGCCAAACCATCCACACGAATATATGAAATTTTTATATTTCTTGGCGACAAATCTTCGGAGTTTTAACATAGGCCGGAGGCCTTTGAATGGGCATTGCATTCAGCAGAAATCTCTGTTTTTTCTAAGAAAAATTAATGCCATTTTATATAGGCTATTTGTGGATATTTCATCTGCAAACCATAATTGATACTGGAAATACGTTAATAACTGATGTTAAGAAACTCTTCACCGCATCCGGGCATTAATTGCGCGACTGTGGGAAGGGAGAAATAGCAAATATCGAAATGGGTGAACCTTACAATTGGTAAAAGGGAGGGGAGATGGAAAGGTATTGTTTTTAGGATTTATGACATCTGTAATGACAAGCAGTATAATCTGGCAGGAATGTACTAATTTTTAAAAAGAGCACGCTATTTCCTTCATTAGGGTAGATCGGTCTGTCTTGATGATCCGAACAACATGCCTTGATCAGGTATAGCAACAAGAAGACACAGTTCCATGCACTCTTGAACTAATGGTGTAGAGGAGTGCTCAGCCTCAAGCTCTTGCCGCCTTATCCCTGAGTTAAGGGCCGTACAAACCCATTGGTTTGGGTGTGAACGCAACTGATCTGGATACTTTGCAAAAAGGATCTCTACCCCTTTCCGCGAAACGAATCCCGATTTCCCGGCCCTCCCATAGCTGACGTATTCTCTCTTGCGATTGGGCTACGAATGTAATTTCCTTCTTTTGAAAGGCTCGGAATAAACAGGGATAAATCATTTCACAATCCTTGTAATGAGACAACCATACGTGGATTTTACTTGGATAACCGTGTTTATGCCCTATCCCGTCTCATGAGCAGATTACTTTTATGAACAGAATTTAGAGTTTATGATTCAGCCACTCTCGTTGATTGCGGGGCAAAAGATAGACACTTACGCCGTGTTTAATCGGCAACTCTTCTGACATAAAAGTGTTGCGTGTAGCCTAATAGTGGCTCCTCTGAGGTACATGGGTTAGGGGGGAGATTATTGCGCTCTACCCCTGCGTTATCCGTCGGATAGCCAACGGTTCTATGACCACCAACAGCAATTTATATCTCTATTCCACTAAAATCTCTGCTAGTAAGTACTGCTGTGGTAAACTCAGCAACAAAGCAGACATCAAAACACGCACTGATTATATGAAAGTATACCTGATCTGTTTTCCATATGCACAGAATACACGGATATACACCTTTAAAGTTTACCCAAAATTCGGAAATTTTCCTTCACATACTGAGCCATTAAAGGCGTGAAGAAGCCATACACGAAATTATATATCGAATAGGATTTCCACCGATATATAATTAAAATGAAAAGAGATTACGTGGAAAACGTGGCACATCGAAGTCAAATTTAATAGGTCTATAGTCTTCGTGGTTGTTCCGTGCATTAATAATATCATGTCCTTTATTTGTCCCAACTAATGCACACAAATTATTATTATTTTAGTGAAGTATTCAGTATTATGGCTGCATACGCATCCATAATACTGAATACTTCAACAACGGCTTGTATATTGTAATCAATATTGTAACTTTGACAAAGCGCAGCCTGTAGCTCCCTGATGATGGTTTAGGTAAACCGAAACATGTTGGAGCAAATATTATAGTTTTAAATGTTTCAAAAGTTTAACAATTAAAATAATTTGTGTGCATTAGTTGGGACAAATACAGGTCTATAGTCTGTTGAATATATTCACGTGGCCACAATGTTATATTTACTAAATGTGGTTATTAGGTGTTGTAAGACAGCATGACGTCAAAGAGCGACGTGACGTTCATAACCAACTTCTTAAAAATGATTTAATTATTTTAAATACTTGTTGTTGTACATCTTCCGTCCAACGGTGTAATATACACAGATTTTACGGCCAACTTTTCTCACGGCGTTTTTAGATTTATTGTACATAACTGCAACATGTTTCGGCCACATAACCTGGCCATCTTCATGGCGTTATAAGTTTGGTCGTTCTGTACAGCGTATGTGGCAACTTGTATGTGGCAACTTGTATGTGGCAAATTATCATAGACAAATTGGCAGAAATTTTTTTTCTTTACGTTATATTATATAGCTATATAGTATAGTGTATATATATGTACACACACACACACACACATATATATATATATTGTGCAACTGGTTGGTAGTGAAATTTGTGTATAATTGTTTTAAAATTTACATGACTGAAACATACGAACTAAGTGCTGTACACGAAATGGGATTCTTTCTTGAAAATCTTCGATTTACTTACATGACAATTTTCTGCAAAAAAATTCATATATTCTGTGGTGTATGGAAGTTTTAAAATGGAAAGTGGGACCTTTTTTAAACTTGAGCCACTTTTCTTCGGGAATTGAAATATACCTATGTTTATGATTTGTATATTTTATTCAAGTCTTATATGTTCGTTTAGCTTTTTTCTAGTACCTGCCTGTGATGAACATATCCCTGGAACCTCAAATAAAAAGTACCTTTTTTCTGTGACGCTACTGCCAAATTCCGGCCTCTGCTTCCTCGTTGTTGAGGTTTCTAGATCATGCACCGTTAGACACACACACACACACACACACCCTCCCATCCACCCCCCTCCCACACACACACACACACATCCACCGCCTCTCCCACACACACACACACACACACACAGTCACACACATCCACCCCCCCCCCTTCCACATACACACACACAGCCGGTAGCACTCTTCTGAATGAGATATCAGACAGTCATCGGTGCAGCTACCTACTGAACATAAAAAAAAACACCAGAGGTGAACATCTACGCCCTCAGCGGGATTCGAACCCACTCTCCAGCAATGAAGCGGCTCCAGACCTACACCTGGTACCGCACGGCAACCGTGATCAGCAAAGCCAAATTATATTTTCATTACTCTCTCATCCCAAGGTACAGTAAAGTGATCCCTTACAGACTCGGTGTGGCCCAGAGGGTGGGTAGAGGTATAGCTCTACTCTTCCATGACCGCGACACTAGAAGGGGGTGAGTGGTCAGCAGCACGCCTCGGCCGCACTTTTCCACCGGGAAAGATCCGGTACCCATTTTACAGGAGGCTGGGTGGGCCCCAGGGCCGGTCTGGACGTGCGGAAAATCTCGTCCCCACCGGGATTCGATCCCGGACCGTGCAGTTCATAGTCAGTCGCTATACCGACTGAGCTACCCGGCCCACACTTTCTCATCGTACCTTCCTTTATTCAGCCCTTGAAGTACTGTGGCCTACTGTATGTGCCCCCACTTATGACACTGTCAGCTTATAGCCCACACACTGTCTGTATGTGTTGCGCTTGATGTTCGCAATGAGCAGCCATTATTTCCTTAAACAAATTTGCCTCATTTTCCTTCATAACGAAGAACTTTTATATTTAATTTGATTACGTACTGAAGTTTGTGTTGTATAAAGAGGAATTTTAGGTTTGATATATATATCGATTCGCGTTTTAACATGGTCTGTCCTCTTTACGAGTGCCTTCAAATTATGTGAAAGTTATATCTGAATTCACTTTTTTTTAGCCGCATTCCCTTTCACTGTTGGTTTATTGTGATTAAATACATCGATTTGTCCGAAAGCGAAATGTGTGAAATAAATTGGATGGTTTCACTGGTGTGCATTAATTAGTGTCGGTAGGAACTCTGGTCGTCCGTCGTGAAATAATGGCGTATTTAACTTGAGAAATGTTGTGAACGAAAGTAGACTTGCTTAAGTTGCGCGGTGTTTCTTGTTTAACTACTTCAGAAGAAAGAACACAGCAAAAAATGTATACTTAGAAACCCTTTTTTAATAGTCCGAGGATAGAAAAAAATTCAGATAAGTCGCAGTATTGTATGTAACTTTTTATGTTACCGGTACGGATTTGACGGTTATTGTGTGTTTTGTTTTATTGTTGTGTGTAAAATTGGGTGGTCGGGGCATGTGTACACGCACGTGTATATTAAATAATATGATTCTTTATGAGAAGAAAATTTCTATACTGATTGTAATTGCTGATCATAGAGGATTTATACAAACAATACAATCCTATTACGCTACTGATTTGCCGAAATTTCATGCTCAAAGTAGCAGAGCCGCTTATTTGGGCAGAATCTTCGATGTGTTTATACAAGCTTACACGTAGTCACTATTCAGAAGAAAGTATTCTACCTATCTATATTTGTTTACATTTGTAGCAACTGCATTATGAATGTTCATAGAGTAACATAACGCTGAATCAATAAATGGAATATGAATATGGATTCTACGTACTATGACATTAAAATTCACACTGGAAATGACAGGGCGATGTTTATTTTGTAAAACTGTCGCAGTCTATCGTCATAATGCTTTCTGTGTGTGTTACCGTCTCCATAGCAATAGCATTTAAATATTTATAGCAGTTTACGTAATAGCCACGACAGACAGAGATAACTAGTTTATCGTTCGTTTTATCGGGATTTATTTTACGGTTTCAGTTGTTAATATATATGACAATTCAGATTTGAATTAAGAGTTTTATGAAATAGAAGAAATTGGATTTAAATGCAATGGGAATAAAAAAAGAACAGGTAGTCTATGGCCAGAGACCGTCCGGAAAGGACTAAGACTATAATAGAAGCTAAGGTCTACACAGGACTGTAGCACTTGCTTGCAAGTGGTTTAGATGAGAAATTGTAACAGTTTAAAAGATAAGATTAACAAGAATTTTATTTAAAGACGCAGGTTGTACCGCGCAGTAAATACACTCAGCCTGGTTTATAAAAACGAATACGTTAAGGCTTTATAGAGAAATCATCACTGTTTTTCTGCATTCCATACAAAACACAACAAGACTGGTAATGAACTTATAACGTAATATCGCGGAACAATTGTTGCCTTGTAAAAGCAATAAATATAAAATATCATGAATGTGTCCGTGTATCTGGCCTTACTTATCCGGTAGGAAAATCGCATATTTTCTGCGCCGTAATATATCATCATGTGTAGCCTGTCTGATTTACCGTATTTTTCAACATTATCTCATACGGACTCGATTTCCGAAAAAAAAAGATTAACAACAAAGGGCGCTTTGATTTTCTTTACAACATTTGTCTGAAACATTTATTTTGAGAACAATTCAGTGAAATATTGTCATAAATGTTAATAAAAATCCAACCAGATGCAACAGTATGCAGATATTTATTTACTGCAAAGTCACTCTACATGTTTCGGGTGTCACAGCACCCATAATCAGGAGTACTAAAAACTGTAACCGCAAC
>Ga0131853_10012852_pt1 | contig 15350 bp, 14 predicted proteins | sample TergutLab28metaG_FD_92764 | JGI IMG/M metagenome (GOLD analysis project Ga0131853, IMG submission 92764) | Labiotermes labralis P1 segment gut microbial communities from Petit-Saut dam, French Guiana - Lab288 P1 (version 2) (version 2) | ecosystem: Host-associated > Arthropoda: Insects >...
GAATTATGAAACAAACTGCATTTTGAAGAGAAAAAAACGGAGAGTATATACCATGTTTAAAATATTCAGTACCTATATTTGTTGAATAAATATATAAAGTGCAACTTTAGAGGTTAGCGGTGCAGTACGACCACTATAGTTGACATTAGGCGTCAAAAGGTTAAAGAAGAGTCTCATTCATGAATATGATGAACCTCACTTGGTGAAGACGGAACGTATACGAGCTGAAGGTGGTCTGTGCAATAGGAGGTTGGGGGGAGCCGACTGGCTGGCTGTGTTGTCTTGTCCCAATTTGTTGGAACACACCATGCACAGTCAAAACAATGGTATTAGAGTGAATTGTCGTGAAAGGTCATAAACCCTAAGAACTGGAGTTCACTATTGTTGCGACCCCACTGCACTATTTACGTTTGCCCATAGAGAAAACCACATGAAAATTGAGTCAGGTTAGCTGGTTTCTCGGCCGTGATTTTAACCGTGTACTTATTGAATATGAAACAGAAATGTTTATAAATGTTGCAGCTTGGCTGTAGTGTTCAGTGGCTTATGAGCTGCTGCAGTCCATGTACTGTAGTGTGCAAAGAATACCTCTGTTTCATTAACATCTGGATAGTTCTTAAATTACTTAGTAACACTTCTCAACTGCCTAAGTTATTACTGTTGAAAGGGGTGAGAGGATGACTGCATGTTGTATACTGCATTTTGTGTGGGTCGAGCATCATCAGTGTGTGGAGGGACTGACATGCACCATGAAATGATTGTTCAGTGCCGTGACTAAGATTCAAACAGGGTATCTCCTGAATACTTGGCTCATGTAGTAGTGTGAAGGTTATTGGAACAGCATGGGCAGTCATCTCGATTGCACAGCTGTTGTTTCAGTTGCCAGTAATGGGTGCCACTCCTTTGAACAACCATTGGTCGATTTCCCTCTCGGTGTGCTGCACGTTCATATTATTTTAATTGCATGCGAGCGCTTGTCTGAAGATTCTTTTGGTTTGGGCTGAGTACAGTTGTTGTGTCCCGTCTAGTGAACCCTCACCTCGATGATGTGTTAGTGCCGGAAAGCACCACTACTGACAGCCCTACTCATGAGTTTGTGTCAGACACTTTCCGGGCAAGTTCCAGTGACCTGGAGGAGGTGCGGGAGGGAATGAAAAAATTGGGCATGGACCCAGCCAATAGGAATGGTAAGTTGTTTGTTAAGTTACATCAAGTACAGTTCTTTTCTGATCCTTGACTCCTAAGTTCAGTTTTAACTCTGAAATTACTTCTGCAGCTGAAGTCTTTTGGGGTTGGGTTGGCACTTTACAGAATTTGGCCTTCCTTTTAAGCCAGTGGTGTCAGCAGTTTTCTTTCTGCTGTGGTATGCATTAAAGATCAAAGGTTGAATTTCTCCTGTATGTAATTAAGCACCACATAAAAATATTTTCCCATTCCAGGAATTTAACCCTTATTATCCAAATTGTGCCAATTTACTATTCTGATCTATCCCAGCTCCAACAGTGAAACTGTAAAGCTTGTCATGACATAATTTGCTACATTCTTCCTCACTTTGTGTTCTCCATACCTAGGTACAAAAGAGATTAAAACATGTAGGTTAACAAACATTTGGAGAGTGAGGACTTTATTTTGACTTCAATAAAGTTAGCATTGATGTTAAAACATTTGCCCTGCTGTGGCACCAATACTTCTATCCTGGTGTAGAAGATATCTGTGTCAGGTGTTAGTAGCAAGGAGGTGACGGCTGACTTTGTGTCAGCATCTGTTGGAAGTCAGTTGACAGCCAGATGGTCCTTAAAGGGTCAAAGGTAATGGAAGTCACAGAGTCCCATACTGCCAATTGGACTTGAGATTGGGTGCTATGGCTGGGGGTTATAGACCGCCCTCTGTACAGTCCTGATGTCACATCTAGTGATTTCCATCTGCATTTCCATTTGAACTCCTTTATGAAATGCATTAGGAACAGTTTCTGACCATATAATTAAAGGCACTTGGTGTAGCTGAGGTGAACCAATCACAGCAGTAAAGCTGGTGAGAATCTCCGTGTCTCATAGGTACATCAACAGAGCCATAAAACAAGGCAATGTTTGTAGAGGATGTCCCACTAAATACCCTACCCAAGTATAAAACATCGTAATGCATTGTTTACTGACTACACAGCAAGATAGACATCAGTGCCTGTGATGTCTGCCATGGTTCTGAGTACATGCATCAGGCCTCTTGACTGTGGTTTTAGAAAGGCAGACTTATGAAAGGCAATGCTTTCTGTTTGAGTGCAGTTCAAAATAAGCACATATTGTTTCAAAGTAAACAAGTTGAAGAGGCTTTTTATGAGTCACTTGACCTCAGAGTCAGTTAATGACAGTGTGGCATGTTGCATGCTTTATGGGACCCTGTTATCTGTTCACTGCTGTCACAAATGGTGATAACTACATGCAATATGTCCTTGTTCATTCAACCTGTGGATTTATATATTGTGCTGTGAGGATATTGTGTGTTTCAGGTTTGAAACAATTTTTCTGGCATATTTTAATCTGCTTTTCATAGGCAGCCTGGCAGTACAGGATTTAAAAATCATGTAATGAGTAACTTTATAATATTTTTTTTCATTTAAGTCTTTATGGCACCCCATTTTTATATGTTCTTTGTGAAGTAAAAGAAAGGGAACACCATATATGGGGACCATGCTGTCTGTCTGTACGTCCGTGACCACGTATCAGGAACAGAACTGTTTTCGCGAGATTGTCTTGAAATTTGTCATAGGAGTGCCTTACAAAAAATTTATAGGCAAGTGCGAGTTTCGTGAAAATCACCTCGGTGACATTCGTACCATACTTGAGGGATTAAATTAATTTCTGCCCCTACTTTCTTTCTTTTTTTTTTTTTTGGCTGATTTTGATGGAATTCAATATAGATGACACGTGTGTAATGCCATTGAGCAGTGGTGACTTACGTGAAAATCAGCGCAGTGAAAGCCACGCTTTACTTAGGGGCATGAATGAATGCATGTCTGTACTTTCCACATTTATGTATGATTTGGGTGGAATGCAGTGTAATAGAACAGCATGTAATGATGTCAAGAATTTATGAGTTTTGTGAAAATCGCTGCAGGGATGGCTTTACTTTTCTTATTGGTGCTGACAAAAGTACGTCTATGTGCATGCCGTTAAACCACGTGACAGTTTCGTGATGTCTGTGTATGACACAGCACAGTAAATCATTTGCAGTCCTGTTTAGATATATCTGTTGCCTGGTTGTTAGCACTGTGTGTCATGCCCAGCATACTGTGTATTCCCTGTGGAATCATTTTTGGAAACTATTTTTGTATGTTGTTTGAATCAGTACTTTCATCTATAAGAATGAATGATGCCAGGTTTGAGGGTCTGAAAGAGATGTCTTCTGGGATGTGACACTGTGTAATGGCTGTTTGGTGCCATGCTCACTCATTGACACAACATCACATGCTAGAAGAATTGGATCTTAAAAAATGAAGAAAACAGGGCCACTGAAGTTGATTCTGTAGGGGTTTAACAGCGTTGAAATCATGGTGTGTAGTGAATGTCAGCTTGTTAACACTTTGGTTGCACTGGCGTTGTAGCTGATGATTTGAATTGTAGCTCTCACATCAGCTGTTGTTCATCTAATATTATAAAATTGGAATGGCAATTTTTTGTTTTGCAGTTTTCAAGGAATACATTTTGTTGATTGTAATGTTATTTGCACTAAGAGGTGATGTGTTTAAAACCACAGAAATTTTACACATCAAATTGTCATGACATTAACATATTGCACTAATCCTGTTACTTTCCATTGACCATTTTCCTCAAGGCAAATACCCCAGTCCAGTCTTATGTTTTTTTCAAATCTGTCATCATTAAGCCCTTCATCTAATGGTTTGATGCTCTTCCCAGTTTAAAAATTTGCACAAATATCACTTGATATATAAGTAATGGCATTAGAGATTATTAATATGAGATTTGGAGTGACAAATTCTGTACTTTCACAAAAGTCATGCATTCTTTTCCTTGGAACTCGGCTTCTTGTGTCTAATTTTGTAACTGTGGCTTTTGTGGTTTAACCAGACCGTGTGTTAAAGTTATTAGTGTGTTTTGGGGTGCTTTGCTGTCTTGTAGTGGCAGCAACCCACTGGCCTATTCAGACCCATGTAACAGTCCACCTCCGCCATCTCTCTCATTTTTTAAAAATGATGACTGCTTTGTACGCAGAAATGTTGAAATAGCTTCAGTGTAAATAATAATAATAATAATAATAATAATCTTCCCCTTTTTTCCTCTGCCTTTCAGCCTGTTTTGGCTTCATTTCCATTATCTATGTACATTGCCTCCCCCAGTCTCTGCAGCTGTGATATATGGAATGGTTAAACTCCACCATGCACTTGCATTTTGGATTCTGATTAGCAAACTGTCAGTTTCTGTCCCATAAATGAACTGTGAATGTCGAAATACATAAATGACCTGATTTTTGTTTAATTTTGGCTTTTGGATTTCAGCTTAAATATGTGATATGGCCAAATTCCAAAATACAAAATTGTATGTCATGTTGGTGTTCATTGGTGATTGACATGACAGCTAGACAGACTCACAGTTTGGCGATAAGGTTAAACAGAAGGAAGTGTATTCTTTTGGAACTGTGAAAGGCAGGTGTTTGATTTGTGCAGTTTTCTTGTGGCTTTTATCTCTCAAACATATAGCTAGGTAAGATTGATGTTGGCTACAGAAATTGCAATACTGAGCGTACGTACTTGTGATAAGTGAAAAGTGTAGTGGAGTTTCAAATGATGGGAAGAGAAGTATCGACAGGTACAGTACTGCATTTTTGTCGTGACGTTGTTCTGATGTCATCTGATACTTGTCATTGGTCGTGAAGTGTGACACAGTGTTCATGGTGCTTGTTTTAGCATTATGCTTTGCATGGATAACGGCAAGTCTTCCACGTTTATTAGAGTTGCATGATTCTTGTGTTATATACTGTATTTGCCAGAAATACTTACTTAATGCTTTCACTGTCAGATGTAGTGATGCAGGCTGTGCAGTATTTGCAGCACAACCTTTGTCATAATTATAGTGACCCGAGAGACACCACTGTGACCACAATAAGAGATAGAAATTAATAGAATAAAAATATTGTGCATGGTATGTCTGGCTGTTATCATACATACATATATATATATATATATATATATATATATATTTGTGTATGAGGTGCACTCAGTAAGTAAGGATTTCTAGCACAGAATAGCACAGAAATGAAATGAGCAATTCTTATAATAATGCCAACTAGATGCGCTAATTTCTCAAATGTATTTAAGGAATAAAACTCTAAATGTTTCGGACACTTCCTCTGTCCATCATCAGGAGTTTTTCACTGTAGACACAGCAATGGCATATGTCATACAGGTTTGCTGACAGCTTGCGAGCAGGATCAGGATGGGGCTAGTTCCATCCTGATCCTGCTCGCAAGCTGTATGAAATATACCATTGCTGTGTGTACAGTGAAAAACTCCTGGTGATGGACAGAGGAACTCTCCAAAACGTGTAGAGTTTTATCTCAAAAATAAATTTGAGTAATTAGTGCATCTAGTTGGTTTTATTATAAGAATTTATCACAATGCACGGTCACCTGAACGTCAAATTGAAATGAGCAGTCATTACATTATGACGTTAACTGTAGCTCACTTATTCCACAGAAGTATAATTATTTGTCAACACAATCCTTTAACACACTGATGCACTTGTCGCTTATTGGCATGACTTTAAGCGTACAGATCGAGCTCTTGAAGGATCATGGAACATCAGTGCATAGTTTCATCACTCAAACAAAACAAAAACAACTCCCAAGTGCTGATTCAGCAGTTTGGGCTGCTGAATCAACACTTGGGATGTCAAGGATGCCACAGTATTGAGGGAGTGGCTGTTTTGGGAGACAATTACATTGCAAATATTTATTTGTGAATGTTCTACAATATACTTTGTACCTTATGGATACATTGTGTAGCAACTGCTGTTGAGCGATGTGTATCTAGTGCAGTGCAGTTAATGCATGTGGTTCGGGCCCAGGTTTCTGTTCTTTTACGATGACATGAGTGAACTTCAGTTTCCTACTGTGAGTGACATTCTATTAACTGTGTGCCGTGATACTGACAGCAAGCAGCAGCTCTGTCCCATCTGAAGGGTGGGTGCTTGTAATTGTCGTTAGATGGTTAATCTTTGCAGACGCTTAAATGTGTTTGCTGAACGGTTAATTTTTAAAAGTGTAATCCCATTCTTACTGCACATGTTTTACGTGTAAGTCTAAAATGCTGTGGACATTAAGTATACAGCGTAGCCATTCTCAGTGTAATTGTTGTTACTGAAGTTTCCAAGTCTTTCGAAGGTGATGATGCAAATATTCTGGAATGTGGTGCTGTGTTTTGGGTGTTTACTTTGTGGTGTTTTGAAGGAAGAGTCATAATAGGGCACCATGATCCTTTGAAATGTCCAGGACAATGCTCCCAGTGACACAGAATCACATCCCAGAAGACTTGAAGCGTCAGCAGCGCTGCTGTGGGAACCTTGGAGCTACATTCTTCCAGTTTACAGTTACAGGCTATGAAAGTTTTGAACCCTTTGGTCTGGAGTTGCTAATGGACATCAGGGTTTAACTGCCTTGTGTGTTGAACGTATGTCAATATTTTAACATGCTTTGTGGTTACTATCTTCAGGATCACTATGACAGAAGAAGATATGCAACCAGATGTATAGCCCTCACAACAGATGTAATTGTGGTGATGTGGAGTGTGGTGCTGTTCAGGATTCATAACTGTGTGGTCCTCCCTGGTGGATGGCACAATATTCCACACCATTACCCCTACTTGAGGAGGTCTATATATCAGGCTGAATTTTCACCTGAAGTTTCATGAAAATTACATTGCATGTCAAAATGGATGATGTTTGACATGTGTCATGATTAAACCCTAAAATCCAAAAATAATGCATTCATTACAGGCCACAAGATAGTAAGGAAGAGAGTTTTTGTCTGCAGTGACATGGGTAGTCCTCTGTTAACGTTACCACAGAAAACAAATGTTGTTCTGCTTTTAGGTTGACAAAATTTAGTGACCAGACTTTCAGTGAACGTTGCCTGGAATAGGGTTAACGTTGTTGCTGACAGCTGGCTGGATCTTCAGCGGCCTGATTGACGGGTGTTTTAATTGCTTATTATGGGAATAAATGCTCCTTTCTGTGTTGTTTGGCTGTGCGATGTGATTTGTGGGAATGTAAGCCTAATGTTAAACGAGGATTGCCTGAGTAATACTGTCTAAATATTTGCTTGTCATTGGGACAAACGTAAATAATATCAACTAGTATTGCTGATGTAGTAAATTCATATCAGTCTAGTTTGTATATTTATCTAAAGAATTATATTTTTTTTGTTTAATGTAATTAATATATACGTGTTTTAGTTGGGATCATGAGTGATCCTACATTGATATGAGGCCGTCTTACTGTATCAACAATACTGTAATATCAGAATGCTCGGTCTGCCATATGGAACAGCTTTCTTGTCAGTACTATTGTGACATACATATTCTGTATTATACAAATGTTGTGTGGAGGGTAAGGTTTCCTTTCTGTTCTCTTTTTTTCCAACAGCCTAAGAAGATGGAAAAAAGCATGGAGCACAGAGCTAACCTTCACTCCTCTGATTTCCTACGTTCCTCCTGCCATTGTTATGCCATCACAGCCTCACTTTGGTTTCATTGCTTCTTATCAAATACCTCCTTTCTTTTAACAATTTTGAAGCATGCATGCAAATAATATATGTGTCCTTGGGAAAGTTAGGGAAGCACATTGAGACATTCATTACGTTTTTAGGACCAAGATAATAATTATTTTTAGTGATTAAATAAAGACAGTTTTATTGATTTTTAGATGATAATATTTCGATGTAAAAAATGTTACCAATATTGAATGATTGAGAATTGTTGAGAAATGTAATATTTAGCATTGTAATGTAAATACTTCATTATTTAGGTGATCCCGTGGTGTAGTGACATTCACATTTGTTAACTGAGGGAGATTTTTTGTTTGGAAACTCAAAATGAGTTCTTACTGCATGGAATGTATGGATGAATCATTATACCAAATGTTGATGCTTTGTGGAATCTATACATAAAAGGAATTTATATAAAAACTGTTCTCGTATTTGTATTTTGAAATAAGGTAATTTTCTCAGCCTGTAATAAAGAGGAATTAAATCTATGGAGCAGAAACATAGAATTGATACTAAGATAAAATATCACCTGAACGTTACTGTACGTGTTATTTCGACCAGCAGTTAAGGTTAAGAATGTTCAAGTAATAATGCCAGTGACATAAATTCATTGCTGCTTTGTATGCATTTTTTTGCATGCTGTGCGTAACATGGGCTGGTCATGCCTGCCTGCCTGACTGCATGTTTTGCCTTGAGAGCTGCGAAACAAATTAATGAAATTTAGTATGAATATTGTGCCACAAGAGGCACCACTTACTTATTCTTCATGATTTCACAGTCATCAATAATATGATGGATGCACAAACTTGTGAGGTACAAGTATGCTAGTGCTACATATTATAGGATCCCGAAATGACTTATCGTGACATGTTAAAAAAATGTGCAGTGTGAAATTTTTTTTTGGTAAACTAAAACAGAATGGAAGTTGCATGAAACCCATATTTAGCAGTTAATTTAGTGATTGTAACTAAAGAACCACTGGAGCTAGCCAATGAAGGTTTGATTATAAACATGTGTACACATTATGTGTTAAACAGAAACATAGTTTTGTGTCCAACAGATTTAATGTATACAACATACGAGTTTAAATTCACTTTATCCAAGAATACAATAAATATTGCTGCTGCAACCATTCATTCTGCTAATAATAATAATAATAATAATAATAATAATGTATGCAGCATACTTGAAGTAGTAATTCCACTTGACTAGTATTTGAACCTGCAACCATGTGTGCTCCAGTCCAGTGTGCTGGTGCAGTAGGTAAATTGCATTATAAATTGCATCATCACATGAAATTTGTGTGTCTAGTAAAAAGCAGTACATGTTTTTTGTTTATGAACAGATTATTTTTGCTCCAAAATTAGCAGGTACAAAAATGCGTTTGCAAACTGCATGTTCCCTGCTGGAGGTGGCAATTTCTGTGGTCTGCGGTCTATTTACATAACGAATGTTACATGCACCAAAATATACACATAAGACATCAGTAAATCTCCTACATGTTTCGGAATGTCATACATGCCAACATCAAAGAGCCTTCACAGCAGCTGCTATACTGCCCTCAAAATTGTCCATTGCACAGTAAGTGGGTAAAACCAGCCATACACTTGCACGTGTGTGAAAATTCCAGTTCGAACCCAAGAATGGTCTTGTTTACATAGTTGTCCAATTTTAAAGTTATCTGTCAAAGAACAGGCAACATATGTCTGCTACTTCAGTCCTGTTGGTTACCTTTTTTGTAAGGAATCATGTTGGCAGCATCAGTATGCTATATAAAAGCTTGTCACATGTGCCATTGTCATAGTGATGTGCTGTGAAATCAATACAGTTTGTTGTTCTTCATTGTATCCACAGTAAGAGTTCTTTACTCTTTTAAAGCAGCTTCTCTTTTAGATTTGGAAGGTTGTAAAGCATATTAAAATAATCTTATACTTTAACAAATATCATACATTTGTGACGTACATGTTTTTACTGTAAAGAGCCTTCACCATAGACCTTACACAACAATTACACGAACTCCATGCCAGTATTAATAGTGCTGGTATTAAAATTTAGTCTTTTGTAGGTACATAAGTTAATGAACTAATTAAGATGCTTTCATAAATGTGCATATGGTAATTACCACAACTACGTTGGATCCAGTTAGGCATGTTTATGTAATCATTTTATTTAGTTGTTTTATTAACTTTTGTACCTATCAAATAATTTATGTTAATATTCACATTATTAATACTGGCATGGAATTCATGTCGCGGTTGAGTGATGACAACTGATGATGGTTTTAAAATTTGAAACTTGTGTCATAAATATATGATTTTATGACAAGTGGTTTGAGTTGGTGATTCTATTCTATACATTCATGTTTTAAGTGAGATTAAAAACTGGCGTTATTGAGTAAAGTATATTAGATCAGGTGTGATAATTAAAATAGAAACTTTAATACTTGTGACTTGAAGTGACAAGTTTTAACAGCAATAAAACAGTCAATCAAGAATCTCAGGTTCCATGTGAGGGCATCCGCAGCACTTCCATGCAGTGAGATATGCTGTCCGAGCATTTGGTTTGTGAAAGCATATACGTATCTTGGGTTGAGGATTGTGCTGTACACTGTGATGTGGACAGATTTATTGTGATGAACCAGTTGGGTTTGAAAAGTGGATAGGTTTTGTCACTGTTTGAAAGAATATTTTTTTTGTATTGTATAAACTGATGACAATATGACCGGAATACAATGTTACTTACTTTATGTAGTTTGGCACCGAAATATGTAATGTTAAATGTGTAGATATTACAAATACGTATGGAAAATCTCCGGAGAGACAAAAGGTTGCAAAGTCATTACACATCATTGAAATTCTGTGAAAAGAACGGTTAAATGGATTTTATGGTCAAAAGGTTATTGCTGGTGTATAATCAGTATTTTTCTTGCTGACGGGTGTAGTCAGACTGGACATGCTGTACTTATTTCCTGCACTTAGTATAGCTGATGTCATTCCATTTTCCTGTAGATGATTATTTCTTATTTATGGTGATTGAGTTGCTTTATTTTGCCCACTTGCTCACTTCCTTGTGTTGAGGTTCGGACGGATGCGTAGTTAGCCTTTCGTTATCATTACGCTTCCTCCGTATCTATCTGTCTCTCTCCCCAGAAGAAGAGTGGGAGAAAGAGCTCGAAGCCGAGTTGCAAGATTACGAAGTGGTTGCTGATGGAAACAGTCACCAGGACTCGAACTGGGAGAGTCAGATCCAGGAGATGCTGGACGCGGAGGAGACAGACCTCAAGTAGTGGGGACCTACTCACTTGATAAACAAAGATTTTGGAAAGCATTACACTACTACTACTACTACTACTACTACAGAATTCTTCATTTGTGTGTTCTCTGTCCCAAAAAAAAAAAAACATGACTGTCAACATATAACATATAAATAGCTAGCATAACTGCACTTTTGTGAACATATGTATGTTGAGGATTTAATTTTTTTCTGCTTTTGTTGGGTTCGGAGATTTGACAATAGCCTTCTGCCTGTTCAGTTATACAACAACATCTTATAGGCACTGAGAGGGTTTGTATGTACATTGTGATTTTAAGTGGCTTGTGAATGTGATTCGTGCAGTTGTTAAGTGTATATATTGTATCTGTGACTTTGTGTGTCTGTATCTTTCAACTTTTTACAGTGTAGCTCTCATTCTGCCCTCAGTATGAGGTTAGGTTTTTATACTTCCTTTCTTTAGCAACTAAATTTTCTGTATACAGATTCACTTGACAGAAACTGTTTCAAAAGTCATAAAACACCCCAACTATAACACCAATGTTCATGTTATTTTTAATTTAATCAGAAATTTGTGTTGCTGTAGCAGAGGATTGAACCAAGGTGCCTTTCCATGCAGGCTTCACCTTTCACAGTTTTAAGGAAATCTCCTGGGAAGATGGAAATATGTCTGCCCTGAGATTGGAAGTTTTTTTGCTGTATTCTTCGGGATGGTGACACTGCATAATGCAGTGGTCCCAAATCTCTTTATGCCTATGGACACATTCGATGATTTATGAGGGAGTGGCAGGCTATTAACTTAGCCCTTTGTGTGTGTGTGTGTGTGTGTGTGTGTGTGTGTGTGTGTGTGTGCGTGCATGTGCGTGTGAATGTATGGAAAAATGAAAACATGGACACTACTTAATACACAAAAGAACGTGTTTTATGATTCAAGAAGCCATAGAGTCAACAATAGAACGTGCTTTTATAAGTAGCATTATTATTACTCAGGTGAAAAGTTGAGTGTGACTTTTGGCACTGCATTTCATCAACAGACCCCCAAAAAAGACCTTGGTGAGTGCCATGGTGCCCACAGGCACTGTGATGGGGACTACTGTTGTAATCTGAGGGGTGTGTACCAGTATTTTAGAGGAATGAACTGCCTCTCTCTGCCACCCTTCAGAGTCACATGCTGTTGTAATGCTGAAGATTACAGTTTGAATTCTTTACTCTGGTGCCCCAGGGGAAGTTATAGCTGACTGACAGTGTGAATATTTGTAGCTTAGTTATAGCTGACTGACAGTGTGGACATTGGTGGCTTAGTGATAGCTGACTGGCAGTGTGGACATTGGTGGCTTATTTACAGTTGACTTACTGTGTAGATATTTGTAGCTTAGTTATAGCTGACTGACAGTGTGGACATTGGTGGCTTAGTTATAGCTGACTGACAGTGTGGACATTGGTGGCTTAGTTATAACTGACTGACAGTGTGGACATTGGTGGTTTAGTTATAGCTGACTGACAGTGTGGACACTGGTAGCTTAGTCCCTTGGGCAGCATTCTGCCCTCAGATCACAGAGGAAAAGACGTGGAGGATTTGGATAGTTTAAGGAATGTAGAAACCAGAGGATGCAAGTTAAACTGGCTGAGGTGGTGACTTTCTACTGTCAGTCTGCAGAAATGAATTCTGTCACTGTTAATGCAACTTCGTTGCTGTATGCACTGCTCACTGTCATTCAGAGAAATTGAGGCTTAAAATATGTGAAAGATTCTCCTGTATCGTCATAGGACCTGAGATCTCATTCCCTTCTAGACTGTGATGTACATACATGGCTGGATTTTTTATTAAAGTTATTTGTCAATTACTGCAGGGAACTGTTATTGTTTGCAATATGAATTATGTAGAAGTACAATCCCAAAGTTGTGTAAACGGTGATAGAACATTTATTTCTGTTCACTTACACTAATATACCAAACATGATGGGATGTAATACTCCAAAATGGTGGCTTTTTACTCCTTTACTATTTCAAGTATACGTGTGACACCAAGATAAAATTAAATAATTTGTAATTCACTTAAGACAGTTTGAATGTGGGCTACAAGTTGTATTTTTGTCTTGGTATTAATAATTATCTCTTAAAGGGAAATACAGCATTGATATAAAGAGTGAGGCTATTAGTTAATTGTAGCACAGTGTCAGTGTCTGTCTGTATCCTGATGTCCACTGACCAAATATCTGCCAGAAGTTAAGCTGATGTCTGTTTCATAATACAGCTTTAATGGCATCTGGTCTCTGCTTTAAGGGCACCATGAGTGAAGACTGTTGATTTAATGGTTGAAGTCCATACAAGGCAGGATATCTTGGGTTCAATACCTGTCAGGATTGTAGGATTGTGACTGATTTCTGTGAGAGCAGCCATGCCAGCTGGTAGAGATGGACACCAAGTACAAAATGGTGGCCGTGTAACTTCTATCTACACAGATGTTAAAATATAACATAGAAGTGATAAAGGTATTATGTTCATAGCATGTAACTTGATATGTGTTGATCATAGATGGCTGTTGTGAGCAATTTGTTTTATGCTCACCCAAGTTAAGAAGCAGTAATGGCTGCCTTTGTGCTTGTTTTGCAAGTATTGCTGTTTGGTACTATGCTGAAAGATGGAAGCTTTGTAGAAACTGAAAACCAGTCTCTTAGAATAATTTCCTTGTTATTATTTATGAACAAATGTAAGCCATAACACTTTCATGATTTAAGTTTAGAATGTTGTGGGTATTTATTACTCTTATCAACAATGTCTGTGAAATGGATATAAACATTTGTAGGGCTTTGAGTGTGACAAATAGAATGCGTAGTTCACAGTGATCCAGCATCTGTAACAAGGATTTGTAATCCTCATAAATGACCACCATTCACCGTCTTTGTACCTCACACAACATTACATATGCACACTTTGCGATGCAGCACAATAAGTAGCCTCATGTATGGAGTGTGCTTGTTGTATATAGGTAAGCCATTTAGCAGCAATGCTGTATGGTTTGGTCCCTTTGTTAAGTGTTAATTAGGGACAGGCATTCCTCTTGCAACGTTGCCGTGACAAGCATTGTTTTCTTGAACTGTGGCAAACTGTAGGGACCAAACAGTTGAACATTGCCAGGACTCAGATCAACACTTTTTGCTGGCAGCTGGCAGGATGTGCAACAGCTAGACTCTCAGGTATTTGATTTAATATTTATAAAAGAAAAGTGCTCCCTTCTGAATTTTGCTATGCTTTGCAATCTTCAGGAACAGAACCTCATTGGACTTAACCTATGCCATTATTGATATTTACGGTATGTATTTGCTGAGAAAGTAATTAGATGTAGTGAATCTTTATGTATGTACTTGTTGAGACACTGTTACTAGTTGTGTGTTGTCTCAGTATGGTACTGGCTTGAATGCAAAGCACGTGCATGCACATGTCAAGATGTTATTGACATCCTAATTCACTGTGGTTCTGTTGTCAGAAACAGACATGGCAGTTTTTCTCTGACCATTATTTTTTTTTATCAGCCATTCGTCCATTTCATAGACATTGTGAACAGTCTGTTTCAGCAATCTTATGTCACTTCCTCAGAGCAGGGCAAATGTCAGAACTTGTGCCCAGTGGAAGGCTGTACTAAGATGGCAAAATCACTAGCAGATTGTAATGATAAATGTAACAACGATATCTAGACAGTCCATTGAGTCTGTAGAGCTGCTGTGTCTCATCAGAAGGCCTTTCAGTGTAACAGTTTGGTGACATCTGAAGTGAGCTCTTCTGTGCAGGGCTTCAGTTCTTTTGCCTGCACAAGCAAACTGTTTTATGGCCTTTGTGTTTTGAAACTCATAAACGTCTTGTTGAAATAATGTTGAGTTGTTATGTTTTTGTGTCCTTTCCTGTGGATATTACTATAAATTTGATGTCATTTTTCTGCAGGCATTCCGTTTATATTCTGCCATTACTTGAAGAAGTGTGATCAATTTGTTGCTGAATACTTTGTCTGTAGAATTGAAATGTATAGTTAGGTAGTGATATTGCTGCCACCTATAGGAATGAATATAAAATGTAGATCTTTGTAAAAAGGAAAGAGGGCCCTGAAGAATTATTTCTCCATTTTTCCACCATTATTCAGTGTATTATTGTGGAATCGTTACTTCAAAAGTTATGTATTGGTGACAAGGAGAAGAACATGCCATGTATTTATCTTACGGTACTATATCCCACACCCCTGTCACCAGTGTATCCTGTAGCAGATTTGTTTCTTGCATAGCAAAACTAGGAAAACATATATATATATATATATA
>Ga0131853_10012853_pt1 | contig 15349 bp, 9 predicted proteins | sample TergutLab28metaG_FD_92764 | JGI IMG/M metagenome (GOLD analysis project Ga0131853, IMG submission 92764) | Labiotermes labralis P1 segment gut microbial communities from Petit-Saut dam, French Guiana - Lab288 P1 (version 2) (version 2) | ecosystem: Host-associated > Arthropoda: Insects >...
GGGAGGGGGGGGGGGGGGGGGGGGGGGGGGGGGGGGGGGGGGGGGGGGGGGGGGGGGGGGGGGGGGGGGGGGCTAAAGAACCACTAGAATACTGTGAGGTAGTCGATTCTGCTGACTGCACGACACGCAATCCTTATCTGCTGTCAGGTTTTTAACTGTATTATTATCTAGGTTTTCAACGGTTTTCTATCCACTTACTGCAAGTGGAAGCTTGTACGTTACTTGAGTGGGACGCACTCTATCCACAAATTTCCGCCCATAAAAATAGCCGTAATGCACCCTTCCCCTGTGGCTCTGAGAAATGAAACCTTATTAAGTGACATCTGCTTAGTAACACACAGCAAGGAGATAGACCATCAACATGCCTTCCGTATCCTACTGCACATGTCGATAATTTAGAACATGATGACAGCACTAAACTTTGATGTTACATTCGACTTTTAACGTTCAGAGTTATCTGTACTTATATAAGAAGGCCTGATAAAAATAAAACAACCCAAGAGTACTAACAGGCTTCGATGAGTACTACTAGGAACTCCTGGCTATTAATGCGGAAGGAATATGCTCAAATGGCAATGTGAGATCCATGCTCAATTTTTATTGCGGTATGTTAAAAAATACTTACGTTCTTAAACAAAATCTTATCTCAATTAAATACAAGCCGACATACGTTCGGACTTATAAATTAGCGTGCAACGCTTGGTTTACAATATTCGCATGTGTTAGGGAAAACTACTGTTAATTGATACCTCTGCATGAGATCAGAAGACACTTGTTGATTATTGAATATATGCATGACTAAAGGCTCATCTCATCCACCTACGCAACTCTATGTTTCAAACTAAGTAACAAATTGAGTAGTACACGTCAGCACAACAAATATTTATTGTGTTGCGACCTGACGATGACCTGTTAACAGGTCGAAACATGTAGCCTATATACTCCAATAAATATATGTTGTGCTGACGTGTACTAGTCAATTTGTTTCTTAGTTTGTTAGAGCACTTCTTGATGCCCTCCTTAAAGTGTGTTTCCAAGCCGACCCTCCTCTTACGCACAGAGCGTTACGAACATACGGCATTTACGAGCATAAGTATTTCAACGGCAATTTCTGATCTTATCTGGTTTTGACACTTATTTTACAAATATTATTATCATTCCACTAGTTGGAATAATAACGAAGTAATTAAATTACTACATACACTGTTGGCAGAGCGGAGGCCTCTTCCTTAAAAAAACACTTCCTTCTAGTGCGTTGTTAAGATTACTTGATGATGGCCGTATAAAGCAACCGAAACATGCTGTACCAAACTATATTGAATATATTATATTCATAGTGTTGTGTTATTCGCACCCTACGATTGATATGACTTCTTATTTAATTACCTCGAAACTCATAAATTATCTGAGAGAAAAATAAACCATCTACACAAAGTGATCCATATTGCTATACAACTTTTGTTCGACATTTTTATTACTGAGATAAATATTTGTACATTTAAAGCTCACAGTATGCGCAAAATCAGATGCAGGTCTTTGTCTTAAGTCTACACTGTTTTTGTTTGATTTAAAAAAAAAAACTTGAAGTCGCAAGTGGCAAATCTGTTCACCAATTAAGCTGCTTCATGAGAGCAGACAAAAGGTGCGATTTTAATACACACTCCACAGGTTGGCGAACAGGCCTGAAAATCATCGCTAGAGTAGGTGTTAGGTCAAATGATTTCTTTCAATTGTACTTTATAGTGTTTACTGATTTTAAGTATACAAGAATTTAACTTTGAAGAAGAGTACCCTGAGTGTTTCTTTATATAACTTACACAATGAGTCAATAATCTTACAAAAATCTGACGTACACAACAATACCCTAGGTTTTCTTTTAATATTACCCGTTTATACATAAGAGAAAACATTACGTACCTGAAAGAGCGTCTTGAAAGAATAAAAACACGGGCTCACTCTTGCAGCAGCAGTATTAAAACCATAGCCATCAGTCGCCGAAACAAGTACGTTTTATGTACATCATTATCTATCAGGTATACATCTGATTTCTTACTACACACAACTGACTCATTTATAGTCAGTCAGCACAATAATTAGCACAGCTGACATATCCCACTATCCGCAGCTGACCCATTACACAGCTGCTTCTGCGAACCATGGCCTACTGAAGATTGTATCGATCACGCCCCTTGTTGACTTTTTATTCCTTTTTTGCGTGACTGGAAGCGATCTACCGGCATTGCTGGAAATTAGAATCGGCGGCAAATTTGATTGCAACCTTTTACGTGATTCGGTGAAATTTATGAATGGTATGTTGTATGTTTCTGCACCTTTACTCACTGATTTACTCATAATTTATCACGACGCCTTATTTTATGCAAATTACCAGGGAAAAGAGAAGGAGGTTTTTTATTTTGAAGGGACTTCAGTTTGGGAATTTATTGGAGTAAGGTCTCCCAACCTTGGCAGAACAGGTAGCCAGAAACTCAAAACAAATTAAAAATTAAAATTAAAACAAGCCCTAGCTCAGTCAGACACTACATGTTGCTTTCCATGTGGTGTATTAGTAAACAGTACCTTTTCCATTGTAGAAAGCAGGCTAAAAAGCAGGTGACAATTGAACATATGCAACTATAATTGAAGTCCTGGAATTACAACCCTACACTGATTCATGGAATTAGCTTTCTATGTCAAAAGGTGTTAGAAGTCAATTTTTATCAAGCCATACCTGGAGCATGGGTTATGAAAAAAACTTTTTCACTTACCTGCTGGAAAATTTTGGGTTTTAATTTATATTTGGCATATTCATTGTGAATGGTGGAACTACTCGATTTGTACCCTACATGTCTACACAACGGCCACAGAAAGAAGTCCCATGGATATTGGTGGTGATGATGATTGAGGTTTTTTCTGTCTTGCCTTCTACTCTACTCTATTTTCCTCCAGTTCTGGTCTATGTCAGCCAGCTAATAATGCTTTTCACCAGAAAAAGTCATCATGTGATTTTCACTTCTAATATCTGACTAAGAACATGGCTGGAAGGGGATAACAAATATGTGAGCTTGAGGAGGATGTGAATATTGTAAAAGAGTTTGGTAGTTGTGTAAGAAAGTGACCAAGAACCAGTCCAACTACTTCAATTGAAACTACATGATATTTCATGATTGGTATCAGGTGTATAACAGCCTATGACCATATACGGTTTGACCACCATTGCTATCACTCTGACTAGCAGAGGGCATGAATTAGACAGACTTTTTATTGAACAGTTTTCTCAGTTATTAAGCAGTAAATCAATGGGCAGGTAGAATATAACACCACTGATTTCATGCAAGGTGTAATGAATTTAACTCCACTTACAGCTTAATAATTTAATAACTTTTTGCATGTGAAATATATAAATAAAGCATTTAATATATAAAAATATACATTCAGTTCTGACAATAATCAGTGCTTGTGATGAATTTACATTATGATATATATTGCATTGCAACTATAATCTAAAATGATGTCATAGGAACAAGACTACAAATGTATTCTAATTTTCTGGTGGACTGTAGGAAGAAATAACTCAGATGTTTGGCAAAGCAGGTTATATTCACTATATGCAGGAAAATTTGTACTCAAACCTCCACAGTTTAAGGAATTAGTCAACCTTTGAAGTAAGATTTTTTCAAATGTATAAAATACAAGAACTTCAGTATGAACAACTTTGGTAAATACAAATGGTTTTTACATAAATTATGATGAATATTTCAATAGAATTGCAATTTTCATGGCAAAATAATTCAGTAAATTTTTCTTGGACTACAAACTTCAACATATACATAAATAGGGCTTGTAATGCTGCAGAATCATTTAGAAATCAGAATTTTTATACAAGCATTACTGATATTATGGCTCAAAATATTGAGTATTTGTGTAAACTGATACACTTGATATATCATGACCACCTGGGAACAATTTTCATTGCAACACCCATTAGTTCATCGTTCCCTGTTGCTTTCATTGTTGTTATTGAAGTATCACAGTCACTTTGAGATGAGGTAAAGAAATACCAGACAAAAATAATGAATGACAGAATACAGTGGGAGTAATATAACTTCTAGATCACAAAATGAACTAACAAAAAGCACAGAAGAATGACCTTAAATCAACTCATACCTGCTGACTCACCAGTAACAAAGTTTTCACTCCTTACTCATTTACTAGGTGCAAAAACACAGGAGATTGGTTGAACTGTGCTGATATCTTCCTCAGAAAATTGTTATTAAAATTAAGACATCACTACATCTTTCAATAACAAAATAACAGTTAAACATGAGCTTTCTTTAACAAACGTTCTCTGATTTTTTGGCTTATACTAAATGCAAATTCCAACAATTATGCCAGGGTAAACCAAAGAGTAATGTGTGTTGGCCATTGAAAGATAAATTAGGAAAGCTCATTTGGCAGCAGTTACAAGGAAATTAAGGGTGCTGTGTGAGTATATGGCTATCTAAAATTCCCAGTGATATCCATCAGATAATTTTGACAAATTCTTACTCTAAGCACAGTGTCAGAGAGAATACTGTTTGTTGCCGATTGATAATGAGGCTTCAGCTAAACAAATTCTGGTTTAGTAAGTGGAATTAACCTGAAATTATTTTTTTTTAGATATTTTAACCAATGACACACTCTCTGGACTGGGTCCTCACTTTGACATGGTGGGGGGTATAGGGTCACATGCAGGGTTGCCCACTTATGGGTGCTCCTAGGTGCAACCGAAAAAGAGGGAACCCCCAAGTCAAGGTGTAAAAACCTTGCCAAGGGCTGCTTGACGCAAGAACATTTGTGATGCGAGTGGTGCCTCCTGCACACCAGGTGACTTCCAGGAGTATGTAGCCAAGCCCTGAACAATCATGGCTCTACCTGGGTGATACAACAAGACCGCGGTACTCATGGGATTAAAATGGTCCTAGAGACATGTAATAATAATGATGGTTATAATGAAATCCTCCAAGGCCTGCTATTCTGTGTAGCGAAATGCTGGAGGAAAGAAGCTCAAGCAAACTAGGTAAACAGCCGGTGAAAGTTCAACCTCAAGAAGGCAAAAAGAACTGTGTCAGGTTCAGCAGAGTAAGTAAATGGCCAAGGCCAGACCCACACTCCCTCAGCCCTTTGATGATCACCCAGGCAAGAATCCTGGAGATCAGTGACGAGTGAACCTACGCTTCAGTGGCCTCCAACGTGGTCAGGGTGGCCATCATTCTGTTGGCCTCTACTGACAGGAAGGTGGATGATAGTGAGGTGGACTTGATCAAAAGACTAATCAAAGGACATACACTTGACTTTGTCAAGGGCTCAAATGTACCAGTTTTTAAAGGCGTCTTTGGAGGAACGGTGCAGTTATTTTCAACCCTGTACATGAAGAGACCGGTCACTGGTAAAACATCTACTGGTCAAATCATAGCATGCTTAGAGTGAGGATAAGTCTACTGAGACTGCCTTATATCACCTCTTGATAAACAACCTCTTGGAGGCCTTGTAAAAGAAGGCTTCTTCATCTGTAGTTATGCAGATGATACAAACATTTTGTGGAAGGGAAACTTCCTTAAAACACCCCATGATATCTCACACATAGTGCCCTGAAGATTAGGCAAGGTTGGTGCAAGACCAAAGGTCTAAGAGTAAATCTGTCGAAGATTAATGTTATGGTCTTCACCAGCAAGTACAAAGCGGAACCAATAAGGCCGCTAAAGCTCAAGGGTAAGGTGACTGCCTTCACTTATGCAGTGAAATATTTAGGGAGCTTATTAGACACCAAATTAATGTGGAATTAACACGTTACTGAAAGGAGACAGAAATTCTACTCCTCTACATGGGAGAGTGGAAAAGCCATTGGCAAGGCTTGGGGAATTAATCCCACAATACCTTTTTGGATGTACATGGCACTTCCACTGCCCAGAATACATAAACACCCTTTCACACTAAAAGAGGTTAGTATCTGTAAGAAAATTTTACAATTGGTAGCACCTCCACAGCACTTTCAGTTGAGGTGATACCCATCCTAATGTGCGCAGAACAACTTTCATCCAAGAATATGACGTTGAGGACAGTATGCATCTTCTTTGAAAGCATGGTAGTTATTGCCACACTTGCGAAATCTACTGCTGAATCAGCTTTGTTTTGGGAATGTATGCAAGCGTTATAAAAACTCAGTGAACCCAATAACATCACCTTAGTGGGATACCTGGACGTCAAGGAATAGTGGCAAATGAAGAGGCGGACAGATTGGCCAAGGTTGGAGCCAATAAAGACTGCATTGCACAGGTTGTTAGTGTCCTCTTTGCTGCTGGCAAAGAGTTTTTCAGAAGTGACTTAAGACAGGACCACTTGATCAGGGGTGTAGCCTGTCATGGTTGCCGCCAGTCCAGACACAGATGATTCACCCTCTGCCAAGTAGAGCAAGCTCCCGACAATGAGTAGACTGAGACTTAAGGTGGCAGTGGGGCAATTAACAGGCCACAAAACCCATAAAAACTCACATATTTAATCTTAAAATAATGGAGTGACAGGATTGCTGAATGAGTGGGGACATTAGAGAAGAAGGCTTGCACCACCACCACCACAACCACCACAAACACCACCACCACCACCACCACCACCACAACCACCACCACCACAACCACCAAAACTACCACTATCACCACCACCACCACCACCACCACCACCAATACTACTACTAAGCTATGCAACAAGCCCTGGAAGCTCGTTTAGGCTTTAAATTTAACATCATCAGTCTTTTACCGGACACTTAACTGTTTATTTAATTTATTACACTGAGTGACATTTGATACAAAAATATTTTTTTTTTTTGCCACATGAATTTTGTTTAATAAGTATACTCAATTTTATTGGAGAAATTTAGTTGTTTTCAAATCACAGATTCAGTTTGTCATTAAATTGAATATTTCCCACTCTGCAGGTGGCAGCAGTATGTTCCTCTGGAAGTTTGGTACACCTCTCTACAGTGTTATAACTCACAATAGCACAATATAGAAAATTATTTTTGTTGTCTTCATATACCTACAAAATAACAATTAATGATTTAACATTAATGTCACTTTTTTACAGCCTTTTCACTGCACCATTTTTCACTATGTTCTGCAGTGTTTCCACAACTACAACTTGTGGTTCTGTTGGCTCACTGGGGGCAGTAGAGTGCACTGGCAGGAGAAAATTACTTGATGGTGCCATTTGATCTTCCTATAAAATAAAAACTTCACTCCAGCATGTACAGTAAGGAAGTTTAGAGAGACAGACAAGTTGATAATTAAATAATCTATCTCATGCATATAGAAATTTATGCAAGGGTTAAAAAACCTACTATAACATAAACAATAAGGTTAAATAGATTACAGAGGTGAGATGGCAAGATGAAGGGAGACAGGATGGAAGAATAGTTGGCAGAGAAGGGTGGCAATAAATAGTATGTAGCAGAGAGGAATGGAAGAAGCTCCTGAGAAAGGCAAGGAATCGTCACACTCTGCACATGCCACTGGAATGAATGAATGAATGAATGAATGAATGATTGAATGAATGAATGGAATGCGTGGTATATTGTGAAAATATTCTTCAGATGAAATACAAATGGTGCAAGGAAAAGAATAGAATTTAAGGTACAGACACAGGAGAGAGGAAATGAAAACAAAGACACTACAAACCAAAATCTGTGACAGTTTCATAACGTACCAACAGATTGTAAATAAACTACGGAATATTGCACAGTTAATATCATACAATTACTGATATACCACATGCAGATGAGGTCATGAGGGAGATTCTGCTTGTTGCACAACTGAAAATCTTATGTACCTTCCATAATATTAAACACTCATTCTATTGATTTTATAGTCGTTAACCATGGTGTTCTATTCCAGGAAAATGATACTAACTGTACATGTTTGATATATAAACTAAAAATAAAATCAAACTGCAAATAATTAAAGACCAAGACTTTAGAATTGGTATTGAATGCTGCTGGTTGATGGAACAATGTAATATAATGGCTCTCTCAGCTTTCTGGATTATCCAGTGGTCAATGTTGCAGCTTTTACAGAATGTAGCATAAAGTGTGCATGTGATTTTTAATAACTTGAAAAGAACGTGGAACACAGCAGCCATTACTTAATTTGAGGTATTACCACATAATTCTCCTAGACAAACTAAGGAACACCATAGCAAAAATATCAGTCAGGGTAGTCAATGTCCCAACAAACATTTACATTGAGGACTTACACAGTGTAGGTCAGAAGCATTAAAACATAAGGCAGCTTTATCAGTACTTCCCAAGAATTAAAATGGAATACTAGCCACTTTGCTTCAGTTTTTGTTTGTAAGAGATCGTAAAACTGTACAAATAAATATGTAAATTAAGTATGTGGAGATAACAGATTGGTTAACTGTATATAACTAGGAAAAGGTATGTAGTCAAACACAACTTAAGTTGTGTTTGACTACATACCTTTTCCTAGTTTCACATACACAACGGGGATGACACACTTCCTAGAACTGTATATAAGTTCAGTTTTGTTCTAACCTGATGAACAGCTGCATCTGCAGCCACTAATTGCTCTTTTGACAAATGTTCCACAATGGCTGCTGCATAGCAGTCACCCAGCATGTTGTTGGTGGTTCGGATTCTATCTCTTTGGAAAACAGAAATAACAAAATTCAGTCACTCAAATGCTCAGGGAAGAGAGAATAAATCTTCATGTTTGCACCGTGCATCAATGATAATTAAGTGCCTTCATATACAGTGAACTACACACACGCACAGCGGGTCAGAATATGCTGCAATAACACCGACCTTGTCCATGTCAATGGACATGATAGAATCATTCTTGTAATTTTTAGCCAAGCACTGTACAAGGCTCCCTGATGATGGATCATCTGTGATCCAAAACATGTTGGAGCACTTTTAAATATTTTATAATTTTAATTGTATCTACATATTATTCATTCATTCATTCATTCATTCATTCATTCATTCACTTTATTTTCTGTATATCCATATACAGGTAAAGTACCAAGGATGTGGAAACTGTCAAAGTAGTTGTACAAATATCTGTTAAAAATACAATGTCAAATGTTCAAATATAATTATAATATAATAGTTTCATAGTTATTAATAATTATAACATCAGAACAATTACAATAAAAATGTGTGAGTTGTTACTAGCATCGTAAACTATTAACAGGGTTAAAATAATTACAATCAAGATGTTTGTTGTTATCAGTATCATATACTATTAACAGGGTTAAAATAATGTATCAGTGAATCAGCCTCTTAAGGTCTATATTCTTGTCTTTCTTATATTCATAACATTCATTCATTGAGTAGAAAGAATGATGATATAAGAACCGCTTCAATTTGGATTTAAAATATTTATGATCATTAGTCAAAGCTTTAATATATTGAGGAAGGTGGTTAAAAATTTTATACCTGATATATAAGCTCCTTTATTGAATTTTGATAAGTTAGCTATTGGAAGGTGTAAATTATTGTTATTCCTAGTTTTATATTTATGAATTTTTTATTTGTATCAAATAGGTGTTTATTATTAATTGTGTACAAAACTAATGAATATATGTACTGAGAATATGACATCATTATTTCCATACTCTTGGAAACTTCCCTGCAAGAATCTCTAGGTCTAGTGTTAGTTAAAATTCTGATAATTTTCTTTTGGAGTATAATACCTTGTTGGCATATTGTGCATTAGTTGGATAATAAAGTGTTTAAAGAGAGAATAAGTTTTAAATGTTTGAAAACAGAAAACGTGAGCAAATTTTCAGACCAGAGGGGGATGGGGGAGAGAGAGCAGGGAAGAGAGAAAGAGAGAGAGTTAAATATGAACTGTAGAAAAACAAATAATACAATTTTTACTACTTTAATTATAATAGTCACGCGTTTGTTACTCTGTGGTCAATCAGCATAACACAAAGTCACATAATACCATCACTGTGTAATAAAATTGTGTAGTTTCCAGACAAAGCTAATTTTGGTCCAAAATGCTTTGTGCTTCAATTCCATATGCACCATATTTCTGAAATATTTATGAACAACATGCAAGTAAGATTGATACTTACACGAACCAGTCAATTGCAAACAACAGAAACACGTCTTGTGATGGTGCATTAATTGTTGATAACACCATAAAGATGAGAACAAGAGCTGCACTAGGGACACTAGCAGATGAAAAACTTGCTGCTGTTGATGCTAAACTGCACATACAGAAGAAATTTGTTTTAGAGTTCCTGTGTTGTAATGATGTTGCTTGACAATGGGGAGTAATGAGAAATGACACCAAAAGAGGTTACTGCCTAGTTTAACAGGTTTTTCTAAGCACACTTTCTGTGATCAAAACTTAAAAGGTCAGGCTATGTGTCACTACTGCAAGATTGGGTGTTGCAGCACATTGCAAAGCAGTAACATGTACAAAATATCCAGGAACATATTCAAGTCTTGTTCTGATTTTTTTTTTTTTTTGCTTTGCTTGGAAATGAGCAGCGATAATAGAAGGAATGTTAAGTAGATATACAGTCTTTGAAACATGCAACACTGCATAATACAACACACAATTAAGTTTCACTCAAGGTATGTGTAACATCACACTTCCACAAAACTTAGTATTATTCAAAGAATGTGAAATATGTACCGTGAATGTGGTGATTTACATTTTGTACAGCAGCTCCTCACCCAACATGATACTGCCAGTGTGGTTTTTACTATATGCAGTTCAAAGTGATTAAATATATGGGAACAAAATAGCTCAATGCTGAAAAATTTGAATATATATGGGAAAACATTGACCAACTGCCCAATATGGAAGCTGTCAGCAACATCTTCCTGAGCAATGTGAAAAGTTTGATGTCTAAAGTCAAGTATTTTAAGCAGTGGAAGGAGTAGAAGGATCCAGAATCGTCCGCATTCATGTAACTCTGTGTTTGCCATAAGAAGTTTGAACAATGTGGTTCTGCCCAGTATGACACAATCACTGTCCCCAACCTCCATGCTCTACCAAGGATTACAGTACTACATTACACAGAAGAACATCATAAATTTCTTTTGTATTAGCCAATAAAAATTTTCAGTTTTATCTTGGATTTTGCTTTGAGCCAGACAAAAATTTTTGTTATTGCCAAGAAACTGTTAAGTACCCTTATGACAGAACTAAAGAAAAAGATATTTCATTCTTCTCCTTAAACATATTTTTGTTCCATTCATACAGTCAGTGCAGTGTTAGATTTTTAAAATAGATGGTTGGCTCAACACATACCACATACCAGAGTGTAATGATTTCTCCCACACTCAGCTGCAGTTCATTCATCTGTGTTATGAAGATAGAGGCAACAGCAACAAACAACGCTGTACCATCCATATTGATGTTGCAGCCAACTGGTAGGATGAAGCGTGATATACGTGGGTCTACACGCACTTCCTCATCCATGCAGCGGAAAGTGACAGGTAGTGAGGCTGCTCTGCAATAAAGATATAAATTATGGCTTAATAATACATTACTGTGTACCTCTAAACAATTTCTTTGTTTGCTTTTGAAAAATGATGTGAAACACATTAAGTAATTCATTTTCATGCTAACTTTAAATTCACATAATGAAACAGAACTACTGATATTTTAGATCCTATTTTCAGAATGTTATTAATCAGTTGTTGATATGATTAATAAACTGGATGCCAACACATGAGATGTACTGCAAAGTGTCTTGATGTTGTAAGACCTGAAAATTAATTCTCCACTTTTTGAGTACATATATTAAATCATAAAATTATCCAAACTTACCTCAGGTTAATTAATGGCCATTTTCTAAGAAGTTTCCCCACAGAAGTCCCTGTAGCCATTCCTTGCCAACCTCTTCAAGTTACACATCGAGCCTATTGTAGTTTCCTCTATTTCACCTGTTTCTTGTTAAGATTCACAGTACATTTAATGATGTATTAAACTGATAAGCCTATTTAATATTCAGTAGTATGACAATAAATTCTGAAGGCAGTGGAACATACTATCCCTCCATTTATCTTGACAGACCATAGAAAAACACAAAAATCCAAGCGAGGATAACCAGTTCCTGGGCGGAGACTTGAACCCAGGACTTCCTGAATACAAAGCAGGTCTTTCAACACATTGGCCAACACCAAAATGTACCTACTAGTAATATTCTGAATTGTTTACTTGCTTCATTCTCTCAAAATAAAAATGCCTAGCCGAGAATTTTGTTATTTGAAACTTGTTACAATAATTACTGGTAAAATTAATGATACTGAGAGAGCTTGAAGGAAGCCTCCCTCATTATAATTCCCTTGTCAAACATGGAATCTGGTTTCAGATGGTGAGAACCCTGTATGCTGTAGAAAACAATCTGAAAATACCTCTGCTGGTATTGAAAACATCATACATCTGTGGCATGAATATCGCTCAGAAACGTTACATACTAGGAGAGTATGTGAGTTAGAAGTGGAAGACTCGAGGTACTCACGTTGACGCGGTAGCAAAGGCTGTGAGAGTGGCTGGAAACAGCCCCCAGTAGAACTTGAAAGGGTTGCGGTGAATAATGACAAAGTATATCAGCTGCATTATCACCAGCTGGTATATAAAGACACCCAATGCCACTGTAAAGACGAACCATCCCAGTTGCTGCATCACCAAACCCAGATCTCCTACTGATAAGATCTTTCCACAGATAAGACTGCTGACACCAATTGGCGTCAACCTGCAAACATTACTAGTTTATTAGGATTTGGAGGATGGGGAAATTAAAATTTATATTTCATTACACATTTCCATGGTGTAGTGCTTTGCTGAAAGCTTCCTTTTGTGCCTCGTGACACGCTGAATTACTTTAATTGAAAGGATCTCAGCTCTGTGTATGTTACAAAATGCAGTGAAGTCTGTAGTCAGCTGACAGAACACCCACAGATTAATGCTTTGTAAGCACCAAGTAAATCATAAACAGCTAGTGAAATGGTCAAGAGATTAACTGCCATTTTGGAACCTGAATATTAATTATTCTGTTCACAAAATCCAGTTGCTGGACGCCATCTTAAAGTAGCTGAATCCTAAACATACTTTCGCATTCTGTTTCTTCATGTCATCTTTCAATACTACACTCCCACTTAAAGTTAGAACTCTCAAACATACTCTTTTCTTTTTGATTTCACACCTATGTGTAAAAAATTCATAGTTCCTTTGAAATGGTAGAAGAGTTCAAATATTTGGGAACAACCTTATAAATCAAAATTCTATTCAGGAAGAAATTAAGAGCAGAGTTAAATCAGGGAATGCTTGCTATCATTCGGTGCAGTATCTTTTATCTTCCAGTTTGCTATCCAAATATTTAAAGATTAAGATATAAAGAACTATAATTTTGCCTGTTGTTTTGTATGGGAATGAAACTTGGTTGATCACACTGAGGGAGGAACGTAGGCTAAGGGTGTTTGAAAACAGGGTGTTGAGAAGAATATTTGGGATAAGAGGGATGAGGTAACAAGGGAATGGAGAAAACTACATAATGAGGAGCTTAATGATCTGTAATCCTCACCCAATATTGATTGGGTGATAAATTCGAGAAGAATGAGATGGGCGGGACATGGAGCGCGTATGGTGGGAGGAGAGGCGTATACAAGGTTTTGGTGGGGAAACCTGAAGGAAAGAGACTACTTGGGAGACCCAGGCGCAGATGGGAGGATAACATTCAGAGGGATCTTAAGGAAGTGGGATGTGGGGGATATGGACTGGATCGAGCTGGATCAGGACAGGGACAGATGGTGGGCACTTGTGAATGCGGCAATGAACCTTCGGGTTGCATAAAATGTGGGGAATTTCTTGGCTAGCTGAAAACCAGCTAGCTTCTCAAGAAGGACTATGTTCCATGGAGTAAGAAAGTAATTGTAAACATTTCTCATTTCTCACATGCCTTACCGATTACGCCACCCCTGATTTCACCAACAGAATAGGCTATCAGATTGTGAATGGATCTGCCAGTATATTCCTTCTTAAACAGTTTTCTGTATCGTTCTGTTACTTCCTCTTTTGTGCGTTTAAACAGTGTATATACTTATATTTTACTGTTGTAATGCACGTAGACGTTACCGACTTAAGGGTTTTTCTGTCGTTAGTGTTTATCTTAATTCTGTTCTAGTGTGCTAGCACACTTTAAAAATGAGCTGTGTTGCCGGGGAAACTTCTGCATCGCTCTTCATGGTTGACGTGAGTAGTGAAAACAAGTTTATTACACCTAAATATATTCCCTAAATTCCGTGTACCAGTCAATTACTAAAAGTCCAACAAAATGGATTCATAGTATTTGCTGTAGAATGCTATTTTGTGTTATTATGGTGTCCTACATGTTTCGGCCTTAAATGGGCCATCATCAGGGAGAAATATACTTACAAGTGTTACATATGACACTTGTACATCTTCATAACATGCAACTTGTGCATAAAGAATATAAATAAGGCAGGCAATGTGTGTATAAACATAACATGGAGGCTAGTTCGCGAAATCACTGCTGCCGCGGAAAAACAATAAGTATTAAATAATCTGGGCGATTGTCAGTAGCTTTAGTTATCCAGCACGCAAAGTGCGTGTGTCGTATTATATTGTCATCTGTGACCTGTCTGTCTCTGCCATATTTTTCCATATTATCTCAAAAATAACACTATTTTTGGAAAAGGCTTCAGAACATGAAATGCATGTTTTGATTTCGCCTACTTCTTTACCTGCAACATTTCTCATTCTAAGGGGAGTTCAGCGAAATATTATCATACATTTACGTAGGTCTTCACGTAAAATAGTCGTTATTCTTCTCATATTTTAATTATACTTGAATTTTCTCAACATATTTTCGAAAAGTATTTAAATATTGAATTTCATAAAAATTCTACAAGTGGAAGCCGAGTGGTTCCGTGAGGAAAGATGGAAGAACGGACAGACAGATAGACAGACAGACATGACAAAGCTAATAGTCGCTTTTCGCAATTTTGTGAACGCACCTAAAAATACACAATTCAATATATAAAAATTGTGTTCAACCTGGCCATACAAAGTTGTTTTATAAAAGCAAATTTCCATTCAGACATGTACCAAACTTTCATCAACCCAATGGAATGAAAGCATTCCCAAAACGTTTGAGTGTGTTGTGCATTCTCAAGTAAACACACATGTTCTACTCAATGAATGAATATTATGAATATAAGGATGAGGGAAGAATTAAACTTTAACAGGCTGATGCGCTGTTACATTATTCTAACCTGGTTAATAGTATACAATAATGATAACAACACAAA
>Ga0131853_10012854_pt1 | contig 15349 bp, 10 predicted proteins | sample TergutLab28metaG_FD_92764 | JGI IMG/M metagenome (GOLD analysis project Ga0131853, IMG submission 92764) | Labiotermes labralis P1 segment gut microbial communities from Petit-Saut dam, French Guiana - Lab288 P1 (version 2) (version 2) | ecosystem: Host-associated > Arthropoda: Insects >...
GCGTTTAAAAATCAAAAAAGTAAAAAAACACCAGAAAATTTTAAAAGGTTTTAAAAATTCCCCAACTAAAAAACCTACCCCCCCCCCCCCCCCCCCACAGAGCAAAATCCTTCTTCAGAAGTTCTTTTTTTTTCTGAGGATATTCAAGAACTTCCCCGCGCCTTATTGCACCCGAAGGTTCGTCACCGCGTTTACAAAATCTCGCCACTAGCCCTTAACCTGAGCCAGATTAATCCAGTGTACGTGGAAAATTGTATGTAGTCAAACACAACTGTGTCACATGAGGTGTATTTAATGACTATATAATGGACAACTACATGTTCCGGCCTGTACTGGCCATCTTCAGGTTGTCTTAGGGGAACTTAAGATCTTATTATAAGCATGCACGCGCACGCTTATAGTAAGATCTTAAGTTCCCCTAAGACAACCTGAAGATGGCTAGTACAGGCCGAAACATGTAGTTGTCAATTATATAATCATGAAATACACCTCATGTGACACAGTTGTGTTTGACTACATACAATTTTCCAAGTTTCACACACACAACGGGGATGACACACTTCCTAGATTTAAACGCCAGTCTACGTCCTCTCTTCCTTTTCCTTTAACATTATTTTAATATGATACATCTATACTTACGTCTTCCCATCTGTCTCTTTCCTTCAAATTGACCAACAAAATGCTGCGTGAATTTTATGATAAGAATATGAAGTTATACAGGGATAGCTCAGTCGATATAGCGACTCGCTACAGGCTGGTCGGTCCGGGGATCGAATTCCGGTGCCGGCGAGATTTTTTGCACCCGTCAAAACCCGCCCTGGGGCCCACCCAGCCTCCTATACAAAGGGTACCAGTTCATTCCCGCAGCTAAAGCGGCCGGGTCGTGGCATTGACCACCGACCCCCATCTAGCGCCGAGGTAGAAGAACGAGTAGAACTATACCTCTACTCCCCCTTTGTGCCTTCATGGCAGAATATAGGGTAAACTTTGCCTTTTTGTATATTTAGTTCTTTTGCAAAAATTTTACTGAATTGAGGAAGGCCCCAAGTTATACGTAGAAGAGTGTGACGTATGTGATTCCTCATATCCAACGACTACTTCTTTGACTGAGTGATTACTACCTATAGGGTGTAGCAAAAGAAACATACTTTTTAAGTGTCACACTTTATTTGCTGTGCATAAAGCTGCAGGCCGATGAGATGGTGAAATAAAAAAATTGTACACTTTATTATTTACAATTGAGACTCGTTCGGAGGTTCTCCTGGTGTGCAAAGCGGTAGGTGTGAGGTTGAACTCAAAACTGTAAAAAAAAAAACTTAAGTTTCGCCTATGGAACACCGAGTGTTGGAGGCTGATAACACAGCCAACTGCCACATATGCGCGCATTTACTGATAAACGACAATCACACTCGCCTGATAAGATGTCGTAGGTTGTGGAATACAGTGTGAGTCCCTACCTAAGCCCAATGTACGCCCGAAATTTAAGTTAAATTTCTAAATAATTTTCCTAAATAGTTTTCCGCCGTAGTTGCTCAACTCGCGTAAATTATCTCAAAACGGTTTTGTAACACGTCCAACGCAGATGACATTGGATACTCGGCAGAAGTCTGTGTCTCGTACACATAATATAAATTCTTCTTCAGCGTGGAAGTCAGAACAACACTTCACGTTAACCAAACACCTAAGTATAACCAAAATTTCCACGAGAATGAGGGCGTTTGCCTGGTTACAGTGGACTATATAGAGTAGGGCCGCTGACACATCTAAAAATGTGTGTATTCTTCAGTGCATTACACTGTTTGCCACGGGGGATTTCACTGAAAGTTCATAGACTCCGCTACTTTACGGCAAAAGGGAAATCAACGTCTGAATTGCACATACCTGTAAGTGCAGTGCACTGCTCTTATCAGCATTCGGAACCTTTTCGCGTCTGTGCGCGACTGATTTCCCAACTCAAATTTATAAGTACATTGTTCATTTATTACGCCTATATTTCGTGAAGTATCCAGGGGAATCGTAATAAAGAAGTCGGTATAATGACTAGGCTACGGTTTGGGCCATCTTGGTTTCGAATCCCGGCTGTAACATGATATTTTTCTCTTCTCCAAAACGTCCAGAGCAGCTCTGGACCCTTCCAGCCACCTACTTAAAGGGTACCAGGGATATTTTCTAGGGGCAAACCGGCCGGGGAGGAAATTTGACCACTCCCTTCTAGTGCCGAGGTTAAGAATGAGTGGAGCTATGTCTGTACTCCCCCTATATGCTTTCATAGTTTGCACAGGGACAAATTTATTCTTTTTTGCGGGAAACAAGTTTAAATAGAGTGGAAACCCGTTATAACGACGTCGGTTTAAGCAGCACCTCGTCTATAGCGTAAGATATCTGTGGAACCAGTTAATTTCTCACTGTTAACCACAGCATTATGTTCCTTGGTGACAACATTTTTTTGTAGCGACTCAAATTATTCATTCTTTTTCATGATGTCATGACCGAGTTCGACTCTTATAGCCCTTTGACGCCTAACGACCCCTATAGGGGTCGTACCGCACTGCTAACCTCTAAACGTTGCATTATATATATATATATATATATATATTTATTTATTTATTTATTTATTCAACAAATATAGGTACTGAATATTTTAAACATGGTATATACTCTCCGTTCTTTTCTCTTCAAAATGCAGCTTGTTTCATAATTCTAACATATTTGGTTCCTGTATTATTCACATTTTAGTTACAGGATGTGCTAAAATTTAAAAAAAAATCATTCCTGCGCCCAACGGATAGATGTAGGTACGCTGACGCTGACATTTTATCATCTGCATTATTTTCCCCAGATCTTGTTTAACGCTAATCTGCCGGTTTGGCCTTCATTGGATACAAGGGCATTATTTTGCTTTTGTTAAGAAATTTGTCGGGAAAATTTAATTTTTTAATTAACGAGTAAATGTAATCATCTGACAGCGCTTGCACTCCAGACAAGCTGGTGGAGAATGAATCGTACGAAGATTTGGCTGTGGTTTGTTCCTCGAAGCTGGAGCCACCCCAACTTTCCACCAGTTTCTCTTCTATCTTCTTCATGTGACTGCTGATAGGATTCCACTGCTGTACTGCTATTTCTAAATACTTGGCTTCATTAAACGTTGATGACGCCTTTCATTCGAAATGTCAGTTTCCAGTACAAATCAGTTTCTTTTGTTTTCTTTTTACCATGCCACATCAAATATATTTACTTCCGGATGGTGTAGTGTGAAAGTCAGAGAGCTGTGTGTGCATGATGACATGTTTATTCACTACTACATTTCATTTTAGAATTTCGCTGTGGGTATATTTAGAGGTGTGTTTGTGTATATATACATATTGTCTACGCACTAATACACAATATCTGTTGCAGCCACAAGCATTTACGATTGTCCACAAAATACACTTGGCAATCATGTATTCTTGTTACAATGTGGTTTTTAATAACCATGGCAACGGCTTTTACGTAAACAATAAGACAAAAATAAGAAAACCACAAACGGTGTGTAGGATTATTTATACTTTAATTTCTACAAAAAAATTTAATAAGACTTGTACAATTTGTGAGATCTCACAAATTCAATATATAGACATTTTGTTTTCAAATTTTGACGATTTGCTGACCGTGCATCTCAGTATATTTATCTCAGTATTTAACCAACTTGATGCACAAAACTTATTGTGAAACAAATTTTGTGCATCAAGTTGGTCAAATACTGAGATAAATTTTGTTTTCAGTTTTAAATGTTACTTTTTTCATGCCTGAAGATTTTCAGTGCGACTGAAATATGAAATAAATTTATGAATTTTTTATTTAGGTACAAATGATTGCAATTCTGAAGTCCTTTTGTCCCCATTCCGATATCAGAGTATATTAATAACCGACACACTGATCTGGACAAAATTTATTAAAATGTCAAGCTTAAAAATTGTAGTGTCTTTGTGATTCAGATCAATTTTAAAACTTTCTGATCAGCATTAATACTGGAAATAGTAAAAACTTCAAAATTCAAATTTGATAAGAATATTCTAAACAGTACTCAAGTTATTTCTTGCGCATAGACGGACGGACTGGTCGCTTTCAAGAAGCGCCCCGCAGGGTTGCGAACACCCCCTCCACCCCCCCCCCCAAAACAGGGACTGGGGGGGAAAGTTTAGTTTTCCAATATGACGCAGAAATAGAAGGTCGAATTCTCCCGTAAAATATCTGGAATACTGGCAAGCGAAGAAGAGAAATGTTAAAATGATATAGTGGGAATATCCTGTGTTATGGCGGGAATGATTTTTTGAATTTGTTCATTCTAAACATTCAGTCAACGGAAATGAAAGGGGGATATTCTGCTAAATATGACGGTACCAAAGAGACATTCGCTATAGTGGATTCAGACTGCAAAATGTACCTCTCTTAACCTTTCAAAGTCTAGTGGTTACTGTGTGTACTGTACCACCAAGTTTAATATTAAAAAATTCTGTGTTCTGCCCACAGAATATATTTTTGTGACGTTAGATGTAGGTATCAGTCAATAACACAACAATATCTAAAAATATGTTTAATAAAGGATGATAGTAACTACAAGTTTCGGCCTATTGCGGCCATCATCAGGTTTTCATCCGAAAGTATGGTGGTAGTGCTTTATAGGATTGGTATGGTTATTTTACGATGGTGAGATCTGATGATGGCTGCAATAGGCCGAAACATGTAGTTGCTATCATCCTTTATTAAACATCTCTTTAGATATTGTTGTGTTATTGACTGATACCTACACCTATTGTTTATATACACACAACGGGGATGGCTCATTTTAGAATTCTGTAACGTGTTTTGTTCTCGGAACAAAACACGTTTTCCTCTAACTGTGTTTATTGGTTGTTATAACCGACATGGGGAGTGTTTACTGCGCGGTAGGAACTGGACTTTTATTAGGCGTGTTCGCAGCATTTCGATAAGCGACTCTTAGCTTTGTGACGCCGGTCGTTCCGCATGGAACAACTCGGCTTCCGCTGAACGGATTTTCACGAAATTTGATACCTGAGGGCGTGTTGAAAATCTGTGGAGGAAATTCAAGTTTGATTAAAATCTAATAAGAATAACGAGTACTTTATATGAAGACGTATATAAATTCATTACATGTCGCTGAATTATTCTTAGAAAGATAAATATTTCGGGAAAAAAATTGTAGGGTAAAATCAAAACACGCTTTGTATGATCAATAAATCGTTTTCCGAAAATCGTGCCGTCTATGAGATAATGTGGAAAGCACAGAATGCATTGTTGAGTGTCCAACCACAATAGTGGTTACGCGATCGTATCAGAATATTCTGTTATACGTACATTGCCCATCTTATATACAAATCAAGGTTAATTTTCGACTTTGCAGAATTACTATACGTATTCTCAATGAAATGGCTGTGACCTTCTGGGTGGCTAGTTACTTTCCTTACAAGTGTTTTGTCATAACTTTGCCACTTTCGTTGGCTGTAATAACAGGTACCGTCCCATTTCGTCTGTATCTGTAGGCTTATCAACGTGCCCCATTTGTGTCCTTGCCCGTTACTTGTAACCATTTGTTGTGAAGCTATCATATACCTCAAGACTATAGTCTTCTGGTAGGTGACGTCGTGTACTTCAGTTAATGGGTAGCAACGTTTCGAAGTAACGTGCTACATCCGTCTTCATGGCAGACTCGCGGGGATTTTGTTACGGTGGGGAAGAAAGGGTAACGGAGTCGGGGCTGTGGGCGAAATAAAGGGAACAGATGTCCCTTGAAGGGACTATTTTGTAAGTTTAGGGTAAAAAGGAAGAAATTGACGTTGCTCAGGAGGAAGGGCAGTGGGTAACTGAAGGAAAGACGAATAATACGAAAGAAAAAATAAGTGTAAACATGAAGATAACACAAGGCACAGTTAGTTACTGCGGAGTTTACAGTTGACCTTGGCAGTGGTTTGCGCTGGGCAAAGCCGACCGTCCTTTGCTAGTGAACAGTAACCGATGTATTCCAAATTGAGGGTTTTCCATTCCGTTGTGCCAGTATAACAATTTTGTTATTTATTGTCAGTCGTACACAACACTGCGGTGTAAAGTTAAGTTATACAATAATTAACAAAACTTTTAAAATTTGACTGGCGTGAATTCTAAATTGTTGTATAACTTAACTTTACACCACAGTGTTGTGTGCGATGGACAATAAATAACAAAATCGATGTATTCCAGTTAAAAATACATTGGGCTGAAGTGCAGTTGTGTTTTGTGCTTGTGAGATAATACAGTTATGTTCTATATTGTTGTGTGTGGTTACAGCTGTGCGTAAATTTGACCTTAAATTTACTGTGAATAAAACACCTAACAAATGGCGACCAGTGGACAGAATGTCATGCAGTGAAAGATAGTTATGCTCCTGCAGGATCTATATCTTTTCCAACGACCGTCGTGGCCACTGAGTTGTGCCGGTCGAGTGCATTGTCGTGAGTTAAGGATATTGTTTGGCCTCGAACAGAAACAGCACATGAATATGAGAGAGGCCATCCCGTTGTGTAGTAAAAAATTTGTTTAATGTATTATATTCCGTCAATACAGAACAATATTTCACTACAGTGATATTATATATATATATATATACACTCAGGTCACATTATGACAACATGTTTCGACCACAAACGGTCATCTTTAGACCAAAGAGAACATTATTAAGGTACAATAAAGTGAGAACTCAATGGGATCCCATTTGTTTTACAGTAAAAGTTAAAATAACGTATGATGAAATTCTTTTTTTTAAATAACTAAACTTTAAAATAGACGGTAATCAAGTAAATTATTAGTCTTCAAGTTAACTTCTATTCAGTCAGCCAGTTATTTAGTTATTCAGTCAGTCAATCAGTCGGTCAGTCAGTCAGTCAGTCAGTCAGTTAGTTAGTTAGCTAGTTAGTTAGTTATTCAGTCAGTAATTCAGCATCTATTAATTTACTTGATTACCAAGTAAATTAATAGTCAAGTTAACTTGAAGACGATTAATTTACTTGGTAATCAAGTAAATTAATAGACGCTGAATTACTGACTGAATAACTAACTAACTGACTGACTGACTGATTGACTGACTGACTGAATAACTAACTGACCGACTGACTGAATAACTAACTGACTTACTGACTGAATAACTAACTGAATTACTGACTGACTAAACAACTAACTAACTAACTGACTGAATGACTGATTGACTGACTGACTGAATAACTAAATAACTGACTGACTGAATAACTGACTAACTAACTAACTAACCAACTAAGCAACTAACTCCATGATGCAGAGTCCTTCCTAACAAGCCAACCGGTCCTCAGCTAGTCAAGAAATTCCCTGCATTTTATGGAACCTGAACGTTCATCACCGCATTCACAAGTGCCCGCCACCTGTCCATATCCTGAGCCAAAGCAGTCCAGTCCATGCCTCCTCATGTCACTTCTCGAAGGTCCATTTTAATAGTATCCTCCCATCTACACCTAGGTACTCCAAGTGATCTCTTCCTATCAGGTGTCCCTACCAAAACCCTGTATGCACCTTTCCTGTCCTCCGTACATGCCACATGCCCCGCCCATCTCATTCTTATTTGATCACCCTACTAATATTCAGTGAGCAGTACAGAGCATATAGCTTCTCGTTATGCAGTCTCCTGCCCTCTCCTGTTATCTCGTCCGTCAGCCTCAAATGTCTTTAGGGAAATATAGGTCTAGCAAACGAAACAAAAAACAGCGCAGCACGCTTATTTACTGCACAGTGTTATCACTGTCAATTACGGATCGCTTATAAGAGATACTCAGGCGGTCAACCGCATCAATTCGGAATTTGCTCCGAACCGATACATGTGATTCGCCGAGAATGTTTTGTCATTGTGCTCGCCGTGATGGCCTGACGGCTTAGGTGAAGAGTCGCTCGTAATACACAGTTCGTGAGGCAGCTTCACTGTAATGCCTGATCTTCAGTACACGAGTAAGTAACGGTTTTGCGTATCACTAAAAACGCAAAGATAAATACAAAACAAAAAATATATAAATTTGAATGTTGATGCGTGTGTTTGTGAAAGTTTTTCTCTCTTAAATCGATTCAGTCTTATTTTGATTCATTCCTTTCGTACAGTTAGTTCCCAGAACACCATTCATACGGTCCACCATCAGTGGCGTACACAGAAAATTTTTTTAGGGGGGGGGGGGTGTTTCAACAAATTCAGTTGAGGACAGAGAGAACGGGGATCTGGGGGTGGTAAACCCCTACTCAGGGGTTCTGGAGGCAGCTTTAATTTGGTGCAAGAAATTTCATTTCATATAGTAAAATTTTCTTAATTTTTGGTACTTTAAGACTATTTATGACGACAACCAATTTATTTGTCATTGCTAATGTAAAACAATTGCGAAACTAGGTAGTTTTAGAATTTTACTGCCTTTTTCCGAACATCTTGGAGGTGTTGGTGTCCTAAATTCAGCAATTTTTAACAGTTTTCACAATCGGGTTGAGTTTGGCACGATTTTGGGGGCCTTCGGAATTTCGGGGGGGGGGGGGTTGAGCCCCCCCCCCCGGTACGCCACTGTCCACCATCAAAGATCACCAACGTTGCATATAGCAGCTGCTTTAATACTCTTAACATGTTTTAAGCTCGTAATCGATCTTCTTCAGGGAAACAAACTGTAGTAACAACTGTTGTTTACATATATGGAGTAATTAACCATAATATCGTGTTTGTATTCATATTTTACAAACGCGCACATTTTGTAAAATTGCACCAATGTAATTATGTCTGCCCATATTAGTTCAGATGATTTTTAGTTTTTCAATAAAATATCCCTTGCAATGGAAGCTTATGTCATGAGCGGAAAGATACAAATATTTGTTCACGTTGTTCTTTGTACAGATTATGTAAATGGGGGGTTACAGAATGTGGGGTTGCCTGTATACACAACACTGCAAGTATGATCTCCGTATGAGTCCAGATAATTAGAATGGAATAGAGTAGATCAGAGTTGGAATAGAATAAAATTAGAATAGATTTGAATAAAATTAGAATAGATTTGAATAAAATTAGAATAGATTTGAATACAATTAGAATAGAATAGAATAGAACAGAACAGAATTAGAATAGAATAGAGTAGAATAGAGTTGAATGGAATAGAACAGAATTGGAATAGAATACATTAGAATAAAATAGAATTTGAATAGATTTGAATACAATTACGATATAATAGAACAGAACAGAATTATAATATAATCAAGTAGAATAGACTAGAATAGAATAAGAATAGAATAGAATAGATTAGAGTAGAATAGAGTTGAATAGAACAGAATAGAATTAAAATTGAAATTAATATCGAATTGAATACAATTAGAATAAAATTAGAAGAGAACAGATTTAGAATAGAATAGAGTTGAATATAATAGAATTAGAATTGGAAAAGAATTGAATACAATTAGAATAGAATATAACAGAAAATTAGAATAGAACAGAATTATAATAGCTTAAAATAGAATAGATTAGAGTAGATTAGAATTATAATGGAATAGAATAAATTAGATTTGAATAGTATACATAAGGATTGGAACAAAAGTGACCAGTGAGCTTTGATCACAATTGATCTTTTGTGCAGCTCTTTTGTTCATGCATTCAGCAGTCCTGTACTGTGAACAAAGTGAAGCATCCTGCTGATGGAGATATTGCCAGAGTTACCTGGTTTCAGAAAATGCTCACCCAGGTGTCTAAATCTTAATGCGGCTAGTGCCTCACAGTCACCAAGAACACTCGAGGCCACTTAAACTGCCTATTTGCATCTACCACATCCAGGAATGTCTACAAGTCCCAGTTTGAATAGATGTCTGTTCAAATGACAGTGTCCTGCTAGCAGCCTTGTCAATATTCTTGGCTGGTTTCAGTTCAGATACTTGCACATGTTAAGAACATTCCTCAATGATGTATTTTTTTATCTGCTTAGAATTCTTGTTCCATAGAAACAATCAGAACTTAAAGTAGATGAAATTTGGTAACAACTTCGAAGTTTTTCCATAGCAGATCTCAAGTAGCAGCTTAGAAACAATGTCACATATCCTGCGTGAGATACATTCACAGTGTGAAGATATTAAAACAGACCCTTTAAAATATGTAATTTCTGACCAAATATACTTTATAGTCCAGATATTTAAGGTACATAGCATAATTTTATTGTATTGTCTTGTCCATGGTCGAAATGTTCAAAGTTCAATTGCAGAAGGTACAAAATGCAGAAAAGAATCTGAGAAATCAGTTTATTGTTTTAATAATTGACAGCGTTATTACGTGGATCAGTAGTATTTTTTTTTTTTTGTCATTTGTCCTTTTTTTTGGTGGTAGAGTGGTTCCCAAGGAAATCCATATGACTCTTGGAGAGTATATGAAGTTCTAGCAAATGAATTCCCTACTCAGTTTCCACTGCTACGTCATGACCTGTTGCAAAACTCTTCAATGAATATCATCCAGGTTAAGGACAGTCACTGATGGGAATACTAAGGCTTTGTCTGCTTTGTCCATCGACATGGACATTACACCACTGGGTAGACAATATACTCCTCTCTATTGCTGGTGAGTATAAATGATTGTAGCCAACCATTTTTAGTATAGTTGTTTCTTAGTACTGCTGGCGTCAGTTACAGATGGTTCATGGCATGTGCTGTAAGTTAATCTGTCAACGTATGTTTAGGACCATTGGTGATAGGTAGGAGGGGAGAGATTTAAACACCGAAAGAGTTAGGAGCGGACAATGGACGCTAGCAGTCCAGTAAGGCAGTCAGTCGCGTACGAGTGTGGTGTAGGTGGGAGTACAAGTGACTGTGTTATTTTAATAAAATATGATTTAGTTGCTTAACTTGATATAGCACGACTTTTTTTATTTTATCAACAATAAATTGAGTAAATAATAATTAAAACTAAATGTGATTCGGTGAACCACACTTGTTTCCCCAAAGAGGATCACTTACCAAACTGAGAACGTCAGGACAACAAAGTTACAAAGTGTGATCGTGTAGAATATATATCACAATGTAGATGCAAAATGTGCAACAAATGTACGATCCTTGGTAAATAATCTGTAAACCTGAAATAGTTGTACTTGTGGGAAAGTGAACCTAGGTCTACTGCACAGGAACTGGTACCTTGGTAATGTAGTGTTCACAGAGTATAGGTGGTCGAGAGTGGACCGAAACCGACCGCTCCGTTAGTACTACGGAAAGGGGGAAAGGATTCCTACTGTCACCAATGATCCGTTCGGGTCAAGAAGGAGGTAGCGTACCACCAGAATCAGGGGACCTGATTCAAATAGGGTTAGAATCTAGAACTCTATGACCCAAGTCAAACAACAACAGTTAAGGCTAAAGGCTAATTTCTTCTTTACTACGGTTATATACAAATTTACACATATAAGGGTCAAAGTGTCTTCCTAGCAAATTTACTCTCACAAGTCAAATTTCTGAAATTTAGGCACAACTAGCTGTCTCGCCTTTATATAACCAATTTGTCCCGTAAGTTTCCAAAGTAAGATTTCGAATTTAATTTAAAATTTAGTTCAACCAAAGCGACTCACCTTAAATAATCAAGCGGTATGCTATGTTGACCAGCATGTCAGCCTTCGTTGCTTCAGAAATTCTTCACGGCTGGTTATCTTATTCAAGACAGTGATATAGCGCCAGTATTGTGTTCCATACTTCACTGATCGAAAGTTACGCCGAAAGTAAGTTAACTAGTCAAACATTCGTAAGAATATATAAAGGCGATTTGCTTGTGTCATGCATTTCTGTGTGTGTTAACACAACCTTACATCACCTTAGCTTAGTTTCATACATCCTATACTGTTAACAGTCTTTGAAGCTCTATGGAAGTGGAGCGCTGATGTCAGTCCTTTCTCCACTCGTTGACACAACTTTCTGTAACTTGGTCAGTTTATAAAATGTTTACTGTGTGGTAATCGCTAAGCTCAGCTTCTGACAAAATGTGTCTTTTCCTTGTTTTACACAATGTCCCATTTTCGAAGTTACCAAATCATAAAATTACAAAAGTTTCTAAGCTACCGAAATTACAAGTGTTCATTACAGTAATGTTGCATTTCATCTTATATTTCCTCTTTCAGTAGTATTCCATCGAAGTTTTCATTTGCAACTGATGGTAATATTCATAGCAGTGAACTTATTTTAAACCAAATTTCACTAGACACAGTAACTCACTACTGTTTTAAGCATGATTTCAGGCTTCTCCCACGAAGTAGATGAGATCTGTGCTCTTCTGGGTTATTATCCAGTCAGTAGTGGTAATTTCTCACTGGTAAAGGTAAATCAGTCCCATTACAGGCCCAAGGTACCCAGAGGGTTCCAGTAAGTTAAGGTTCCCAGATTATGTTACAAAGGCCCAGGATGGTGGTAGGTTGTCAGCCTTACGCACCGGCCACTTTTACCCCCAGGAAATGCTCCTGGTACTCATTTCTGTTACAGTTCGAGTCAACCCCAGGGCCATGGTGTGATCGGAAGGATTGTCAATGAAAAATTCCAGTGACATCATCTGGAATCAAACCAGTGACCTTCCGATTTGTAGCGCAGAAACATAACCACTGTGGTCCCCCAATTTCTTACTGACAAATACTAATTCTTTTGATTTCACTACAAAATTTCATGTCACTGCTGTAAAAATCTCATGTTAGAATTCAGTGCATTTCTTTGTGGGCTTACTTAAAAGGAGGCCAGGTTAATCGGGAGACAGTGGTGATTCTGAGATGATATAGGTCCCACTTCTCATTTGTGTCAGTCTCAGACAGTGGAACAAACAAGGAGCAAATGATAAAGCTAGCTGATGGAAATGTTGCAATATTTCAAACATTTAACTGCTAAATCAGACCTATTGCTGGTTTATTCTCTGCTTTTCATGGTCTTTGTAGGATATGTAGCTAACATATTACATATACAATTCCAAAATTAGTTCATTGCTTCAACAGGGCAACAATGTATGGCAATTTATCTGCTTGCAGCCACCACCATACTCTAGAATCAGCCAACAAGGACGCCCTTGTGTCATTGTCAGTGGCCTAGTCACTGTTTTATTGTGGCTCCAGAGAAGCCACAGATCAGCCCAAAAATATTACTGGCAGTACTGCAAGTCTAAAGAAAACCAAAAAGTCTGTCAACTTCTAGTTCCAAAATTTAGATGCCAAGAAGGTTGTGACGGTTATCAAGAATAATTTGGAAGCCAAGAATAAGGACTTATCGATTGACTAGCTCAAAATGTACTGATGCCATCTGTAAGTCACACAAAAAACACATAAGCAAGCAAAAGAGACAGGTATGTAAACAAGTCAAGGAGGTTTCAGACGACAGCCAAGAGGACAGTGAAAACTGCTGTTACATTATTTAACAGTTTCCGAACTAAAGAATTTCTCTCCAAGGCTTGTCTACCCTTTCTGACTTCAAAATAGTTAAACCAGGCTGAAAAATATAAAAATTATGGACACCCTCTATCTGAGATGATTATTCAGAGCATAACTAGAATACACTAAAAAAAAGGTGTTGGGATTATATCTTTGACACTAAAATAAAATCTGTCAATGGGATTTACATATGTTTTATTTCATAATTCTCTCTAATGTAACAGAAAGTAATGCTAAAGACCTGCACACAACATGCAACATGGTTTAAAGGCACGTGAAGCAATACACAATCTGCATCAGTAAAACTAGCTCTGTTCAGTAATATACCACCATCATTGTTATTTAATACTGACACCAACAAGACTGGGTGAAGTTACAACACCTTTACCAGGGACACTGAATACAGCTCCCTTGTATGTTGCAACTCTTTCTGAATTTGTTTTCAAGTCTGGTGCCACGGTCTCAAAAATCTTCTTTTTAGGATTCATGACAGGATCCGGCACTCGAGGATAACCCTCCACATGCACTTCATCTCCTGGTATACTCTCAGGAGGTGGCAGCAGAATCTCGATTTTTTCGGGCGTACTCGCGCACATCACCATGGCTTCAGATGTTACTCCTCTCATCTTCACTGGTTTCAGATTGCACAGCAGGACAACAAGACGGTTTTGTAATTCTTCCAAAGGTATGAATTTTACCAGTCCACTGACCTAAATCCCAGAAAAAAAAACAAATACAAAATCTACAGGCTGTGGGGTTTATTATTTATTTAGTATTAAATTTAGAGGTCCTCCCTGACATTGTACATCCCTGATTATTACATGTGCATCAGAAGGAATACTGTATGAAGTAAACACTATGAAAACATTAAAATTGTGGAAGTGAATTACATCAGAAACCTCAGAACTGCAAAGAGAACCACAATAAACCAACGCTACTTGCATGAAATGAGTGCCAAGGTTAAGAATGCATACAGCTATACCTCCATTCTCCCCCCTGTGTCTTCATGACAAGGTGTTCAGTTAAACACAGGTATAAATTTACCTATTACTAAAATGGAACTGAATTATAGTAAAGTTTTCCCTGTCCACTTCATGAAGGCATACACAGGAGTGGAGGTATAATGCACCTCATTCTTGACCTCCGCACTAGAGGGAGGTGAATGGTCGGTGCAAACCCTGGCCGCTTTACCCGTGCATAAAGATCTCCTAACACCCACCGAATAGGAACCTGAGTGGGGCTGATGGAGAAGAGTTAAATCTCTAGCCCCCGGCACGACTCAAACGACCATTCCTTAGACACCCAGCACACAGCCTAGTCGCTACACCAATTGAGTGATACCAGCTCAAACAGAGCATGGACGTTCTGTAAATTGGAATGGGTCTCATAGCACAATTCAAAACCAAAAGGAGGAAAGAAGTTTATTGCAGGAGGAGGTTACTGCTGTTTAGTAAAAATGTGACATCAAAAAATAATTATCAAACTGTAGCATAATCAGCTGCATCCTGCACCCTATGCCTAATCCACAGACAACTAAATTTTTTTCCCCATTTAATGTGTGATGCAGGTGTCCAAACATGGCACATATCACAGCATAGAATAGACAGATAATTTCAATACGAAAATTCCATTACCAGGCAGTCATAAATATTAACCACTGCACAACGGAGCAGTTATGTTTAACATTTTTTCGGTTTTTGTGGCATCATTATGTTACAGAATGAAACTGTACAGTGGTATATATACTCACTTACTCACTCCATGGTGCAGAGTCCCTCTTGAGCAACTAGCTGGTTTGCAGCTAGTCAAGAAATTCCCCGCATTTCACGGAACCCGAAGGTTCATTACCGCACTCACAAGCGTCCGCCACCCGTCTCTATCCTGGGCCAGCCCAATCCAGTCCATATACCCAC
>Ga0131853_10012856_pt1 | contig 15348 bp, 7 predicted proteins | sample TergutLab28metaG_FD_92764 | JGI IMG/M metagenome (GOLD analysis project Ga0131853, IMG submission 92764) | Labiotermes labralis P1 segment gut microbial communities from Petit-Saut dam, French Guiana - Lab288 P1 (version 2) (version 2) | ecosystem: Host-associated > Arthropoda: Insects >...
GATGGACGTATTAACGTCTGAAACATGTTGAGCAATATATAATAAAGCAAGTGTCATCTAGTTGGTCAACCTTTATTCAAATATCAAGATGATGCACGGTCCAATACGCATAAGATTCACTAAATTCGGTTGTTAGAATATTTGTAAAAATATTTATTGTTATTACTATTATTATTACTAATAACTAAAATTGAGTTGTCACTCGGTGGTAGTAGTCCTTACACTGGTACACACAAAACGGATAATAATAAATATACATAAATGAAACAATACAAGAAAGTACAAACAATAAAAAACACAGTAAATACAATTACACATTTTTTTAATCTCATGGTTCCGTGCATCGTAATTCAATGTTAATGAAAATCCAAACAGATGCAACAGTATGCAGATATTTATTTACTGCAGAGTCACTCTACATATTTCGGGTGTCACAGCACCCATCATCAGGAGTACTAAAAACTGTAACCGCAACCTCCGGTACAGGTCATAATACTGGTACAGCTACTTCCTTCCAACGTGGCGTGAACGGGACTAGTCCCGACTGTAACTACAGCCTACGGTACTGGTCATATAGTCATTGTAGTTACTTTTTTTATGTACTCCTGATGATGGGTGTGGTTGGTACCCGAAACATGTAGAGTGAACTTGCAGAATAATAAATAGACTGCTGTGTGTTGCGTCTCGCTGGACAATTAATAATATTTGTAGAGGACAGTTTAATTTGAATAAATTGATGAGAAAAAGTGTGCATATTGTTGGCCGCTCTCACGAGTTGTGAGATGTTTTTGGTGGCTACTTGAATAATTGTTTTTTAATTATTCTTTTTATTTTATTTTATTTTTAAATTTCCTGAATATTTATTCCATTCAGATTCGTATACAATTTTGTGTCTATTTGAAATGTTTGCATTTGGTGCCCATAGGAAATGTAAACTTTCTTATACGACGTAAAATTTACCAGAGTTTAATAACGTTCGGTACGAAATTCGTATAAACTAGTGTCGTATTAAAACCAATTTCCTTGTAAATTAAATTCATCTAACGAATTTTAGCGAGTGGGGTCCCCAATTCAAACTTTCAAGCAGGGCTATTTGTTCATTAGCCTCAGAGAAGAAGCGTGTGATATGAACAAAGGCGATTACCGTATTATGCGTTCATTTCACGCATTTTACACATAAAAGCTCGTGGTGGGCTTTTGTTTTGGCTGAGACGAACGTTACAGTTCTGTTTAGTTAGGAAAGTAAAAGGCGTGTTTGTTTTGGCCAGTTTCATTGTGTGCAACATGAGATCATTAATCTCTTTGCTTTCTGATTTACGGTGGGATTTATGCAGAAACTTCTGACCTCCTGCATAAAGTTGAACCTGTTGCGACTTTGGGTGAATTCATCTACAGTTGTCAAGAAGCAGCAGAGCTGATGACATTATTGTCCCCACCTCATCACCATCATTATCAACATCATCATCATTACATCATTCTCATCATTTATTATTACTTATTTGTCTAAATGGTGCTCTCGTAACACTACACACTAACTGCAGTTTACATACAGTCTTGTCCTGATAAATGTAATTTCATTCTGTCAAGTCTGTAGAAATGGCTGACGTTAAACGTAATGTAAAGTAACTGTACAAAATAGGAAGGCAAGATAGGCAGGCGAAATGTGAAGCTATTTCTAACACTAAAGATGCCATCATCCTGCCCTATGGGTTGGATTGTTGGCGCGGAATCGTGTAGTCGAGAGTAGCGATTTTCATGGTGTTATTTCTCCCATTCTAATAAAGATAAAAATAAAACCTCGAATAGGCCACGATCCCTTCCATTTGACGCCTTTAACGGATCCAGCCGAGCAGTCCTCTTTCACAAGTAAACAGTTCATTAAATTCTCAATAAATTTCTCCTGCTCAATAAAATTCAAAATTTTATTTTTGTCTTCAAAAGATGTTGCCAAAAGTTCCTACCTTGAGCCTAATGAATCCAACGCACATCATCTGCTGTAATATACTTTCTCCAGCCTGTCCCCCCCCCGTCTCCTAACTGTTATGCCTCCTTCCTGTGTTCCGACCGGTATTTTGTGCAGGATTAAATTGTCCCTCTGCACACCGCTGGAGTGCCGACGCAAACCTTCCCATCGTAACCTCTGTCGCTCTGCCTATGGGTCCCAGTTCCTATTCAGTAGGAGTTTGGGTTGACCCAGAGCCGATCTGTTCATTCTGTATGAAGGAAAACTCTCCTTACCTTATTTGGACTCGAACCAATATTCCTCTTTCGTCTAATACTTTCCCTACTCATTACAGGCCATCCCTGCTCCCAGGATATTTCTTCGTGTTTATCACGTGACAGGACAGTACAAGAAACACAGTGAGGAACTGATCAGTCAATCGCCACGCTTCTTACTGTTACGCGAACTCTGACCGTGTTTGTGTTTCAGGGCAACTCCCGGCTGCCATGTACCACGGGCCAGCCAATATTCCCACCTGCCCATCACGCAGTGCCTTGGCAGCGCTTCTGCTTCTACCAGCCTTGATACGGGCGGCTGCCATATAGCATCTACAAGTGTAACAACAACGGGACAGAGTCCAGTGAGTGAGAGAGCGTGTGAGTGAACTATCGACACGTAACTTTTACCCCTCACCCACAGGTTTCTTCTACATATCAGTGTACAAAGGAAACCTTCCGTATTTTTAAACATCGTCCCAGTTAAAAATGACTTTTGGACGGTGAATGTGAGAAACAGCACTTTGGTGTGACGACGTTTAGTATAAACCGTACCGAAGTATTGCGCACTTGTTCGTACGTAAACAGTAACCGTATATTGAAAACCCCTCAGAATTCAATAATATTTCGCATAAGACGTGGTTCTTGGCCTCTGTTTTTATTTCATCCAAGTTCTTGGCAGATTTCTGTATGAAATCAAGCAGTCACATAGGCCTAGTGCCTTGTAGCTGGTACGAATTAAGTAACGGCTTTTAACATATGCGTAGTAAATGGAGGATAGAATACAGTTGACTTTAAGGGCGGAAATCCGTCGTTCCTTTCGTATTCACTCCATCGAGATCCTTGAAAATACTAATTTTTGAAAGTGAAGTACATTTATTCCATGTAAATATCAAGTGTCTTTTGATATGGAATTGGATTTTAATGGATCAAAATTCTGGCGGCAGCTGTAATTAATTATCTTTCAGAGGATCTGAGCCTGACCTGGGGTTTCTCGATGTCAGCCTACAGATCTCTAAGCTCTGACTCCCCAGCATTAGTTTCTCACAAGCATATAAGAAGATATGATATCAGCATATAGTGCGCTAATACTGACACTGACATTTTGTATGTTCTGTGGATCTGTCCTGTCAGTTACTACTTTCCGCTGAAGAGACACAAATAATCACGTAGAAAGAGACACAAACTTACTTTGAACCTAACCGCATCTTACGTGACGACAGCCTATCGTGCCCAATGGAAGGAAAAAACATTCTTCAACTATGTTCCTCACCGTTTCAACCCCTCTGTTTGTTCGTCTGTCTTTCTTTGGGAAAATGTAAAACACTTCTCAACAAAAGCCTAAAGGGTGCAATTTTTATAACAGCAAGTGATTAGACATGAACATTTGTTTTAAACATAGGGGCAAATTAAAAAAAAATGCGTTGCGAACCGCACATTTTTCTAAAGCAAAAGAACTAGTGTACTCGGTAATAGGAAGACTCTCCATTTGTGGAAGAGAGCTATCTTGATGAAATTTTAATAAGTCTTCTTATGCAAGGAAATGATTTTATCTGTTTGGAATTCTGATGCGGAGTCGTACTGCTGATTGCAAAGTAAGAACAATAAACTGTATGCAAAGTGTTGAAAATGAACAGGTTTGGAAACGTGGCGAGGATCTGAGGAGTTTGCAACTAAACACCCTGTGTTTATTGAATTTCAAATTTTCTTGCAAAATTTTATTTTTAATTCAGACCACTGTTCCATGTTTGTGAATAAAATATATCGATATTGTATATGATTTATTGATTTACTCAGATTATTTAAAGTTGGTGTATATACTAGTTGGTTTATACTAATCTTCAGTTATACATTTATCAGTGTTTGTAACCATACTTTTGAAAGCTTGATAAATCCTATAACAATTAGTGTGCGAAGACGGTAAGCGTAAGCTAATTATCATTGTCTAAAGGAAGTCATCCCGTTGTGTTATAAAGAATTTAACTTATTTATTGTAGACTTACAATATGTGTTCAGTCAACACAACAACATTAGAAATTAATGTGTTACTGGTAACACATTAATTTCTAATGTTGTTGTGTTGACTGAACACATATTGTAAGTCTACAATAAATAAGTTAAATTAATTATCATTCACTTATTCTATTACAAAATTTACAATTCCGGAAAAAAATACCGAGATTGAAGGAATAATAACGACATGCATGCGGCCTAGTATATATATATTTTTTTGTTTATTTAAGATAAACGGGGGACAACCACGTACACTTCCACTAAATTCGCAGCTTAAAAAAAGATAATTTATGGATTTCAGAATTTTTTCATCCGCGTTGTTACGCCTCTGCTATTGTAAAGTTGTTGTATGTTTTCTTCTGGGTATTTCCTCGGCGTCTGAATTTTGTATGCCGACTTTTCGGAACAGTCTGTCTGTTCCTTCTTCGTACCTACCCGCCCGTGAAGATGGAACAAGCGAAGTGTTCCGAAACATCGGCATATAAAATTCATACGCCGGAGAATTACCCAGAAGAAAACATACAAAACATTCAGAACGCAGCGAAAGTTTGAAATCAAGAATATTATAAAGTTGTTGTGAAGATTTTCGAAGAAATTGCTGTCACAATTTACACGTTTGTTCGTGGAAACTGTAAGCTGATTTGCACTGATAAGCATTCATATCGCTGTGTATCATTATTTCCATTCGTAATTATGCATAATTTTATGAAATATGATTGCCAAACGGTAAATCTTCCGATTTCTATCACGGAGGTTCCGATTTTTATTTTTGACAGTGGCACCGATTACCCTAACGTATACTATTTACAAGATTTTATTCAGTCCGTCTAGGCAGAAGATTCTCAGATTGTAAAGTTAAAGCAATCCCAATTACAGGCCTGGACAGGTCCTGAGGGCTTCAGGAGGTTGAGGCTCCAAGATTTCAAAATAATCGGCACATGAAAGTGGTAAGGTTGTCAGCCCTACGCACCGGCTGCCTTTAGCCCCCAGGAAGTATTCCTGGTACTCATTTCTGTCAGAGGCTGATTCGACTCCAGGGCCATAGTGCGGCCGGAAGGACTATGTCAATGAAAAATTCCAATTAAACCATCGGGAATCGAACCCGCGACCTTCCGGCTTTTAGCGCAGTGCCTCAACCAAACGCGCCACCGCGTGCGATTTTGGGATAGTACTTATGATTATTCCAGGAGCGTTTCCCACCTCATTCATTCCAAAACATAAAGTAATATTCGCCGTGACATAAGAACCTATGTATTTTGAACTACTTACAGCATCATTAAATAAATTATTACATAATAAACTGCAAGTGTGAAAGTCGCGCGATGCCGCGATAGATTATTTCGCAAGGGACAGAGTTGTATCTGTAGTGCCGTTAACGTTAGGCTAGTCCATGCACAACCACAAAACTGCCGTAGTTACTTTTAACTGTTTCCGAATGCGATAGTTGACAGTTAAATCATCACCTTGCTGAATGCAGTGGTAAAGAACTTAAAAATCTTTCCAACTGCTTAGTAGGTAACGGATAATCTAGCACCACCAGGCCACGAAGTTTGAGTAAAGCCTAATGCGATACAGTAATGTTTATTATTCTCCACTTACAAAATGCTCCGTTTCGCCTGGGATCAGCTGTAGGCGTACAATTTGTGTAGCTTAAAGACTACAGCATTTCATAATTCCCTAAACAATGAGACAGAGAAGTGAATAGATTCACCGCTCGACTGGAGATTTGGAAAATATACTTTTGTAATTTAATTTTCGTGAGTGAAGAAAGAATGCTCTCCTGTCATTATTGCCAGTTAGTAAGACTGCATTTCCGCACGACCTGAATTCTAGACCACGATTCGCAACTGCTGCAATTTTCAGATGGGGAGGGGGTTTGTTTCAGGACATAATTTACTGATTTTCCCGATGTACATCAAGCGATACATTGGGCTGCGTAACCTCTGAACCAGCGGGAATAAGTGACGACCTCTAGGAACCGTATTTCTTGTGCTGCTGAAAACGAAGACGGCCAAGAAGTGGATTATTTGTGCTGCTATACGAGAATACCAATAAGAATAGGATGGTTTATGTTGCTGTAAATGAGGATCGTGAAAACCCGAATCGTTTGGACTGCTGTAAATGAAGACTATCAAAAACCGGATTGTTTGGACTGGTGTAAATGAAGACTATCAAAAACCGGATCGTTTGTACTGCTGTAAATGAAGACTATCACAAACCGGATCGTTTGGACTGGTGTAAATGAAGACTATCAAAAACCGGATCGTTTGTACTGCTGTAAATGAAGACTATCAAAAACCGGTTCGTTTGTACTGCTGTAAATGAAGACTATCAAAAACCGGATTGTTTGGACTGATGTAAATGAAGACTATCAAAAGCCGGATCGTTTGGACTGCTGTAAATGAAGACTATCAAAAACCGGTTCGTTTGGACTGCTGTAAATGAAGACTATCACAAACCGGATCGTTTGGACTGGTGTAAATGAAGACTATCAAAAACCGGATCGTTTGTACTGCTGTAAATGAAGACTATCAAAAACCGGATCGTTTGGACTGCTGTAAATGGAGACTATCAAAAACCGGTTCGTTTGGACTGCTGTAGATGGAGACTATCAAAAACCGGATCTTGTGTGCTGCTTAAATTGACGATTGTCATGTTTGCTGCGGTACGGGACTGTAATTTGCAGATTGCGTGATGGTTCTTCGGGTGCAGAGTATAAAAGTGACAGGGTATATTACTAATTTCAGATATGCAATATATATCATTGTTTAGTATCCACCGCATAATGGTTTGTTTTTGTTTATTGTCCAATTATAAAATAATGAGAGAAATAATACTCCATTCATGTTTTCCGGATTACAGTTCGTAGAGGCGATACTCAGGACATAACGGAACATCATGTAAATACAGCCATTTGTCAAGTAAAGCACAGGTAGTTGTTAATTGTCAATATGAATATTAAGTTATTAAGTCTGCTTCCTTCATTCTTGCCGTCAGTCGTATAATTAAGCACCGCGTCACCAAGATATCTTCGGAATTGGGGCAGGTTTGTGCAGTCAATTTGCCCCACTATGGTTCCTGTTGTCTTCGAGAAGAGGATTCCAAGTAGTACCTGGAGTGATGACGTATCGGAAACAGCTGTCAATTTTATTGTCTTACGTTGTTGTTTCTACACTTTTTAACACTAAATTCTATAAACTGAGATGTAGTCGCTTGTTCAATAATGCTGCCACTGGCCTCAAAGTCTGATACGACGATCCGCGACAAGATACATAGGAACTTTGTGTACCTTCTGCTGCAGTCCGTCTCGAAACTTGAAGCGATGATGTAAAATTACTGGGAAATTCCCCGTAGGTCGCTGTGGATTGACGTTGCATTCTACAGCCATTATCCAAAGATCTGTAAAGAATGAGCTGCAGATTAATAGGCCCAGTACCTGTCAGATGAAATCTTTCTTCACGCCTTGCAGGCATTTGACAGTAAAGCAGTAGTGGGCTGAAGTTTTCGTTGTTGAAGAGAGAAATGCTTACAGTTATGTTATAGTTCTTAAAGAAGTACCGGGTAATGTTACGATGTACCTAGAGTTATTGCGTTTTTAGGACACAGTAGTAGTAAGGTATATACTGTTGGTTAACAACGGATCTGGAGCCTTTGAGGGTGTAGGATGTGTAGCGTCTAATTATGAATTTAACTACTCTTAGGTTCAAGCTGTAGGCTGTGGGTGTCTTAGGCCAGATTTTCTCAGGTTAGGAAGATCAGTCATAAGAGAAATACAGTTCATTTCGTAGGCCACTTGACAAGCTGACATTTGTACAGGGAGCCAAATATTTACCACATGACTAAAAATGTAACGCTCTATGTTGACGCGAGTTCCATGGCACTGAATAGGAAGACAGTCGAGGGCGTGATACAGGGTTTAGAGGTAGGTGATGACGTAGTGGATTTTATGTCATTTTATCAGAGATATTGGAAATGAAATTTGAAGGTTTTAGACCTCGCGTAATCCGAAATCATTTCCAATAACAAATGAAGGAAATGTGTATAGAAATCCATAAAAATCGATTGCTTGTACTTTGTATAACTTGTGGAAAGAACGAAAGAATTAGTGCGACGATTTTCACTTTGGATAAATGAAGAATAAAATCCAACTAGATGCCACTTATTAATTTATTATGCTTACGTTAGGCTGAACGTGCTTCGGGCACCATTATGCCCATCATCAGGAGCTCACGACGGTAGCGTTGGTTACCACATAGGCCGTCTGGTTCTCGAGTTGCTGCTGGCTGGAAGTTAAGTGCAGGCAGGATGGATGAGTGTCCGAACCAGCAGTAACTCGAGAATCAGAAGGCCTATGTGGTAGCCAACGCTAACGTTTTGAGCTCCTGATGATAGGTATAATGGTGCCCGAAACATTTTGAGCTTAACGTAAGCATAATAAATTAATAAGTGGCATCTAGTTGGATTTTATTCTTTATTTATCAACATGCTGCACGGCCCAATACACATCAGATTTTCTCTTTGAACGCCTGAAATTTACAATCGTTGTCTTGAGGAAGATTAAAGAGGTTCGATCAGGAAATCAATTTATATGGCGTTCAATGTGGCAAGTAGTGAAGTCACACCTGTTCTCATCATATGAAGGAAGATCATCGCCGAGCAACTGTCATCTGTCTCCAACACTGAAGAAAAATTTGATCAGCCACAAATTTAGAGGTGGGGGCACGCGATGGCGCAGTTGGTTGAGGCACTGCGCTACAAACCGGAAGGTCGCGGATTCCATTCCGGCCGCAATACGACCCTGGGTTTGACTCATTCCCTAACAGAAATGAGTACCAGGAATATTTCCTTGGGGGTAAAGGCGGCCCTTGCATAGGGCTGACAACATTACCACCATAATGTGCTGATTGTCTTGAATTCTGGGAGCCTCAAACTCCTGGAAACCTCAGGGCCTGTCCAGGCCTGTAATGGGACTGCTTTTAGCTGTTACAGATTCTGAGGTTATCGAGAGTTGGAAAGGACTGTAACAAGATGGCTGGTAGCACAGGATGCGGCCTTGCATCATCATAGATTAGAGAAGTTCGTCCGACGATATCATAAATGGGCCATAGATGGTAAAGGTGTTTAAACGTAGGGCTACAGGAGCCCAAGTAAACCTAAACTTTTCTGACTAGTTGTGATAATAAAGACAGCAAAACATTCATTTTGTATGCATATCTTCTACTGTATATACAGTTTGGAGCAAAAGTCACTTTCAACGTTTGCCTCCGTTGTCCAGTGACTTTTGCGCCACTGTGTATATATTACCTAATTCCACTTTTCTCCCTGTGAAAGTTGTATAGGTGTGAAAGTATTACAGAATTTTATTTCAGTGCTGATCCAGTCTATATCGACGCGTGCTCGCAATGAACTTGTTGAACGCCTAGCAAGGAAGCTGTTTTCTTCACTTCCGTCTGGATGGCAGCAAAGTACTCAAATTTACAGTGTATTAGTAGATATCTTTCCCATAAAACTCTGCCCAAAACACAGTCTTCAAGTCTCGTACAATGTGCGTTGCTACAGGCCTATCGGATTGCATTATAAGAAACGTTATCTTGTGTAGCTATGAAAAGAGAACGAGTTTATACGTAAGCCTTCTGCAGTAACGCAATACACTGCCGTACGCGTAGGGCTGGAATCAATACCGTCGGCTGCTGGTCTCAGCAAAATGGAGTTCTGCACAGAAGTTCTGCGTACCTGGTGCTTGCATCCTCATTATATTCTGGAGGGTGCGATCGTGGAACGTGCCAGTTTTCAAGTAACTCACCACGGCTACGGCTCGTCACGCTGACGACAGCCTCTTGGCGATGCTGAAAATATCCGTTAACACTAATGCTAGTGATGGGCGTCTCTGTTTTAAAAGCGACTAGGCTATGGGACGGATGGTACGGGTTCAAATCCCGGTAGGTGTAAGAGATTTTTCTCTTCTCCACCGTGTCCAGACCGGCTCTGAGGCCTACTCAGCCACCTTTTCAGTGGGCACCCGGCTTATTTGCCGGAGCATAGCGGCCGGAGCGTGAAGTAACCACTTATCTCCCTCTAGTGTCGAGGTAACGAACTGAATGGAACTGTATTTCTGTTCACCTGTTTGCGTTCTGACGTAGACAGGGAAAACTTTAATGTGATGATTGTTGGACCGTGCATCATTGTGATAACTGAAGAATAAAAACCAACTAGATGCCACGCATTATTTTATTGTACTTCTTATAGGCTTGACATCTTCAAACTTTGAAATGTGTACCAAAAAATATAACACGATTATTCTGTACTTCTCAGTCATCGTGAATTAAAAATGTCATGCAAAGTCTTCAACATAAACATTTCCTACAAGAACATGACTTGATGATCCTCCAGTTATACGTATAGTCAGGAAAGCACGCTACAGACAATTTATACTTCAGTAAATATAGACGTCCAATGTACAGGTCTCAACAAATATGGGATTATAAAGGAAAACTTAAACGTGCTAACAGAGAGGTGTAAAAATTCCTCCGGGTATACATTTGTACACATACACACACACACACACACACACACACACACACACACACACACACAGCAACACACTAAATAAACACAAATTTGGGATGGACTGAATTTCTCGTACATACGAATCACTGTAATCTAGGTGCAGCTTGATTTAAAAAAAAAACAAAAATTTTTAATTGAGTTTTTTGTAATTTTAAGCGAATTTGTTTTTATAATAACAAAAATATCCCTCTAATTTTTAGAAATCTCTTCGTGTATAAATAGAATATTATCGGTTCTGTATACACCAGAAGCATGATGATTGAATAATCATTAGGTTATAACAGTATGCATTGCTTTCATGAATTTTCATTTTTTCATCCAGGGACTAAAATCCATACGCGAGGTGATTTAATGCCTAATGGGCAAAATGAGTTGAAGAACCGTATTTGCTCTGATCAGATTAAAAGTTACCTATAACGTTAAATAGGGCCTTTTGTTACGTGTTTGTGAGGCGAACTACTGACATGTGTACTTGTATATACAGGGTGATTCGTGAGTTATGGGCGTTACTGTAGCAGATAATTTTCTAGGTGTTTGTGAACAAAAAGGTCCTCTCAACATGCGTCCCATTGTCGATGGTGGTGGGGCTGTGATTTTTTTTTTAATTCTCCTAAACGCACTTCTGAAAACCCCAAAGCTCACGCGACGTTCAAGAAGCCTTCTTTCTACCACTGAATGGTCGGTAATATAAAGGAATTTCAGGCCTTTTATCTCTTGTATTTCGACGCCTTTCCTGGCGCCCAACACGGTCAGCCAGGATGTTAGTTAGCCATTGCATTTTAGTAGACTGTCCCACCTATTACGAAAGTAATTTCCTAATGGAATCTGAAAGGGGGGGGGGAACGTAGAATCGACATACTGTTGAGTACGTGCAGCTCAGCAAGTATCATTATCTCGTGTCTGTTACGTTTAAAATGCTATTTACATTTCCCACTGCAAAATGCTCGTCTGTGTTTTATACTTATGGTTTTTGTGACGGCAGTGAGGACCATGTCGGAGCTGTACGCAGGCGACATAACAACCCGAAGAGTGTTGACTGGAGTTCACCAGACAGTGGGAAACACGGGTGCACTTCCCAGTGTTCGCGTTACAGCTGAGCGTGAGGTTAGTCAAGGTGTCTATGAACAAGACATCGTTGTTCAGACCATATAGTTTAGTCCACGTTCTAGATCGCGGGAATTACAAGAGGTCTTGATATTCCGCATACGAGAGAGAGGAGAGAATACTGCATGCAGAGGGCACGTGTGATGAGTGCAGCATCTTGGACCCGGCGATTTTCCTCAGAAGCCGGAAATTTGCAACTAACTCGGTGGTACTCTCCGTTTGAATTGTTAAATCCTGTTCACTAACGAAACGCGCTTCAATCGAGGCGGTGCCCATAATGCAAACAGTTTGTACGTGTGGTCAGACGAGAATTCTTACACCACTGTAGAAAATAACTTTCCACTGCGTTTCAGTTTCAAAGTGTGGTTGCGTTTCTGTATGATCAGATGATTGGTCATTTAATCTTCGAAGGCCGTCTTATAGGACTGGGGTATCTGCGATTTAGACAGGAGGAATTGCCTCAATTTTTTTTAATTATTTGGCGTTCTGTAAAGGAGGTCGTTTTTATTTTCAATATGACTGAACTACTAATTTTTCATGTGTGTTTAGAAATTTCCTTAACGATCTTTTTTCTCTGCGATGGACTTAGCGTGGGGTCCCCAAAATTGGCCAACCAGGTCACCATAAATAAGCCCCTTGGATTATTGTGTATAAGAATATATAATAAAAGTGCGGTCGACAGAGCGAAATTTGAAAGGCGAGATGTATTAATCGGTCTGTTTTGGATGCGGCACTTCGCATCACGAACAGCAAGCGGAAGCAAAGACAAGCCAAGCGCACTATTCACACTGGAGCGGCGAAGTGCCTTGCGGCTAAGAGTGGGAATTTTGAAAACGTTCTTAAAGCAAATGTCAGTCTACATTACATTAAATGTCATGAAATTAAATGTTTACGTTAAATTAATCATGTAGAACGTTTATTTCTTATTTTGCGCTTTACCAAAAATCCTTCGAACTGCCATAAATCCTATACATATAAAAACGGACACGTGTTAATACAATTTTTTTTTTATCACAAGGACCCAGGAAATCATCTCCTACAGTTTAGTCTGTAACTCTTGAAACACCATGTATATATAATTTTGATGAATTTCTGTCTTCAGATTGTTGGACTGTCTGCTACTGAAATCAGGTACGTTCATTTCATAAGCGTTACTTTAGACGCGGTTTCTAATACGTAGACTGTTACCTACCATTTCATTAATTAGATTTAATGTAATATTTTCCTGTTCTTAAACTAAGTCACACAGCCAAAATAAAAATCCTACTTACGTTTCTGGCGAAAATTATAATAAATAACGTTTACTTTTTGTTTTATTGACATACAAAGTGGGCCAAAAGTAGGTATACAGTATATAGTATATAGTAAAATAATTAGTATATACCTACTTTTGGCCCACCTTGTATGTTTGAGATTTGTTGGCTGAATTAAAGTGCAGTAGGTAACATCTAAGTACCTAAGGGTACAGGTGTAAGTTTTGACAAGACAACACGGTAATCGGACCATATTTCGTAATGATACGAATCACCTGATGACATCGACGTCGTTGTAAACAAGGAGTAACCTCTGCAGGAATGTGGATGCAATAATTTTTGTAACTTCTGTTACGTACATTCCACACTGATCCTACTCAGTTTGCTCATAAAAATAATACCGGGCAATGGATATGCGACTTTCTTATAAAATTTTTGTAAAGAAACTTAATAAGTTCAGCCATCGTCGGTTTATGTTTTCCTTCGTGCCTTCCGTTTTCATAATCCCAGCTTCAACATCACTTATGCACCTCCATAAATACTTAGTGCATAACCAGGTACTAACTAGCTGAATAAAGAGAGCCCAACTTGATGTCACTTGCTTTATTATTTCATTATTTACTGCTCAACATGTTTCGGATGTTAAAACATCCATCCTCATGAGCTTGCGACTTATTTGATGAGTTATTTCAAGGGTTGTATTGTTCTGGTACGATGTGTGTTGGTGTTACGGTGTGCTTCGGCCAAACCACAACGTAACACCAACACACATCGTACCAGAACAATACAACCCTTGAAATAACTCATCAAATAAGTCGCAAGCTCATGAGGATGGATGTTTCAACATCCGAAACATGTTGAGCAGTAAATAATGAAATAATAAAGTAAGCGACATCAAGTTGGTCTCTCTTTATTCAACTATCAAGATGATGCACGGTCCAATAAACATAAGATTCAGGTACTAACTATTTACCTGGCTGGCTGTATACAAGACTGTTACATTTCTAAAGGTAAATACAGGTTTCCAACGCGTTCCACAATTCTTTGTTGTTCGGCAGTAAGGTCTTAAGTCTACGTTTAGCAGTACTGACTGATGTAAGTTGTGATGTAAAAGATTTTATTCTTTTGCGCGTTCCACAGTTCTTTGTTGTTCGGCAGTAAGGTCGTAAGTCTACGTTTAGCAGTACTGACTGATGTCAGTTGTGATGTAAGAGATTGTATTCTTTTCTGAAAGTATTAAAATGTAATGCTATTTCTTTTACTGTAATGAAAATTACAAGACTTGACCCTAAGTAAGAAGCGACATTTCAGTCATTTCAGTACTGTAAAGGCTTTAAAACAAATTTTGCTTTTATGATACATTTTAACTTAACCCATTCTTACTGACGACAAAATTTGTCTTCTCATGCCTTGCATTGCAATAGAGGCAGATAGAAACTTCAAGGCGACAATTTTGCGTTGTTAAGACTGTACCTTCATACTAATTAAGTAGAGTGAAGCCAAATAATTTTATATTTACAAGACGTATTATTTTACTTACTTGCGTACGCCGTCTCTGCACAGGCCACTGGAGTAGCTAAACTAGAGAAAGGGAAACTGAAGAATAAAATCCAACTAGATGCCACTTATTACGTTATTATGCTTATGTTAGGCTCAACATGTTTCAGGCACCATTATGCCCATCATCAGGAGCTCACGACGATAGCGTTGGTTACCACATAGGCCGTCTGGTTCTGTAAAGATGTATTAAGTAGCGTTAGTGTAAGTTTTGGTATTTGTGGTGTGTATTATGTGAGAAATGTTTTGTAGTTTTTGTCGAGTTGGATTTTATTCTTCAGTTATCAAGATGATGCACGGTCCAATACACGTCATATTTGGAGAGAGGAAACTTTGTTGCAAGCAACTGAAGAACTTGCCATCGGACCACAACATGCATAACGCTATACTTTGAATGCTTCATTCAATATGAAATGTATTTGAAGTTCCAGTTCGTACCGCACAGTAAACACTCCATCTCCATTATAAAAATGAAATGGTTAATGTTGTATACGAATATAGGTGTTGTTTCTTCTGAGAATGATAGGAAACATAAATAGTGGTTGTTTCTTGTGAGAATGATTGGAAACATAAATAGCGGTTGTTTCTTGTGAGAATGATAGGAAACATAAATAGTGGTTGTTTCTTGTGAGAATGA
>Ga0131853_10012857_pt1 | contig 15348 bp, 11 predicted proteins | sample TergutLab28metaG_FD_92764 | JGI IMG/M metagenome (GOLD analysis project Ga0131853, IMG submission 92764) | Labiotermes labralis P1 segment gut microbial communities from Petit-Saut dam, French Guiana - Lab288 P1 (version 2) (version 2) | ecosystem: Host-associated > Arthropoda: Insects >...
CCTGAAGATGGACGTATTAACGTCTGAGACATGTTGAGCAGTAGATAATAAAGCAAGTGTCATCTAGTTGGTCAACCTTTATTCAAATATCAAGATGATGCACGGTCCAATACGCATAAGATTTATGGTTGGATATACGAAAATCATAGCCAACTAAACATTAAGATTTGATGTACAAAAAATCATGACCAGCTACGTGGAAAAACCTCAAACAGCTTCTCACCCCAGGCATAACAGTGATGTCTGCGCGAATGATGTAGGGGCTGCTGCGTGCATACAGATTGAGTGACTCTGTGAGACGTCCACCCAGATTATCTAGGTCAATAATCACTGGCTCTGCCCATGAAACTGATATGGAAGAATCAAATGAATCCTCTGTCAGATATGGCCTGCAGACAAAAGTAATACAGATATAAACAGCTACTTATATAACAAATGAAAACTATAATTACTAGCATTAAAATAAGTTATTCAATTAACACACCACTGGCAATATATTCTAAACACCTTAATGATATTGTACCCCACACTTTCTTGGCAGGGTCTCTCAATAGTCAGCCTAACATAACAGCCAATGCAACTGGCAGCACTGTTAAATAACACCCAAAAAAATAACCTCACAGGCATGCACTTTTTGCAGTATTGAAACAAGTCAGTAAAATGTTGGCATCAGAATCACCAACACCACATCGTGATTTCTCATATTTGACAAAAGTAATCAATGTTATAAAACCAAGATTACCGTAATTCTTGTACCATGCAATGCAACTGTTTCAGTAGATGTTACAATAATCTTTAACGCGTATCAAAACATTCAGCTGGTAAAGAAAGAATTAATAGTTTCAAGAGAAGTCAAAGATGCTGAAATTGCTTCTATAGTAAATCCAACAAGATGCGGCAACTTCTTAAATTTATTTTATTTTGGAACAACACTCTACATGTTTTGGAAGGTCTTTCTGACCATCATCAGGAGTTCAAGACTGTACATATGGCTACAGGTACATGTACAGTCTTGAACTCCTGATGATGGACAGAAAGACCATCCGAAACATGTACAGAGTCATTCAAAAATAAAATAAATTTCAGAAGTTGCTGTATCTTGTTTGATTTACTATAGAAATATATTGCAATGCATGGTCTTATGAACATCAAATACCGAAACTGCTTCTGTAATTACTCTTTTGGATTATACATTCTGTACAATAAACAGTTCCCTGTCCCCTTGTCTTTAAAAACTCTCTTCTCACATATACATATTACACTACGTGCAACATATCATACTGTACATTAACAACACTTTCCAAATAAAATCCTGTGCAACAATAAATATACCTGTACATACAGTTTGTGCAGTAAATGTCTGCTCAATGAAAACCCAATGCTAATTTACAATTTGTCCAAAAGCCACTGTTTATTTTAACATACCTAAATCTAGCTATAGCATGGTTGTTCCAGTCATCAAAATCAAATATTCTCTTCTTTATGTCACTGACATTACCAGAGCCCCACCAGTTTTCCATTACATTGATGGCAGTGTTTAGCTTGGCAGTCCTTATCCCTGCCACTAACTCGTAGTCCAGGCCATTATTTCCAAACAGGTTACGATTCACATTTACCTTCTGAATTCCATGGAATCCAATAACATACGAAGGTGTATTGTAAACCTGCAGAATACAATCAAATTCAGACTACAGATCAGACAACGAACTCAGTTTTCCATATGCCCAAACCTTATTTAATGACTAATGGAATTACGCCGTAAAATGTACAACTTCCTGCTTAATTCTCATTATGTGCAGTTTGAGGTTTCAAGAACAGTGCAAATTCATATTTTTGTCTCTGAATTATTATGTATAGGTAGACACAAAGTTTTGGGGGAAAATTCTGCCTCCATTTTCAACTCCACTTCTACAACAAAGACCACAGTACATTTCTTAAAGATTCACAAATATACAACCTAACTGCAACCATATCCATAACACTTATGTTAAATATATAAGTGAAGCATTAAGTCAAATTATGAGGTTAATTAAACTGGATATTGTAATTCAAGAACAGAAAATGCAACCTGTCTTTTTAAGAATAATTTCCTGGTCTTGTAGGCAGAGCAATGGCCAATGTACAATTACCTCCAACACACAAAAGAAACTTTAAATACAAATAAAAAAACTGTAGTGAACAATAATGCACATAAATATTGTTTCCTTTTCATACAGTTTTTCTCTGTGTGTTCTGTGGAACTTATCTGAGGAAAAACATATTTATACAGGAAATGATTTTAGTTAAACTATCAAAAGAACACTGCATGTGCAAGAAAATTTGGAAATAAAAAGGAAAGAAAAAACATTCCATAGAGAGTTATAATTTACATATGTAACATGGCATGTGACATCGAGAGTGAAGTCTAGATTTCAGGACTTGCTCAAACAGTGTTGTTGATGAAGATTAAATTCCTCTGGCATACGATGCTGTCTCAATTGGTAAGAGGTTACTAAGAATTAGAAGGAGTTCATCTTGTTTACACCAAAGATGGAGGCAGTAGGCACCACCGAAATATCTGTAATAAATTATAAATAGACAATCTTTCATATCCTAGAAGACTCTAATTTTTAAGTCTAGGGTCACTAAACCAGTCATACCTGATGAAACCCTCTGGTACCACCAGTTCTGAAGTGGTTTTCTTTAACTTCATTCTGATAGAACCTTGCATCAACTTCACCAAGGATCTCAGACTGACTGTCTGCCCTGAACTCCACCATATATATGCCATTATTCCTGCGGATGTTATTGTAGGCAATCCTCATGCGTTTCTCCATCCCTTTGATAGATATAAGGCCACTCTTGCACTGGTTATCTTCAAACATGTTATGTGTCAAGTTCAGCTGTGCAAAATGTCCATCTATGGCAAACCCAAACTGTTTATTGTTCCTCCACGTGTTATTTTCTATATAGAGGGAATGTGTGAAGTTTTCATTGTACTGCCACACATAAGGCAGTGACACATCAAACCCACCACCATTATTCCGCTCAATTGAATTGTCTTGGAGGATCCAGTGGAATAAGTTGTTTGAGCTGCGAAGGTCCCTAAAAACACATAATTTTATTAGTGCATGCTATCACATTCAATTTGTTCTTAAGATAACCAAGAACTGGATCAAATCATTTAACCTAATTCAGGGCCAGTTCAATCCAAATCACTTCTGCTCAACCTATTTATCTGATATTATAATTGTCTTGGAGGATCCAAAGTAATAAATTGTCTGAGCCGCAGAAGTCCCTAAAAACACAATTTTATTAATTGCATGCTGTCACATTTAAATTATTCTTCAGATAACCTAAGAACTGGAAAATTCAACTCCAATTAAATCAATTAACCTAATTCTGGGCCAGTTCAGTCCAAATCACTTCTGCTCAACCCATTTATCTGATATAATAATAATAATAATAATAAAGTATAAAATGAATACATTTTTATATACATGGGCCCGTGCATCATGAATCGAATTTAATAATTGTCCAACAAGATGCGACTTATTCAGTTTATTACATTCCTGTAGGCAGCTCTACATGTTTCGGGTGTTGACACCCATCATCAGGAGCTCTTATAACTGTAATTACAGTTTCTGGTATTCATTAACTGGATCTACTACCATCCGCTCTCGTTGTTGAGTTCCAACTCAACAACAAGAGCAGATGGTAGTAGATCCGGTTAATCAATACCAGAGCTGTAATTACAGTTTTACGAGCTCCTGATGATGGGTGTCAACACCTGAAACATGTAGAGCTGCCTACAGAAATGTAATAAACTGAATAAGTCACATCTTGTTGGACAATTATTAAATTAAATATAAAATGAATAGTCAAGTCTATTGGGTTGTGACACTGTATCACTGGACAGTACAGTGTCACATCCCAGTATAATTTTATTTTGATGCATCCCGTTGTGTTTTTTCTGTATCATAAACAAACAAATATATGTCATCTATCACAACACTTTAAAGTCACATAACAAAGTGCTACACATTTCAGTTCACATGAACCATCATCAGGCACTTCTTGTTACAACAATTTAAAAAAACTAGTACATTTGAGCATGCAATTAACCTATTAATGAGATCTCATTAAATTTGGCTACTTATTAAAACAATAAATATGTTTCATATTTATAGGTTAATATATCAAAATTATGATGTTATAAAAAATAAATTTGAAATGACAACCCAGTATTCCTTCATCTTCAGTACCACTACTGACAGAACCTCAAATCTCACAAAATATGCCATTATATCTCTACAATCTATTTTAATGTCACACCAGCACCATATTCATTTCTTCCTCTACTACTTAATCTTACAATTTGTGACTTTCCAAAATCTACCCTTGAAGTAATTTATGTATGCTTCTTATTTCCTCCACATTAGGTGACCATCCCACAGCAATATCCTAACATATCACTAACAACATCAAGATAGCTACATAAATCACAAATTTGCTCATCCTGTAATGTCCATCGTTCCGCATTGAATTTATATTTATTAAGTCCAAAAGTTATGCTCAACCAGTATTATATTTTATGCCATTTTGAACTACACCAAATTGTATGTCCAAGCATATTCCAATCCTGCCAAATATAACTAAAAATCTGCCATTTATCATTATTTCTGAAAATACCATTTAATTGATATAAATCCAAATATATTCTATGCATAAACTGAAGAAATAAATTATGCCAATTCTAATATTTGTTCCCTTAAAATGGAAACATTTTGGAAGAATAAAATTGTTTATTTCTTATCAAAACTGACCAAGGAATAAGCAAAAGAGAAGTTGAAAGATGAACAAGCAATTATGTTTGTGTTTTTTTTTTTTTTTGTCTCTCTTTTTATTAAAGTTTCCTAACATTGCTACATAGTTCCTGAAGTCTAATTTATTGACAAAACATGTCAGAGCAGTTTTAGTGTTTTAATGTGTAACTTTTATATCAGTGCATTAGCTGGTGTATTAATTGAGTAACTCCACCATGTTAGACTCCTTCTTGAGAAGCTAGTACTCACACAAAATCCCCAAACTTTATGAAACCCTGAAGGTTTTTGCAGTATTTATAACAGCCTGCCCCTGTATCTTGAATTCATCCAGTTACATCCAGCCAACACGTCCAGGACTTTTTCTTTCTCATCCATTTTAATGTTACACTCTCATCTATAGTACAAGTGGTATCTTGCTTTCAGGATTGGAACTAACATTCTGTATGAATTCCCCATACTTCCCATTTCTGCTACATAAACCAACCATCTCATAATCATTTATTTGATTTACCTAGTATTTGGTGAAAAGTACATAATTACAAAACCCCTACACCACGTAATTTACTCACAATATTATTTAAATTTATAGAAGTTCTTTTACCTTTAAAAATATTAAGAGAATATGAACTTTTCAAAAAAAAATCACATACCTGCTGAACTGAAATATTCCTCTCCCATTATCAGTAATAAGAGAATTGTTAATCATCACTGTTATCTCTGATATGTTTGAATGATGGACATCCCAGAAAGGAGAATGCACAAACACTGCCTCCTCTGCATTATACGAAATATCACAGCCAAACAGTTGTATAGATTCATTAGACTTGCGCAGAAAATGATCACCAATCTCATTCAGGTACCTGAAACAAACAAGTAGAAGAAAAAGCAGAGAATAAAACACTAGTTCCTGAAGAGTAACTAAAAGTAACTAGTAATAGTCCAGTGGCAGAGCCTACAAATTGACACCACTGATGTTCCTCACAAGACACAATCCTGAGCCACTTACATCCACAACCCACATTTAGAGGTTATGTCTATGTAATCCAGTATATCCTACTTTCAAGAACCTCAACTGAGTTAGGAATTAAGTTAAACCATTATAAACCACAATTAATCTACCCTGACAACTTTTAATGTAGAATCATTGTTAACAAATTTGTTCATAATAATTTCAATAGTTTCAATGTATAACATGCAGACAGATGGAAGTGACTTACCCACAGTGAATAAATTTCATTAATTTCGTATCAAGAACAAATAAAAACTGAAAACACATTTAACTTTACTTTAATAAAAGCCTTGGTTTTCGCGGAATGCACATCTGTAGCAGGGCACTCTTCACAACATAACATTACACAACACGGCATGCTGCCACAGTACCCAACTGGAATAGTGAAATTAATATGACTTTTAATAGTGTAACTTTAGCAAGGACAATATAGCTCCCTGATGATGGTCCTAGGACCGAAAAATGTTGAAGCGTTTTTAATGTTTTAATGTGTAAATTTTATAAACTTATATATGTGCAGTGGTTGGTAAAATAATTGAATAAACCACTAAATTGTTACTGGCATGAGAAAAAGAATACTGCTCTTTTTAAATCAATTCATGTATGATGCAAAACTCACCACTCGCCATCAGGCTATTCATGACGCATTTATTCTTTATCATTTCTTACATTCCTATATTCTTCAACTGTGTTCTGTGTTTAATTAAAGAACTTGAGTTATTCTGTTATTCATATTGTATTTTCTTGTTGTCTCTTCTCTGTGGTTCACTACCTTTACCTTCTCCTATTCGTTAATCACATTCCACTTTCATTACAATATAAGAAAGACAGAGCACACATGACCTCAATCATTACTCACAATCTGTATTCCTTAATATATAACAAAAAATAAATACTGGGTGGCTCAGCATTCATTCACCATTGTTAAAGATTAACTAGTTGACCACAGTTTATTAAAATTTATTCGAAGTAAATTGAACTGAAAGACAAATATTGTCCATTATTCAGGAGAATTACAATGAAGTTACTCTTAAAAATAGTATCTATCAGATACCATCCATCACAATTGATGCACTGATGAACTCAATTCATAATACTTTCCATTACGTGGACATGAGAGTTGATATGGCATTTCGTTCTTCAGAAAATCTTAGTTTGAGACCATGTAAGTCTGCCGAAAGTGTCTGAAACACTCTCCTTTTCAAAAAGGACCATAAAAATAAATCACAAGGCAACAAATATGGTGAATGGACTGGCCAAGAAATGTCCCCATCAACATCATTATTTTTGAAGAAGTCTCTAAGGCAAATGCACAGTGGACAGCCAAACACAGATCCATGTTTTTAATAAACGGCATCCCTAGCTGAATCTATAGCCAAATTAGTTTTCATGTTCTCTCCAGGATGCCCAAGTACCACATAAATCAAAATGATTCAACACTGCCATACCCTGTATATAGGACCCCAATCATTGCCCATGGTGTTTGTTCATCACTGTGTATCAATAAAAGAGCACGTGTGACCTCATTTTTCTCCATTTGTTACACAAGTATAACCACTGTGCTCATCTAGAAATGCATGCAGATATTGTAATAAGCCTGTGATGCTATGGGAGACCACAAAAGAATATTGGGTAAGAGCTGAGGGATTGGCTTTAATTCTGATATTCCACAGCACATTACTCAGTTATTCAATTTAAAGTTACAGTAATCAGTTTAACACTTCCATATCAGTTTCTGAGCACTGTACAGACTAACTAAATGTTGCTGGCCCCTGTGCACTGTATTGCTTGACTGTATTTTACATTACTTATATATACTAACCTGTTATAAAAGGAAGCTCTGACACCTTGCTTGTTGCTTTTGATTCTGGAGTTGGTAACTGTAAGCGTCGGTATAGGGCCTCCCACTATACGATTCCTGATGTCTTGAATTGGAGCTGACAAAAGAAATTTTAAACATTCAACATTAAACACAGCATTCACCATATCTATCAGTATCTTCAGTCACAAAAAGCACACACTTTTGACACCAATGGGGATGTTTCATGTGAAGTTTAAACACAACATTATTGAATAAAATAATACTGTATTCCTCTGTAAGCAAATAGGTGCATCTCACACGAATTAGTATACTCTTATATCTTGATGTATGTAACATGTATTGTGTATAATTTATTACTCAGACCAACAAATGTGTAATATATTAACAATCAAGTCTGTATCATAAAGTAAATTAAATTAAAAGAAAATAGTACTCACTAATTATTTTCTGCTTCACATTACAGTACTAGGAAATGAATTCCAGAGAGAAACACAAGAAATAGTTCTTCCTGTGTATAAATACTAAAAAGATAAATCAAATTTAGGAGTCCAATTTTGGATGATGGTCATCCTTTAGGTTTCTAAGCCATGTAGTGATTAACATTTTTTCAGAGGAATATTCTGCATCTGTCTTCAAAACAACTTCAGCATCTACTTAAACCAGTTCACTCACATGGAAGATGGAGACAATATGTTCAACCTACATACCACAACACTCTATCACTATACAGAAACCCAAAATATGACCAAAGATGATAAAGGTGAAACTACATATTGTTTTGATTACCAAGCACTGTGGATACTGCCAAAACGGCTCCACCGAGCGCACTGTTACCACTACGATACTGCATCACCACTCCATATGAGCTGCTAATTGTAGGGAACACAAGTAAATCTCGCCGTACGTTCCATGCATTTACTGAGATGTTCACAGAGCGAGCATCATATATCACAATATCTTCAGTGCTGCGGTTGTGAACTGGATTCAGTAACTGGATTCCAATCACGTACCCTGGCTCACACTGTAAGCAGCATAAGAGGCCTTCAGTGACGAAAGAAGATATTATCATTACACAGAACATACTCTGTAACAACTAGGACTGGCTCAAAAATGTTTGCCATCTTTACAGAAGAACCAAAAATGTAACATAACCTCAAAAAAAAAAAAAAGCATAAACATTTAGGTTTAAGGAAATGAAAATTTTTGAAGGCATAAAATACATTCAATGATTCAACAGGAGTCTCATTACATAAAGTAGCTAACGAATCCATCTCTCTTAAGAAAATAAAAGACAAAGTTTGACTGAGATAAGAGTGATCTGCACAATAGAATGAGAGTGACAGAACCCAATTTGCCAGCCACATGATCCAATTCTGACTTATCAGAATCAGTCACAAGAGGTCAGAACCATAGTATTAAAATGGGTGATCATGAAAGGTCAAAATCCAAAACACAGAAACCGTACTATACTTAAGTAATAATAAAGAAACATTAGACTTTACTTACATATATATTGAAATTCCTGTCAATTGGATCATAACCAACTCTCTGTGTCAAGAAATACTTGGTCTCTCCTATCTCAAGGTGGATATCAGTGTAGTACTGTGGAATTAGGATTGGTTTATATGATGAATACTGGATGTTCAGGTCTTCTGGAAACTTAAACCAGCCTGCTAATTCCCTCTGTTGATATGCTGTCAGTGCAGGATTGTGGTGGATACCAGCTTTCTTGTTGTTCTCAAAAGACGATCCTGACAACAAGGAAAATGCCAGTAATTAACCTATTTTCTGCCTGCAAAAAGTTTCTGTTCCCCCACAATTACCATTAATGTAAAAAATATGACAACTTTATATATTGCATGGCCTTCTTAGTTACTGTGAAATCAATGCAAGAAAGGGAATAAATAAAAAGCTCCATCTTATTTTACAAAGATTCTGAAATAAAACTTTGTGAGCTTGACCATGAGTTGAACAAAAATATAGTCCATGAATCATATACTTCACCTCTGTCCACACCACATGATTTCAATATGGCAGGTAATATACTGTCAGAAATATACTACAGTTAATTGCAGATGTATCCACAACACTATAGGAACTGCACATCATATTTATGACTTATATGAATGCAATAACTGATTAATGAGAAGGTTATCTGTATCAATCCAAATGTTTTATCAACAAAAGCACTGATCAGATGCCTTCACATAATATGGTACTGTGAATCCAAAATAAAAGTTGTTGGGTGAATTTAATATTAGTGCACACTGGTTAGTTATACATAATAAACAGACTTAAAAATATGTTATCATATACCACCCACTGTCTTGCAAGATTTCAGACTTCCACCATGATGCAGGTGAGATCTGTGTTCTTCTGGGTTGTTACACAGCATATAGTGGTAATTCTTCACCGATGCTTCATGGCCGATAAGTTGTCCCTGAAGGTTGGAAAGGAATTACCACTATGCTGCGTAACAACCCAGAAGAGTGAAGATCTCAACCAGTGTCTTATTTTTATTACATTTCTTCTTTTAAAATTGGAAGCCTTAAATTAAGTGGTGCAATACTCAAGTTAAAAGGGCATCTGGTAGTATTCTGTAACACCCAGCATACTCATAGTGCTGCTCACATTAACCTTTTGGCGCCAGAATAATTTTTTTAATTTTAGAACATCCTGTATATAAAATGTGAAAAATACAGAACCAAATACGTTAGAATTATGAAACAAACTGCATTTTGAAGAGAAAAAAACTGAGATTATACACCATGTTTAAAATATTCGGTACCAATATTCGTTGAATAAATATATAAAATGCAACTTTGGAGGTTAGCGGTGCGGTACGTCAACTATAGTTGACGTTAGGCGTCTAAAGGTTAAACAGTGTGCACTCTGCAATAAATTTACCTGATATCTTTAATCCAAGCTGTCTGAAGCTGATTCCATTTCCCCTGTTACCACTAAACTCACTATTTTTGACAGTGTTGGCAACTCCTGATGAGTATAGGTCTGAATACAAGATTCCAAGTCCATCCTGCAGGTTATTCACTATGCGAACATTTTCTAAAGCATGTCGAGAGAAATCGACTTGCAGTGCTGTGCAAAAAAAGTTAACATACATTCATATATACAGTTCATACAAATATACATGAGGACTAAACTGTGAATTAGGAAAAGATAATATGACATTTTGAATTTAACATGAAACTGATATTTGAACAATGTATTGCTTTCTTAAGATGTGTACCAACAAGAAGTACATTTGACATAAATTTGTTACTTGTGAATACTTGACAAGTCATTAGAAATGTGCTAATACTGGGCATTCATCCACTTCCCAATGACTGTCAGTAAATGTGAAACAACTCAAAATAATCATCACTGTTGTTATAATCTCAGACCTGCTTTAACAAGCTATGTATTTTGACATGTTTCAGCCATATGAGGGAGCACTTGCAGTACTTGCCAAATAGACAAGTTATGAGAATACTATGACAATTATTTATTTTGCCCCTTGCAAAACACACAATTTTTGCGGTGGTTGTCAAGTACACCAATCACTGGAACAAGCTTTATGCAATGCTTGTGTTACAGAAAAGTCATTAAATGATGTTTAGTGAAAATGTATTCAGTACATCACTTGTCAACCGATTTTTAATAATGTAATGACACTTTTAAATGCTAAAATGTGATAAAAATTTCTGTGCCATAAAGTATGTTTGGGCCTATGTATTCATCGAAATATAATTGAAATATGTGTTCAGTTTTAACCTGAAAGCAAACTAGTTATGGTTCAGCAGAAAAAACACTGCCATAAGACATATGTAGACAGGCACTAAACATTTCTATTCTCCAAACTTAAGACTGTAATCTATGTAGATTTTATGACAGTTATATAATGTCCATTCGCGGTGGCACAGTGGTTAAGGTGCTGTTCGATCCCAGCTGGTGTCACTGGAATTTTTCATTGACATAAAATCCTTCCAATCACACTATGGCCCTGGGGTCGACTCAGCCTCTAACAGAAATGGATACCAGGAGCATTTCCTGGTGGTAAAGGCGGCCAGTGCGTAAGGCTGACAACCTACCACCATCCTATGCTGTTGTCACGAAATCTGGGAACCTTAATTTCTTGGAACCCTCTGGGCCACTCCAGGCCTGCAACGGGACTGATTTACCTTTATATAATGTCCATTGGAGGAAACACACAGCAGTTAAATAAATATGTGTTTTACCATTACATACCGGCACAGAAAGTGTTTATACTTGCAAAATAAAAAAACAAATTGCTTGCCACATTCTGAATTTGAAGCCTTTCTTGGAGAGTGACTTTGCTTGTAACATGCAAAAACAACCACAAACATAGATAATGTAACAAGAGGTAGGTCTCACCAGGCTTAAAGATGTTTGTGCTGTAATCTAGTAAACCGGCTCTCTCCACTGTGATGAACTGAAAGTCAGCACGCTCTGCAAGCACTCCCAACCGCACTCCGGCCCATGACGACTCATGACAACGCAGACCAACATCATGTTCATGTGTACAAGAGTTCTCAAACTCATTCTCTCTTTCAGCAGGACAAGTTGTTATATCAACGTCATCTTCTGTGCACCGCACATTACTGAAATAAGGGTTGGATTTGAGAGTGTTATAATGATGAGGAATAAAATTTGTCATTCTCATGTGTCATGCCATACAGTTGGGTAGATGAGTACTTGCAATTAGGAGGAATATGCTGTTTCCACCTTCTGATGAAGCAGCAGCATATTACATGTTGTCAAATCCTTGGTTAGTACAGAAATTAACCCAGCCAAGATTCAAGACTCATGCCTTTTGAATACAGCTCTAGAAGCATTATCACTACAACCATCAGCTTGGTGTATAAACTTTTAAATTGTTTTTCTATTTAAAAATACACAAGCATAGAAAAATGCATTTGTTATGTTCCTTCTATTACAACAGGCATTTTATTCACTGAAAGAATGTAAGTCCATGTTAAATGTGGTTGATATTAGCCTAAGAATGAAAGAACATTTGATGAGATGTCATGTATTAGTTTATATACTCTTGGTGTGTGTGTGTTACTGTAATTTTAACGAGGTAACATTTAGCTAGTTAGAACACGTAACTGATTAATATTGACAAATCATATATAAGATGTTTCACTGAAATGGTAGAACAATCAACAAACCTAAACTAAAGTTCCAACATCTTTGCCAAAGTTCTGTAGAGATGCACAAGACAAACCATTAGTATTAAGTTCATCTCCAATAATTCACTCAGTTCATTGATTTCCAGCTTACTTTAACAAGAATTTAACTTTCTCAAATTTAAGTTTCCTATGTGAAGTTAAGACTTTCATATCAGGATTTGGAAGCACTTTAAGAAACAAAAATTTCTAAGAAGTTATGGTAACAACTTTTCTTTAAATGCTTCCATTCCATGTGGTGTGGCTAGCAAGAAATAAGGTTTAACAATAGGGCAATACAATTTAACAATTCACTTTTGTACATAATTTCCAGCAGTGAAGATTCCAATGAAATTACAATGGCCAGACATAACCTCAAAAATTTATAACCTAACCCTATTTGCAATTTCAGTATGCCCTTGTTTAGCAATGGAACAAACAATCCTGGAAATTGGAATGTAGAGAAAACAATAAAAAATGGGGCATTTTTCCTATAAGAATTAATTAGAATGCCTAACAGTCTGGCCATTGCAGACCCTGCAAGTGCCAGCAACTGCAGTGTTACTCAGAGACCAGACAACCTTTATTAAACCTCTGGTCACTAAAATTTGTCAACATTGAAGCAACACAATGTTTTTCAGGGCAAGATTAAACAGAAACTTTCTGTGGTGACATGTAAGCAATATTTCATACAGAATTTGTATGTATGTATGTATATTACACATCTCCATCAAGAATTCCACATACACATCATGTACACACAATTGTTCATCCATTATGACCACCAGATGAAACTTAGATATAGGTTTCATGCAGCTACCATGTTATTCTTCTGTATTCTATAAAATAAATTACCGTAATAATGACTTAATGGCTATGTACATCACAGCATGCTGCATACAGCTGTTTTAACAGAAGATACCTCACTCTTTGTAGCAAATATGAACGCAAGTACATCTACTATTAGATTTACCTGAGAATGATTTTCTCTGATGTGCCTGCTTGTGGGATATCTGATCTCTCCAAAAACCAATCATCAGGGTTCAGCACCAAACCCAGTTGATGACATACCAAAGCTGCATCAATCATGGTCCAGCCATAGTTACAAACTGTACCCCATATTCCGCCAATTCGAACCTAATAAAAGATTCAAAGAATATTTAACCAAATATTACAGTAAAATTACTGAACTGCATTCTTTGTAAGAAAGCAAAGTATATCTTTATACATTAATAATATAACTGACTTTAGGTTGTATCTATACAACTGAAATTCTAAATCAGACAAATAACTTAACACGTAAACAAAAAAAAACTTAACATCAAATTTTGAAGAACTTTTATGGGCAAAGTAATGACAAATTTGTCGCCACAACTTAGCACAATGAAAGCATGTAAGTGCCATGCAGGTAAAGATTTTCACAGTTTATATCTCAACAACAGATTAAGGTGAGTTACAAGTACTATCTTCTTGAATGTAACAGTATGTAGCTCTGGAAATGGATACCAACACTTCAGAGACATTCTTCTGAAATGTTAGCACCTGCATATCAAACTACATACAGTCACACCCTCAAAAGTTATTGTAATCTTCATACTCTCGACCTCTCAAATCTCACAATGGAAATGAATAATCAGTTCAAATTGTCTGCTTAAGCTTACAAGACACAGTAAATGGAATGCATTGGATATGAATGTAAGTGGGCCTAAGGACTTTTTTAGGTATGATGGTGACAAAGTCTTTACCTCTGCCAGAAAAAAAAGCCAGTCATTTTTACCTCAGAGCCAGGCATGTTACTGGTTTAACTATTCTGGCTCATGAAAGACTTGCATTCATGTTATCCTACATGGAGAACTTCTCCATCTTTGCACTCATCCAACTCATAGTCACTTGACTGACTGAGCTATCCTTGCTCTGATGAAGCACTTGCCTGCAATCGACCTTCTTGATTAGTTCTCCCACCAAGAAGCCGTACTGGCACATGATTTTCTGTAGGATACACAAGACCTGTGTCATTTTCTGGGGTCTCCACTATCTCTTCTTTGAGTGTAAGTCTAATGTCATTTGGACCACGACCCCGAGCCTCAAATTTTCCAGCCACCATTACACCAACACTTGGTGGAAATCTGTAATAGAAAAGTGACAGAAAAATCTGATTACTGTACACACACATAAACAATGTGGTATGAAAATTCTCTTTGGTTTTAAGCAGCACATGGAATAGGTATAAAATTAGAGGAAGATTCCACATATTCATAGCCCTGGCAGTAGATAAAGAACAGTGTAGAACATTATATAGAGGGGGGTGTATAGGGTCTTGGTGGGGAAACCAGAGGGAAGGAGACCACTGGGGAGACCTAGGCGTAGATGGGTGGATAATATTAGGATGGATCTCCAGGAGGCGGGATGTGGGAATGTGGACTGGATTGGGTTGGCCCGGGATAGGGATAGGTGGCGGACGCTTGTGAGTACGGTAATGAACCTTCGGGTTCCATGAAATGCGGGGAATTTCTTGACTAGCTGCAA
>Ga0131853_10012858_pt1 | contig 15348 bp, 8 predicted proteins | sample TergutLab28metaG_FD_92764 | JGI IMG/M metagenome (GOLD analysis project Ga0131853, IMG submission 92764) | Labiotermes labralis P1 segment gut microbial communities from Petit-Saut dam, French Guiana - Lab288 P1 (version 2) (version 2) | ecosystem: Host-associated > Arthropoda: Insects >...
CAGTGTTCGGAAGGTCCTGCGACCGGCCATCTCGACGCAGGTTTTCTTTCTTGGTTTCCCTGTGTCTTTAAAGCAAATGCTGAGATTGTTCCCAAGTCCAAGTGCCACTACATGCTTCTCATGTATCCCTCCAGATGTAAATTTAGTAGTACAGCTTCAAGTTCTTGTATATGTGTTAAAAACGACTGCCAACGGGTGAAAACCCAATTGCAGTAAATAAATATTATTATTATACTTAGTTGATGATGTGCGTGATACAAATTCGGTGGCACTAGGATTTCGGACCACTGAGAATGTCCAGGATGAGGCGGTGGGCATCAGTTTACGACGCCGTGACTAGCTTAAACCAGATGTGGTCTGGGGCGTGCTGGAGAATTTCGTTCAGAGCAATTGCAGATTCGACTTGAGCGACCGACTCGAAGTGAATTGGGACCATGCCAGGATGCCTGCTGGTAACGGCAGAACGGCTAAGACGACGAAATGGCGGTCATTAGATGACTTGAGTGCTATTAAGAAGTATTGTCATTGTAAAGGTGACGTATTAGTGTTCGCATTATGCATTAATTATCGCATCGACTCAAGGTGTAAATCATGTAGGAATGGCACAGGTTTGAAACAACCTGTCGAAGAACTTATAAACGCTTCCGGTGTTAATTTGACTAATTGCGTGCGTCTTACCAAACTTAAACAGGTTCGAAATTAACTTTCAGACTAGAAAATTAATGTATACGATGGTTTAAGCCCTGATAGGGTCATTTTCGGAGGAAATTCCCTTCGAACAACAAATTTTACCTCTATATAATGCGGAATCTGGGCACTACAATGTGATTACGAACCTGAAAGCTGCAATGGCCAAGAGGTACATATGTGATGCGTTTGATACATTGTACGACTTTAAACACGAGTGCGACAAAGCTTGCTTCTTGTGTACAGCGACAGCGCCCTCTTCTAAAGATCAGTCAAAGTATTCTAGTACATGCAACAGGTGCTTCCTTAGTGAGAAATGTTTTCAGAATTATTTGACCCTCATTGAGAACGGCAAACTAGTCTGTCAGTGGAGACAAGTATGCCGAAATTGTAGTTACACAGTAAATAGTGACCCAAAACGCGAATGATTTAAGCGATTTTGTAATTATTACTACAAGAACCAAACCTCCGGTCATTCTTATTCGTGGCTCTACTGAAACCTACCAAGTTGACAGATCGGTTTATATATGTTTCCTTTAATACGCAGTTGCACAAAGGACCTTGAAAAGCTTGATGGTTCCTTTGCGCATATTCCGAAACTCAGATGTGCTCAGCAGATATATTTAAAGTGCGAAGCGGTGGATGAATGGAATGTTTATTGTAAACAGTGTGGTAAAGTGTTTTGAGTGGAAGACCCCGTAGGTAAACTTATTGATTATCTCCAGCACTCAAGACCAATCGCCGATAAGATGTACGTTATATCCCATAACTCTCGTGAATAAAACGCACAGTTTATGCTGTGAAAATTTTTGGAACTGAGATGGACACACCAATTCATAATGGATGGTACCAAAATTCTTAGTAAGATTGTTGAGAATCTCCACTTATTGGATTCTCTTAATTTTCTACCTGTGAATCTAAAGAGCATGCCCAAATCATACGACCGCACATGCAATATGATTTTGAAAGACACCACCCCGGTGCAAGTACACGATCTTAAGAAGATCAAGAGGAAACACGATGGTGTTGTTGTATCCGAACCATTCCGAGGATAACATAGCAGTAGGGAAAAACTTTGACATGGAAGTTGCTGCCTACGTAACGACCCAAACTTTGATCAAATTATGCGAGTACCTGAGCGAATGGGGGAGTTTGTCCTGTACTGTGATACAGATAATTTTATCTTCATTCAAAATGTAGGTGAACCCCATAAGTGAGAAAAGGTGATTATCTGCGTCACCTCAGAGACGAGTTGGAAGATTTTGGTTCTGGCTAATTTATTCAACAATTTGGTTATGGTGGCCCAAAGAACTATGCCTTTTCTGTTTTCTGGCCCTCGACACGAAAACCTACAAATACGTGCAAGGTGAAGGGTGTAAATTTGAATTACGAAAATTCAATAGTTGTAAACATAACCACCTTGAGGGATTTGGTTTTGAAATTCACCACCCCGGTGCATGTACATAATCACAAGAAGATAAGGAGGAAACATGACTTAGTTCATCCCATTGTTTCCGTGCTTCAGACGAAGTATTACAAAGCACTGCTTTATTTGGATTTTGATAGCTCAAGTAAACGGCAATGTCGTGCGCCTTAAACCAAAATTTGTGACCGAATTTGATGACCCAACAATCAAAGCTTACATTATCTAAGGTGAACGTTTTCTGTACGAATTGTCCTTCCATTTATTACGAACAAACAAAGCTTTTAACAACCCGGAGACCGCGACTTGAATTTTTTTCACTTAAAAGTATTTAGTGTATAATAAAAAATGGAATTTAATTTTGGTAGCGAAACTAACATCACGACCGCAAAGACCACCTCCCTCAAGGTCCTTAATGAGGAAGCAAATATGTGGATCTCCGATGAGTGCGTAGAGAATTGTAATGGAAACTAGATGGTATTCCTCACGATATTAAAACTGAAAAGTTTGTCATCTCGGGAAGTATCATTCATAATCCGCGAATGCTTGTTCTTCAGCGTCCTTCTCTGTTAAAATTAGAGACTAAGACAGGGCGCATCGTGAAAGTTTGGACCAGTAAAGATAAGAGAGATGAGACGTACACCTGAGTGAGAAAGTACTAAATCTTGTTTGTGGATCAAGACAACCATCCGTTGCATAAAATACCTGTGCAAATCACTGAGAGAAGCTGCTTTCAATTAGAATTTGATCGCCAAATCTGCGAATTTAGACCTGCAATAACCAAGGCTTATAACGATAAAGCCGCACGTATGAAAAATGCCTGGTACAGCATGTGTGTGATCGTGCCCACTTTCCAAAGCATGATGCGTGGGGAAGGAGCTAAACAACGAAATGCTTGTATCACGACCGGGTATGAAACACATACCAAGTAAAATTGGCTATCGCTTTGTGTAGGGAGACGTGATGACAAATTTTGGTCTTATGTTGATTGTACATATCCGGAGCACATATATAAACTTTACTGCTACACAGAAAAATCATACAAGGCAAAAAATTGGCGTTGTTAAAGACTTGTTGTAATAAATAAATGATCGAAATGAAATTCTGTTACAAATGCAAAGTGGACGTTGTATCTAGCAGTTGGAGTTGGCATTTAAGGTCTAAAACTCTGCGAAACACGATCTTATAATCAACCTCCCTGATGAATTAAGGGATTGGCTTTGCGAAGTAGTGTTACCCACTTTACGGAAAACGGGCCAGTATAAAGTTGAACAAGAAATGAATGAGAAGAAACTATAATTATTAGAATGAATTCAATCGCCTTAAATTTTTAAGAGATCAACTTCTATTAAAAATAAGAACTGATGTTACATCATTTCTTATGTTTACTGCAGTATTCGCCACCCCATTTTACTTTCGTCCTACATTGGGTTTTGGTATTTCTACCTATAAGAAACTTATGTTTACAAGTAGGGGTTGGAGTAGGATCATTTATCTCTGTAGGGGCTGGATCTCCAACGGTAGGCTCTTGATCTATCTCTTCCCATATCGCCAGGAGAGCATCCACCGGAATCTCCGGAAACACTTCGTTAGCTTTTTGAGCAAACTTGAGAACTTTTTCTGATAACTTTATTACATATAACTTAATTTTTAACTAATGTTTTTAATCTACAAGGTAGCCAGTTGACTACCTTAACAGAACTAAATAATTTGCACATTTTTCTGCAATCTTTTTACTTTCTACAAGTGCCAAATAGAAGTCTTAGTATGCGTCATGCAGTATGACTGTCGTTATGTTTGCGTCATCTTGTGGGATGTATACCTTTTAAAAGATCACGGAAGAAAACCCAGTAGTAATCTCTCTAATTTTTAATTTTTTACATAGTTAAAGAGAACGTTTCATACATACATACATACATACACACACACACACACACACACACATATATATATATATATATATATGTGTGTGTGTGTGTGTATATATTGAGTGCCCAAACTGCAGTGTTAAAATTACGAGTAACTGGTCGAGACCCTTAAGGTCATTGAAACATATTAAAAATGACCCTGACCAAACTATTCCACCTAGAACCAGAGGAAGACCCAAAACCAAGCCCTCTCAACCAAGAAAGCGTACAAATGATATTACACGTAAAGAACTGCTTGAACAGATCATAGCCTATAACATAAAAGGCTGTACTAAATGGGACAAACAGAAACTACTTTCTATTATAAGTAAAGTAAATAAACTATTCCACAAGAAACTACAACAACTTTATAAAAGCGATTTAATAAATATGGCTAAAAAAATAACATTAAAATTAATTTAAGAAAGGAAAAGAATCAAATCATCGAAGTAATCCTATAGACACAAAATTCCGTTTTTCGTAAATTTCTTGAAGAAATTGCAACCCCTGAATTAAGTTTTCATGACGATCTCATGGAGCCTACAGTAGAAGAACCCAAACCCCCATAAACAATTATAAAACAAAATCAGTTTTCATCAAAAAAATTTAACGCTACCGAATTGGATTTCACCATAAAAGTAAACAAAACTATATAAACCGAAAACACCATTGACATTATACTTGCTCATGCGAAGAAAGAAGGTAATTAAAACAAGGTGACAAAATAACAATTGTTGCAAGCAACCCCCATTTTCACCATGATATTTCTACAGTTGTAAAATCAGATGTTAAAGCCACCGAATTTATGCAGCATATTGAAAAATTCTTTCTTCGAACGAACATTTAGACATTACACAGTGTCGATTTAATGTTAAAACTTTCAACAACCCTCGTGGCAGTAAACCAACCAAAATCACAAATTTAGCTAATGACATCAGAACCAAAAGAACCATAACGCAAATAAAAAATAATGTTAATTTTTCCTGCCCCAGAGCTATTATTACAGCTTTAACATATCACACATATAATATTTTCGGTACTAAAAGAAACATTAATTATATCCGAAAAGGCCGAAATGTACAAATCTAAATAGCCAATAAATTATGCCAAACACTTGGAGACTATAATAAAGAAGGGTTAACATTGGTAGACATTAAAATGCCGAGGAGCATCTAAATATTCAAGTCAAAGTGGTTTGTGCCGAAAGTTTCAACACAATCATTTATTCAGAAAAAGAAAAAGAAAGGAAAATTCATTCATAGGAAAATGGTAACCATTTTGATGTCATTAATAGTATGAAATCTTTCTTGGGGCGTTATTATTATTGCAACAATTGTGGAAAACCTTACGACCATAAGGATATACATAAATGCAGTACACTTACTGATGTTTGCAAACTCTCCAAAAAGCCCCTTCATTCTGAAGAAGCAAAAAATAAAATATATTGTGAAACTTTAACCGTTACTGTTTTAACCACGATTGTTTTAATAACCACAACGATGCAAAGTTCGTAATAAAATTACGTTAAGACCCGAAACACACGTGTGGCTATTGACGGTGCCACAATTGTGGTGAAATTGTTGAAACGAATTAACTTAAATAGTCTAAAAAAAAGCCTTACACAGAAAAGTACATTTGGTTTGATTACGAAGCAGAACAAAATACCGGGATTAAAAAATCGGAACTTAATGTGATAGTGGCAAAAATTCCATTAAAATAGGCTGTATGGTAGGCGAATGGACTGACGAGCTAGGGAAAAATAATTATATCAAAGAATCGTTTTCAACAGGTCCTAAAATTACGGGTGTATAACAAACACAGTCATAGAAGTGCTGAAAATAAAAGGCTTTACCTTAAACTATACAACTTCCAAACACTTAAACTTAGAAAGCATGAAAATTTATAGAAAAATATATTGATAAATTTCATTTGAACTATGAAATGATAACTAGAAATGTAAAAAACAAAATTCTAGTCCACATTGAGACAAGAAAATTGTTCAAAATCGAATATGATAAAAGAATGGTTCTACCTGAAAAAGACACCACTACCGACACATTGCCGTGGGGGTACTGAGTCAAGGATTTAGGTTCTTGTTGCTGCACCACGCACCATTTTGAAAACAAAGTATTTAGTTACGTAACGTTTTCCAAATTTTTTGAAAACAAAAAAGCGACTGAATTATTACTAATGGCTCAGTCATAACCAAATGGCTCATAATGCCTCTCTCATAACTTGTGGCACTTGTCTCAAGGTATACTCTGACTGCTAATGAATATCAGTTTGTCAGTTACAATGGATGGATATACACGGTACTACGTAAATCAAAGTGGTGGTGGGGAGATTGGTCCTGTTTACAGGGCTAGTATCAGGATGGACAGGGTTAACGTTATAAGGTCCTTCTTCATGGGGCTCTTCCGTTTTGTTAAACCTCTTTTGAATTCAGGGGCAAAGGCCTTAAAAACAGTTTCGAACATAATAACCGATATTATTTATAAGCAAGTAGAACAGCCTGTGGGCAATATTTTCAAAACTCGTTTTATTGAAGCGAAGGATAAAATTGAAGAAAACATTAAGAAGATGACGGGGGTTGGCTTGGGTTTAAAAAAGAAGCGTCAGCCAAAAAAACCTCAGTCTCAAGGCAAACGTAAGAAGGTGAAGGATATTTTCACAGAGGAGGAGAAGAAGAAATATTAGAGTGCTTAAAATCGGGTCTAGACAACTTCCTCAAGCGTAGCATATAAACATCTATCGTAAATAGTCACACCGTTGCATACAAACCTATTTCGCCTGCAGACAAAACTGCACAGCTTGAATTTAATTACTCTGGTCATAGCGATTACTACATAGATTTAAATTCTGTGCGTCTACTCTTGCGCATCAATCTTGTAAAAACTGATGGAGCTGATATAGAAAATGCTTAGCCAAATGCAGTAGTTTTTGTCACCAACTTGTTGCATTCAATATTTAGTTCTCTCAGTGTCTCATTAAACGGAAAGCCAGTTACTCCTCACGAGACAAACTACCATTACAAGGATTACCTTGAAAAGCTTCTAAACTACGGTTATGGTGCGTCTGGCACGCATCTAGTCTCAAGTGTCTCGTACCTCGTTTCGCCCGGGGAACTGAAAAACAACAGTGGTTATGACAAACGATTAAATTACTTCAGCAAAGGCAAAATTCTAGAAATATATGGAAGGCTCCATGCTGACTTGTTCAATTCTGATAAAAATGATAATTAATGGCGTAGACTTGAACATTAAACTTAAACGTGCACCAGACTTTTTTAACTCTTGGCCCCTTTAGACGACAACAAAGTGCGTAAAAAGATTTTAGACGCTACTCTTTTTATCACTCAGGTTGAATTGAAGCCACCTTTTCTACTTGGTCCCGCTAATATTTTGGGAATGAAACGCATAGCACATTATCCTGTTTCATACACTCAGATTAAAATTTTACTGCAAGTTCTAGGGCCCAGCAGGTCTCTATCAATAATGCATTCATCGGACCAATTCCAGAAAGGATTCTTATAGCATTGGTTTAAAACACTGCTTTCTTTGTTTCTGCAAGTACAAATCCATTCCACTTTCATTAATATAACATAAAAAATCTCGTGTTGTATGTAAACGGTATTCAGCATCCTTCCGAACCACTCACTCATTGGGGCTACCAGGGCTTACGAAACTCTATCTTCAAGTACTGGCATTCATCACGATGAACGTGCTCACATGATTATCTTGGAAATGTTCACCAAGGGCTTCTACATATTAGGCTTTGACCTATCACTAGAGAGAGAGGCAGACGAAGAGCATATTAGCCTACCACGTCAGTGAAATGTGCGTATTGATGCTCGGTTCAAAAAACCGCTTCCTGAACCCGTCATTTGCATTTTGTATGCTCAATTTCCTGGACTCGTCGAAATCGATAAATCCAGAAGCGTCACAGTAGTATGAATAACAATCAGATCAATAAAGTTTTAACTAAACATGTAAAGTACTTTCAAGGCGTCTATCCAATAGATATTTTAACATCCACACTTATAATGCCCTCAATAATTGTCATCAACCTCGACAAACATTACATGCCCGGTTCGCATTGGTAGCTGTTTGTATTTCCGACTCTGGTTATGCTGAATATTTTGATTCGTACGGTTTACCATCCTACAAGCTCGAAATCACGTCATTCCTGCAACTCTACTCAATCTCTTGGACACTTAACCGCCACAGACTACAGGGATTCACTTCGAAAGTCCGCGATCACTACTGCTGCATCTACGCCTTCCACAGAACCAGAGGACAATCGATTACGTCATTCGTGAACGTGTTTGTACCTGCTCGCTACATCTGCAAAGATAACAAGTCAGTGCGCATGTTCGGCGCTCAGTTTAGACCTGCCCCGCTTGCAGCCTGTTGGAGCAGTAGCAGCAGTCGTGCAAGCCGCAGATATAAATAAAGGTAGGTTCACTCACCATTATCAGTCTGCAGTGTACCTCTTAGTGATTGAATTCATATTCTTGGAAGGGCGAGATAGTCAACTCGTGGTCAAGGAGTTGGCGGCTGTCGACTCCCACAGTAACAGGGTCTCATCATACGTCTTTAAGAGACCGTACAGCTGGGAAGAAGTACCTTCGTTTAACGCCAGAATGAATCAGGCTATTGACCACGGGTGTAATTGGAATGATGGCGATGTATTATATTCAGAGCTGGAAACTGTGCTACATCGCGAGGCATCATCTGCCGTTGCAATCTATTGCATCGGACCTCAGAAGACACAATTTATTAGCGGTCTCATGGACCGTACAGTTATTGATATCACTCAGCTAGAATGCCCTCCACTCGCCGACATAAGTCTACCAGGCATCAGCTGCAGGTTTTCATGACACAACAAGTCCAGATATGTTTGTGCATTGCGGACGGCATATTCATTAGCTCAATGGCTAAACGTTCACATTCTTAGTCTACAGTATGCAAAGTGTCCTACTCAGCCTGTATATCATTTATGTTTTCCAGATGACGGGTTTGCGTCGCCGTATATTCTTCTTCAACGAGCAAGAGACAAAGTACGTCTCCGTCCACCTAAATGAGAACCTCAAACCACAGGTGAAGATTGGAACCTCTTCAGGCCATGTGGTTTTGAATGACCTAGATTGGTTAATTCTGGTGACATTCAAGAGTAATATATCAAAGAATTAAATGCACGAATTTAGCAACCCACGTCATACCCTGTCAATGTACTGTGGACGGTATATACGCATCAAGAGTGAGATAATTGAACGTATCTATGCAAAATGATTGCTCGCAATTAATGGATTTAGCGAGAGCCTGCATAGACAGAAAAGTGATCAAGTTTTGTAGAATCCGAGATGAACTGTAGGAGTGGCGAAATAAGTGTGTCAATCAAATTGTTTCTGTACACCTCGAAACACAAATGCCATTGATTCCGATGCATTGTGGAATGAACTAACGTATAAAAATCAGTATTGTACTAAATAAATGCTAGTAAGTGTGGATTATTGCATTTGTACGCCTATTAAAAAGCATTTTCTTATTTTAATAATATACATTTTATGTTTCTTGCTTTAATTGTATTTGTACGCGTATTAAAAACAATGTATTTTTTCAATAACATTGTATGTATTAATAATATTAATAATAGTGTAGTTTTAATTATATTAATAAATTTATATACTTGTAATTGCAAATTGTGTGTATTTATTTATTATCCTTAATTCATTATATCTGGGATAGATTTCTTTAAAAAGAGTTGCTTTAGGTGGTGGTATTCGAACACAAAATCTTTCAATTATGTGTCTGGAATTCTACCGCTCAACCGCCTCTTTCAAAAATAACATTCTTAAGGAAGTAATATAAATTTAAATGTAGTACGCTAGCCGCCATATTAAAAAATTTAGGTTATAATAAAAATAGCCGCCATATTTTAAAATGTTATGTTGCATTTAAAAATGACGGACTTTAAAATTAGGTTATACTTAAAAATAGCGCGCTGGCAGCCATATTATTAAATGGCGGATTTAACAAATTTAAAAAAAAAACAAAAAATTAAAAAGTTGCGCGCGTCCGCCATATTAGAAAAATTGCGGCCATCCAAGATGGCGGCCAAAAGGCGTCAAACCGTCTGGGACCAAAACAAACGGGTTAAGCGCCACGCTGTCTGGAACTAAAGTAATTTGCATAATAATTCGAGTAATTGCATACCAATCAAAGCCATATAAATATTATTGACGTCATTTACATACCAATCAAGGCCATATGAATACCAATTAGATTATTTGCATATCAATCAAAGACGTATGAATAACAATTAGGTAATCTGCATATCAATTAGGTAATTTGCATATTAATTCGTTTCCTTGCATATTAATTAGGGCTAGGTCATTGTCAATGCCGCCATGTTCGTTCACATCACGTGAGTGTGACGTAATAGGGTCGTTGGTGGGGGTGCCATTCCTTCGGGATTACTACTAATGCTGTTGAAGAACACCCATGCTGAGATGCTTGAAGTCGCTCACGAGCGGATTCACTGCACCATATTATGTCACCGATGCACGAAGAATAACTTTCCTTTCTTGTATCTAACAAGGTGACTGATACATGACATACTGCCAAGCGAATGATTCGATGCTGTAAAGTGCTCGGTCTATACCTTAGACAAATTTCCGTGAACCGAATTGTTCCGCCGTGACGCTATGCGTATGTAAATTAGTGATATATCTCTCTTCTGCTTAACCTGCTTATTACTCTGTGCACTGGCAGTCCCAAGAACCCACATTACTCATAAGTAACTGCTTACGTTTCCGCTCACTGAAAGTGCCTGAATATGTAGCTACTTTCAGAAGGACGAGAGGAAGAATGAGGGGAAGAATTGAAAGGTAAATTACAAATTTTTAACATTGTACATAAGTTGACGTTCAATTAACATTATTGAATAATGTAAATTAAATGACAAAGCATTTTTAAGTGCTTTCATGTACTTGCATTAGAAAGTCAGTATATAGATGCAGTGATTAGGAATGAAACTTAGAAATTTCAGATTGAACAACAGTCGTAGGTCATGAAGAAATTAATGGACGCGTCATGTGGAGTAAATGGAACCCGGGCTTTCGGCTGACACTGTTGATCTTAGGTATATGTCTGTTAACATCTAAAACTACTTGATAATTCAATATTTCTGAAGCCCTGGTACTTTAAGTAAGATAGATTTCTGCTGTAATTTTATGTTGCCACATCAACGGAATCGGCAAATCTTAATAGGAGACACAGCAGCCGCAGCGTCAAGCTGTCTGCCCACCTCTATCCATTGCCGATGTCATAATGCGTGCAGCCCTAACTCCACTGTATTTGTAGAGTGGTATATGGTTGAACATGAGGAAAAATTTGCCACCTCCACCCAGAATATTGAGTATTGTCACCCAGAGAAAGACAGCTACAAGAAAACACAATGTTAAATATATTTACGAATCTTTGAAGCAAGAAGTAAACAAATTTAAGAAGCCTTTTCACAATCGAAACAAATGCCATTTATTTCGTTGTCAGAACTACACACACAGCTAAGAACTGAAGAATTAAACTAAATAGGCCAAACGGGCTGGTCACTACACAAACGTTAAGCGTAACTCTTCATAGCCGAAAGGGGCAGTGCTGTCCCACCCAGTTCCAGGCATTGGCATTTAAAATGAAAATAATCTTGCCCTCCTAAGCGACATTGCAGTTTAATTCCGGGCAATGAAAGATGATAAACGTGCAATAGAAATCTAATGGAGCTCCCTGGGATAACGGAGAATGCTGTTAAAACTTGTCATTGGTAACGTTTGGTGTGAGAGCAGGCAACGAAAATGCCGTCTTTGGGCTGATTAATTAGAGAAACCACGTGTCGGAAACTACAATAGAGAAGAACAGAACAGACCTAAGTATGATAAGTTAAATTATCTGAAAAACGATAGTTCTTTGTGTCATTATCAATATTTGTATAAACCATCGGTACATGAAAGAACAGTTGGTTCGGCCTGTGGCCTAGCGTTAATGGTGAAGGAACCCTGATAGTGTTTGGCTTGGATTAAGTGCCGGAGTCTCCAGCATGTTCTGAGCAAATTAAGGATGATTATAAGGGATGTGAGGAAAAAAGCGGCTGTAGCATAAGGCTGCAAATTTCCGTTAGATCAGAATTGCACTGCGATCTTCTGGTTTGTTACGTTGTAAGTAGTGGTAATTCCTTACCGACCTTTCCGGACAACCTGTCGGTCAAGAGGTCAAGAACACAAAACTAAAGCCAGTAACCCTAGTAAAGAGTTCATTTAGGGAAGAATGTGGGGATGATAAGTTCTCAACAGCTTTCGAGCCTTCTTCGTTTATTGTTAACAGTTATTATTATTACTATTATTAGCCTTACAGCTAAGTCAGAATATGCCTCACCTATCTTGCATAACATTACGATTGACGCCATTATTATTATTATTATTATTATTATTACCAAACATGCAACGTGGGGATTAACATTACATGTACCGTAAACTGTAACTACAGAACAGCTGCAACACTATATACAGTACAAATGTAGTTTGTTTCAGATATGTAATTGTAAATACCCTGCATAAAGCTGAGAGCATATAATTTTAATAATAATAATAAGAAAGGTGAAACTTACCTCTTTTCATGACATACCTCTACTCGTGTCACATCACATTAAAGCGCAGAGGATATTTACCTTCACCCTACGACACTTTAAATTCGTTGCGTAATTGGCAATGTGTTTCAAAGCGGAGCACTGTAAAACTCTCTGTGGAACAATTGGCTATTTTTTCCGTGAAGATATTGTGTTGTACCACTAAATGAAGTAGCGGCATGTAATGAGGTCCCTCTGGCCCACTGCTTCTGGCTGTGTCACGTACGTAAATCTTCTCTGGAGTGTCAAGGTCACTGTGACCAGACGGAGTTTTCCTGATCTGCTTAGTCCAAAGGCAAAAGCCCGGAATGTATGAGCCGCAACCACTGCAAGAGCTTGTGACGTGGTAGACTTTGACTGGTTTTCGTTACAAACTGTCGTTTGTCGTTTTGTTGCAGGAAATAGCCCTAAGGAAACCAATGGAGATGCTCTGTCTCCTACCCGATGTGGTTGTGGTAAGTTGTCACTCAACAGTATTTGTCGTCAGGGGGATTTTTATGTCTTGCCACAAAATTTCTCTACCAATTCTAGTCGCAGTCACAAATATGCTACAAAGTCTGGTACGTAGGTCATTTTTCTGAATCTAAAAGCCAAGTTCAGGCCAAAGAAAGAAAGGACGTTTATTACCGCTACCTCCCCTCCCCCGCTCCCACATGTAGCTACCGCGGCCACCGCTTGCCTTTTCACCTTTGCACAAGTTTCCACTTATATTCTGGATATCCTTCCGCCTGTCTGTGTTCTCAGTTTATTCGGGAGGGGCGGGAGTTGTGTGCAGTTTAGGTAGGGTGGGGGAGCAGGCGGCCGATGAATACACAATCCGTGTGCATTCTTTCTTTGACCCGAGTGCGGTAGAATGGCATTGCAAATCTTGTTTTAAAATTTTATTGAATCTGAATCTTAGAAGAACGCGTGATTCTTAGCCGCATACAATAAATACAAGGGTCTTGTTCTGCTTCTAATACCAGTAAAGTTTCTGTACATGTGGAGCCGAAATCGTTTAGGTAGCGAGACATGGAAACGGAAGAATTACCGCAGGTACCGGAAGATGTGGCATGGGCAACGCGGCGAACACTGCGGTTTACGCATATGATGGTTCCTGTTTATTTTGCCCGCGACGTAAAGCGGATCCTCGACTCGCGCTGTGCGACGAAAGTTTTGTGGCCTCCGCGATAGCCGGATGTGACTGCCGCTAACTTTTGTACGTGGAGTCATCTAAATGGCAAAATTTGCTCTCAAATAGCACGTGGGATGGACAGCGTTCACTTTGTCCCACATAAGAAGTTCTTTATCTTCAAGTCTGATACTAAAACGGGTACAGTGCCTATGCACGCCATGAAAGCATGTAGGGGTGTAGAGGTACAGCTCCATTCAATCGTAACCTCGGCATTCGATGGAGGTCGGTGGTCACTCTCACACACCGGCAGCTTTAACCCCGTGGTACTCATTCGGCCGCACAGCCCGTCCGGAAATTTTGAAGTTGTCTCTTGATCTATCCAAGATTAGACACCCTGGTTGCTAAATCCGTGGCGTAGTCTCTCTACTAATTATACTCTACAGACCAACAAAATACACATTTCCTAAATTCATATTTTAATTTTTTTAAATTTATGATGTTTTCTGCTTGTTTCGAATCCGAGGGTTCATCCTCAGGAAGAAGGCTGTACGTACAATTGTGGCATAGGATGTTTTACATGCATCCGTATAAGCAGTCTTGTACATACAACACGTAGAAAACATCAAAAATTAAAAATTGAGATTAATTTAGAAAACGCACATTTCGTTGGCTGATATTTTAATGCACGGTGCAAAAATACATAAAGTTCTCCATACTAAGTCTGATAATCTTAATAAATTCTTCCCTACATTGCAAACTTGTCTCATTTGACTTCATAATGCTTCTTGTTCTCGCTGAAGAAGTGGTCGAGAACGGGTTTTGTAAAGCATTTGGCTACCTTGGAGCGCACGATACCTTCCTACATTTATTCTAGTGATTCAGAATTGCCCTTCATAGTTCTGCACAACATCCCTTTTATTATTTTCATATTCTGAGTCACAAACACTGAAATTACTACAGTGGTAATGTTACTTAGGTTGACTGTTGACGCTTTCGTAACCAGAAGTTGTAACTGTTAGGTACAACGTGACTGTCCGCATCGGAAAACTCGACAGAGTCCTTGAATGAATTTGAATGAGCAGTCATTGAGGCGGCGATAATCCGCACGTTGGAAAAATAGAACATTTAACCTGCAAAATTTTTATATTTGTTTGAAATTTTGCAGCACTTCTCTTTAAACAACGTATAATGTTGCCAACCTACCGGTTTCTACAAACTGTCCGTGGTCTTCAGTAATGCCAACAGCGACGCTGTCATATGAAGAGGCTTAGAAAAATTCCACAGAGAGCTGGTCATGGGGGAAAAACGGGATATTTTTAATAAAATAATAATAATATTTATTAACTGCAATTGGGTTACCACCCGGTGGCAGTGGTTATTTTACATGTATTCAAAACATGAAATTCGAGACTACTAGACTTAAGTCGGGAGGGTTACATGAGAAGCATGTAGTGGCAACTTGGAATCTTGGGAACCGTCTCAGCATTTGCTTATAGACACAGGGAAACCAAGAAAAACCTGTGTCGAGATGGCCGGTC
>Ga0131853_10012859_pt1 | contig 15346 bp, 4 predicted proteins | sample TergutLab28metaG_FD_92764 | JGI IMG/M metagenome (GOLD analysis project Ga0131853, IMG submission 92764) | Labiotermes labralis P1 segment gut microbial communities from Petit-Saut dam, French Guiana - Lab288 P1 (version 2) (version 2) | ecosystem: Host-associated > Arthropoda: Insects >...
ATTACACAGCCTCTGGTATCATCACACCTATAGGTGTGATGATACCAGAGGCTGTGTAATGCAATTTTGACCTCCTGATGATGAGCACATGTGCTCGAAACATGTAGAGGCATGAAATAAATTGATTGCAAAATAAAAAATTTTGTGCATCGAGTTGGTTAGTTACTACGATAAATATACCGAGATGCACGGTCAGCAAGACTTAAAAAAATTGTGTCTGGCAGTTTTTGTGCTCGCTAACGATCTGTCTGATCCGCCTAAAAGAACACAGATTGAGGTGCTGAAGGACCGAGTTCTGAGGAGAACACTTCAATCTCAGAGGCAAGGCGTGATAATACAATAGAGAAAAATGCGTAGTTATGAGCTTTATTACTTATGCTTGTCGATAAGTATTGTCAGGGTGACGAAATTGAAGAGGATCATTGCAGTAGGATATGTCGCCTATACGGAAAAGAGAACTTGCCTAACAATTTTGGCACTTCCAATGATTAGCTCTGCTCTTATAGTAAGTTATTTGTTAATAGACCCTTCTATTTTATAAGGTTTATATTCTAAATGTGAAAGGGGTGTGTAAAAGTTACGGATCACAACAATGGTAAAGAAATTTTCTTTCCGAAAACATCTGGAGAATAAGAAGTGTTTGAAAGGCTGATATTAAAATACGTGTTTGGGAACTAAATAATAGCTATGTTCATTGGATTTTGCGTGCTGAGTATTGCTGTCAGTTGTGAGCTTCAAGACAATAACCTAGAGGTTTTTGAAGATGAGGGCAGCGGGTTCTTTCGATAGGTCTGGGTCAGATTACCCCCTCACACATTGTCGTACCCCGCCAAAAATGAAATCCTCAACGGTGTTGAATATTCTGTGTTACATAACAAGGAATGTCCTGAATTGTTAAGTGTCTAGTGCTTGATGGGCCAGTTTCGTCGGTGCTCATCACAAGCTTGTATTACCCTTCCACAGTTTGTCTCTTTCGACACTTCCTTTTCCGTTCTAAATTATCTTAGATTTTGACGAATTTAATACGGCGTCTGAAATGAAAATTGCCAGCAATTCTACCAACTCTTTCTTGTGTCGGAAAATTTTTTGAATGCTGTAAAGTCATTATTACATGTGTCTGAGGTTTATCTTGTTACATGAACATTTTTTACCCACTACAAATTCTTCTTTTCATCTTATGCAAAGCAAAATACGACAATGGGTTGTAGAGATGTGCCATGAACAGTACAGAATGGATTTATCGCTGAACTCAGAAACGAAGTTGTAATTCATTGCTACTTATACTAGCACGGACAGCATGCAGTGGTAAATTATGGTAAATTGAAATCATCAGGAATTAGAGGCCATAAGCCAATTTCTGGCTCTTTCCGTCTTCATGGGTTGTGTTCTCCCACTCTTTTGTTTGGGCGAAATCCTTTTATTTACCTTGTTGACGTGTATTATCCGATCATCCATCCGACAATTCCATTGCAGATTTCGGGTAGAAAATTGGTTTTCCTTAGATTTGCTACCGACGTTTGGTAGAATAAGACGAACTGTGGGGCTACCATTTCACGTCTTCCCGTCAAGCCTACTGCTGTACTGCGACCCGAGCAATGGACTGCCTCCTCCACCTTATTCTCCATAGCAGAGAACGCAGATGAGGGTGTAGGGTGAAATACGGAAATATAGCAGTGGATAATACGTACTCGTATAATACTTGACTTCACGTGGATGTCTGCTTTATTCAAAATATCATTTAGACGAGTGTTTGCCAAAGTGTGCTCAGCGGATCCCAAGGGACACGTAGATTTATTTCTGTAATGGCTACTTTGAAGTGTATTTATTCTTTTTTTTTTGTGGTCCTTAGACCCGATATCGGGTCATGGCCTCCTCTTACGGGGATTCGTGATCACACTCAATGGACACAAATCACACTCAGTACGACTCCTCCGGACGAGTGATCAGACCTTTACCTGACAACACATAACACTCACAACAGACAAACATCCATGTCCCCGGAGGGATTCGAACCCACAGTCCCAGCAACCACGCCTTAGACCGCGCGGCCACTGGGATCGGCGCTTGTTCTTTTAATTTCTTAAAGAAATAATGTTTTGTTATAATTAATCGTGGAACTGCTTGAATTGGCGATGTGTTTATATCGTACGACCTGAAGACACCTAATTAAGAAAGCCTGTACCCACGAAGCGAGCAACAGTCAGTTTAATTAAGGCCAAGTTATGCACTTCATTGTTACGTAAGCTATTGCTATGTGTTCGTATCTATCTGAAATCAGTTCTGAGATATAAATTTTTAATCTAGGATACCTGTCATCCACACACTCCACGTTTATGTGAACAAGGATGTGAGAATCCGTGGTTATTTTTCGAAGACAAAAGAGGTCCGCGAACAAAAATGTTAGTGGTACATGATTTAGACTTAAACAAATCCAGCGACTTGAAATCTCTGTAACGGATATTCCCTTTAATTCTTAATACTCTAAGCTTATAGTCGTGTAGCCGTACATGAAAGAATCTCTATTTTTGGAATTTACGTGTCATCAAGCAGGGTTTAGTGGAGCTGAGATAATGGTCTTGTGAAATATTCAAAAGCTGAAACTAGAGCTTTGTCTACTTTGTTCCCCTGTCCACTGTGCTTTCGTGTGACTCTCTTTCTCAGAGACACACTCAACCACACATCCATTATAATGCTTCATTCCCTATTTCCTCCAGAAGCCGTAGGAGATTTAAGCCAGCGAATACAGTGTGCCTGATTTGCAGCAAACGAGCAAATTATTTAGGTTACATTTCGGAAGTTATTTTACTTCGTGATAATAATGTGGCGGTTACAGTTTTGTTGCCAAAAATAAGAAGTTCCATTTTTGGAACTGAGATTATAATTTAACCAACTTTATTACTTCTATTTTAGGCGCATTCAAAAAGTTGCGAAAAATCGGCTATTAGCTTCGTCATGTCTGTCTGTCCGTGTGGAACTACACGGCTCCCACTGGACGGATTTTCATAAATTTTATATTTGAGTTTTTTGTGCACGTCTTTTCGAGAAAATTAAAATTTCATTACAAGAACACAAGAATATCGGGTACTTTACATGAAGACCAATATACATTTTTGATCACATCTCGCTCAATTCTTCTTGGAGTTTTAAATGTTTCAGGCAAATTTGTAGACAAAATCAAAACACACTTTTATGTTCAATAATTTTTTTCGAAAATTTTGTCGTTTATGAGAGAGATAATATGGAAAATTACATAATAATAATAATAATTTACTGCAATTGGGTTGTTACCCGGTGGCAGTGGTTATTTTACGTGTATACAAAATATGAAATTGGTTACTGTATTGTAGGGCCTGACAGGCCACAGATGGCAATATGGCGCATGCACGTTGGGTACTGGATAACTAAGGTTACCAACACACTCGGACTATGTAATGCTTATTGGTTTTGCACTGTAATAGTAGATCACGAAAGCACCTTAATGTTTCAGTGGGCCAGGACCACATTATCGGGGCTTCACGATCACACGCAGACGCACCACGCTCGGTAGGACTCCTCTGGACGAGTGATAGGCCCGAAGCAAAGACTTGTACCTGACAAGACACAACACTCACAAGAGACAGATATGTATGCTCCCAGCGGGATTCGAACTCGCAATCCCAACAAGCGAGCGGCCGCAGACCCACTCAGACCGCGCGGCCACTTGAATCTAAATACAACAATAATCAGGCAAATGAAGTCACAAAATGCCTCACGTTGTGTAAGGCTACGTATTTCAATGTAAGTGTATGGAGCTTTCTTCTGCCACATTAATTTAATCTACAAAAGCGATGGGTGTGTTTAAAGACGGTACTGGCAGTGTATTGGTAGGAGTCTGTTGGTCCCTGTATAGCTGATTTTATTCATTAATCCGTTTACTTTAGCTATAGTAAGTGCATGAACATGACAATGACAATTACGCCACATGCCATTAGGATAGTTCATTTCATAACCAATAATTTATTTCTCCTGTCAGGTTGAGTGCGGTTTTCGCGATAATTACACTTCCGTTCTTGAGTTTATAAACTTTGCTGTGGGGCTGGTACGTGGTTTTCCAGGCGGTATGACCACCGTTAGGCACTTCTGAAATGTAATTAGAGAAAATATGTGAAATTACCGTGACACGCATTACGTCGATTACAAAAATTACAGGATCTCGAAAGTTTCAGAAATAATGAATTAAAAAAAGTTTGTCCTTCCACAATAACAACAATAAGAAGCCTGTAACTTTCTTATTTAAGAAGCATTTCACAGTATTCAGGTGAAGAGTTACAAATATTTTCACTTACACCCTGTAGGTAGTATTAAGAAAATATTTGTCCCTATAATTTTTAGAGTATTTGATTATTTCCCTCTTTTAATTAGACATACAACCACTAGGGACAATTCGTCTGGCATTTTGTATGCACACCAACAGATATTAAAAATAACCAAAAATAAAAGTTTTGTTTCAGAAGAAGAAGAATACTTTGACAGCTTATCATAACAGCTTTGACGTTTTAGGTCTTTGAGGAAATAAATACGTCGTTAAATTCGTTAAATCCGATGGATTGAACAACAAGTATCCTGTGTGGGCTTAGCTGTCTCATGCATTATTCTGGCTCTTCCATAATGTTTCATAGCTGCTGATCCTTTCATCTTCCCTGTATTATTCATGAAATTTTTGCCCCTTTCAGAATTTTTATGTTTCATTATTTTTACAGCCTTGTTTCCTACTCCTTGGACACCGTCGTCTGCATTATGAACTTATTTATCCGAAGCTCTTGTATACAATTTTCCGACCTTCTTTTCAATATAGCGCGTTCTTCCTTATAATTTGTTCTTTGTTCGTGTGATTTTTTTGGGAGAAATGTTAAATAAACTAAGTTGTTGCCTCGATAATAATGGGTCTGTTATCATTTAATACTTTCAAGCCTCTTTTGTGTTTATACGTATTTCCTGAACCTTTTTTGCTCGTTGTTATTTATTTGAGATCGGAGCACACTAAATGTACATTCATATTTGTAAATCTTTTATCCAGATGATATTTCAAAAATATCGTTATCCGATATAATACTGTTTGACTATATCGGAATTTTATGTTTATGGTTCCGTGCAATGCTGATCTATATTAATAATTGTCCAACGAGATGGAACATAAAGCAGTCTATTTATTATTCTGCAAGTTCACTCTACATGTTTCGGGTGTCAACAACACCCATCATCATAATTACACAAAAACTGTAACTACAGCCTCCGTTACTGGTCGTATTTTTTGTACAGCTACTTCCTCCTAACGTGGCCAAGTCCTAACTTGGCCACGTTGGCCAAGTTAAGACTTGGCCACACTGGAGGAAGGTAGCTGCACAAAAAATATGACCAGTACTGGAGGCTGTAGTTACAGTTTTGTGTACTCCTGATGATGGGTGTTGTTGACACCCGAAACATGTAGAGTGAACTTGCAGAATAATAAATAGACTGCTGTATGTTCCATCTCGTTGGACAATTATTAATATTTATCGGGATTATTATTCTTATTCTATAAATAATTTAATAATCTAATTAATAGCTCTGCGGAATGTGATGTTTGCCTCACATTGATGCCCAGTGATACGTTCCTTGAAACAAGGCTTTCTATCGGTTGGTCTCCTGTCCTCGGTACATGCCGAAGTACAAATAATCCTATCTTTCACGCAGCCCTAGTTGTTGTTTTTTAATCTCGATTCTCTGCACCAATGTAACGAAAAAAATTATGGGGAAAAGAGAGAGTTTATTTTTCAAAAGTTTCAATGTTATTTTACTCTTATACGACTGGAACAAATATTGATTTAGTTGTATCTGATCTGATTCTGGTATAACCTAAATTAAATCACAATTTCTGATGTAGTCTCAAATACTTGCTACGTTCCGATTTTGAGGAATTGCAGATTACAGACTCACTTACATACAGGCATCACATCTATCCAACAAATTAATTGAAATAAAATACGCAGCTCAAAGCATGTCATTATGCAATGAAAAAGTTATTTCCTTCGGATATCCGCACAGAATCAATAGATATAGATTAGGTTTAGTTATTCTGAAATCATATATAAAGATTAATTTTGTTTTTAGCTTTTTTCTTTCTTACAAATATTAGACGTGAGATCATAGTGTGTAGGAATCTCGCACCATTTGAACCTGTGAAACAGTGGATCGACCTATTTTGACCGAATCTGAAACTTTCTTCCGCCTCGAATATCTTACTGAACGAAGGCCTAAAAGACCTATACAAGCAGCCGGTGTTCTAAACCCATTCCTACTGTGTAGAACACAGAAACGCATAACATTTGAAATTATATCTGTATTTCTTCCAAATATATGAGGTAGATTTTATAGTTACCGATACGTAAGCCACGTGGCAGTGATTGCCAAGAGCATTCTGTGTCTATGGAACATTCGAGATGTACCTACACCTCTCTTGTTTCTGCAGCCACTACAGTTACCGACGAAAAGTTATTTGTAGGGTGAAACGCCGTTTATGGTACAATAAGCGACCGTTCTACCTACAAATAATTTCCAATAAGTTTTCAGTTGCATATTCGGCGAAAGTATGATTTCATATTATCCGTGAAGGGATATATATAAGATTGAATGAATAGAATTTTGGAAAATGTCTTTCTTCCTAGTTAGGTTCCACAAAACCTAGGCTTATGGGAGTGGATGTATGTCTGCACGCATTCTTCACCTTAGTAGTCAATGGAGTTCAGCTTCAGGCTCCAGTTTTTTACCCCCGTTGAAGTATCTGGCAGTACTTATTGAATAGTAGGCTGTGTGTGTCACCCAAAAGTTCGATCGGACACTTTTGAAGGAGAATTAAATGTGCGATTTTCACGGGAATCGAGACGCAGTCACTACACTGACTGCAAATTGTATGGGTATTGGGCCGCGCATCATTGTGTTAACTGAAGAATAAGAACCAACTAGATGCTACTTATTGTTTTATTATACTTAGGATAGTCTCAATATGTTTCGGGCATAGTAGTGCTCGAAGCATGTTGAGCCTATCATAAGTATAATAAAACAGTAAGTAGCATATAGTTGGTTCTTATTCTTCAGTTACTGTACTGACTAAGCTATTCCGGCGGATTCAATGAAAGTGTTTTCTGTGGACACCGTAGCTGGCTTTCACAAATGTAATATTTTCCCGCTGCTGCTTCAGCGGTCTCTGTACTAATTGTACAGAATGACATGGAACTGTACATTCTTCGAATCGACGAAGCCTAATTAGCGCATTGCCGTCCTGCATTCACGAGGAGTACCTGCATTTTCGATGTAGGATTAATTGCGAAGTGTCGCCTTTGAAGATCGCTTCGGTGGGGAACGCAATATCAGCGGATGGAGTTGTCTCCGAGGAATTTGTAATAATAGAGCTGGGAGGTAATATCTCCAGCAAGTCTGTGTTTTCGATAAAATTTCCCATGTGGAATTTTCCACTGCCCCGTTTCAGTGCAGGACTTCCATGGTACTTTTTCAATATACAGGGCTTCCTACTATTATTTTGCCCGACCTTTTGCAAGTGCAGGATCTGTTAGTGTTTGGACTCCTCTCATTTTACGAAGACTGAGGAATCGTGGCTCGATTCTCGGCGAGAAAAATAAATTTTTCTTCTTTCCATCGTCGAGACAGGCTCGGAGATCTACCCAGCTTCCTAATTAAAAGATGCTGGGAATTATGTTTTTCCGAGAATAAAAGGCCGAAGCATGAAGCTAACCCCTCGCCTCTATCTAGTGCAGAGGTTTAGAACGTGTGGAGATGTACCTCCAGTCTCTCGTGTACATGCGATCTTGCGACCTTTATTAAGTTCAGAGAGGGATTCATCTCCACTTTTACCTTTAACTTAAAAGGGACCAGGAGCAGAGAGTTAGAATATACTAGAATGCCAGCAACCTTAGTATTAATAAAATTTGACAATATTATCTACTTGCCGGTCCCAGTGGCCACGCGGTCTAAGGCGTAGGTCTACGGCCGCTCGCCTGCTAAGATTGTGGGTTCGAATCCCACTGGGGGCATGGATGTTTGTCTGTTGTGAGTGTTGTGTTTTGTCAGGTAGTGGTCTCTGCGACGCACTGATCACGAATCCAGAGGAGTCTACTGAATATATATATGTATATATATATATTTACTGCAATTGGGTTTTTACCCGGTGGCAGTGGTTGTTTTACATGTAAACAAAACATGAAATTACTACTAGATAATTGGTTACTACTAGATAAATGTGATGCGTCATTGTGTGTTATCTAGAAACCTCAAGAATGAGGAGGACATGACCAGCGTTCGGCCGCAGCGCCACAGAAAAAAATATTATCTACTTATGTAAGAGTACTATACTATTATGTGGTTCCTCTCTTAGTTAAGTCGTTCTTGCTAAGTGAATTATATGTCAGAGATAAATGCATAGACCACCTGCTTTTATATTCTTGGATCTAAATGTCGGAAACATAAATATAGTCAAGAAAAGCACCGACGCTGTATTAATCACTAAAAGGAGATAGTTTTAGAAGTAAATGCTGACAATGGAAATAGGTCCTTCACGTTCGCAAGTCGTCATCTTTGCTACAACACTGTGGCAGGACACTCATATATCAAACAGTCATTCAGAGGAAGTGGAAATTGAAGACGAAAAAAAAATAAAAAATGAATGTACTGTAGAACCGATTATTTTCCTTTAAAGAATTTTGCTTTCCTTTTCCGCATTATGTACTTTCATTATACATGTTTGGGTATTTACAAATTTGAAGGACCGGAGAAATTTTAATTTTGTGGTGAGGTTTATAATAGGTAATATATTTTGCCTTACTTATTGGCACAGATATTTTAGAATTTCAGTAGTGCTCAGATCTGAATTTCACGTCCTTCAACATAAAACGTTCTTCTTACACCAGATTATTTTTCTAGTAATATAATATTTGGAAAATATTTTACCAGAAACAATTTGCTCCAAGCTTCCTGAAATATTAACTTTCAGAAATTCGTATCTTGCTCTTTTTTATAAGGACCAGATTCCTTTCTAGTTTTTGGCGTGGGAGTAAAGAAGGAAGTTCGTAAGAGGGGAAGCTCTGTGCGTCTACTACCACGCGCAGTAAATTTTACTTCCCTTTAAATAATGGAATATCTGAAATTTCTATCATATTACATTGCAGGAAAATCTCGTTTAGTGGGTAAAAGCACTGTAACTTGTAGAATGCAGTAAATGTTTGAACAGATCTGAAAGATAATTTTGTAAGATATTGCACGCACCGACTAGGCGAGTTTTTTTTTTAAGGATATTGTAACTGACGGGCAATATTTTCAAGGCTTCTGAGAACGTTTTAATATACTTCACTAAGTGATTTGTTATCCGGGCCTGCCAAAGGTATTTCGATTATATTTTGTGTTAGGGATTTACACTAGCTGAATGAATTCCAATGGGATTCATAGACGGCCGCATACCACACACATGAAATTAATCAAATTCAACATATGTAACAAACTAATCATGCACAAAAATTAAACACAATCGACGCACTCTTTCTTTCCTACATGTTTCGGCTATCCCGGTGTGCCATCATCTGGGAATCAATCAAGTTTAGCTTGCGAGAGTGTAGAACTTCGTACTGGGGAGACAAGTGACTCCAATCTGTACTTCATTATTAATTATACAGTCTAATGGAATTTTATTTTATGGAATTAATTTCTTTGAAGTAGACTTTGTTTGCTGCATGAAGGACAGATAAATGTGACGTATCGAGAATTTGATAACACGGGCGGTGGGGCGGATGGCCTGTGGCCGAATACATTACTGTGTTGCTGGACTTAGGATTGCAACTTGACTCCCTCTTTACATGTACACATGCTGTTCAACTGACGTGATCAGTCCCGAATGGTACCGGCTCTTCCGGAGAGCAACTACTGCATTAGTCTGATTTTTATTGGACCGTGCATCATTGTGATAACTGAAGAATAAGAAACCAACTAGATGCCACTTGTTATTTTATTGTACTTCTTATAGGCTCAACATGTTTCGGGCATTACTGTGTCCATCATCAGGAGCTCGCGACTATGCTGTTGATTACCACATTGGTCGTATCGTTCTTGGTTTGCTGTATGTTGGAGGTTAGGTGCATTTAGGCTGGACTGGTGTCCGGGTTGAAGGCTCAAGCCTGCAACCCGGACAAGCCTCTTCACCCTAAGTGGCATATAGTTGGTTTTTTATTCTTCAGTTACTGCATAAGTCTTAGAGTTTCTGCATAATATTTGAAGGTTTTACGATACTTGTGAATAATGAACCATTCATAAGGCGAGAAGGTATTATTGCTAAATAAGTTATTATTCTGCCATTTTCATGAATACCCTTGGCAAGATCTCTACTCGTTTCCTTCAGTTAGCCGGTATCCGTGCTGAGAATTCAAACCTGAATCTCCCGAACACATAGAGGGTTTGCTAATCATCCAATCGCGACAAGAATTAAGAATAGTCTTAAATTATTGTAAAAATTTTTGATTAGGAAACCAACTGAAAACTCTTGTTTCGATTACCAGCAGAGTTTACTGGTATCTATGCCTAAGGCCGTCAATCCTACGGATACAATTCAACTGGAAAAAGGTGACTCACTATGTGTGGGTTAGGATGAAAAGAGCGAGAGGCTAATTCGTGATGTTTATCTAAGAGCGAGGTTAAGAGCACACACGGCTTCGATTTATAAGCCGTGTTTCATAACGTGACTGTCTAGGGGCTATATGACTGGTGGGGAAGACACTTTTTAATGTATCAGAACAAAACTTGTGGGGCTCACATAACACCTGACCCAACTGGGATCGAGGTTAGAGCAGTTGGAACTTGCATCCAACCATTCACAGAGGTCCAAAATGCATGCACTGTTACTCTCACAGCCACCACACACCTTGTGTGCAAGGTGTTTAGGTAGAAGCACAACTTCGTATTTGCATACGTCAGAAGTAATCAGTCCAGAGACATGCCCTTATGGGTCGGATGCAAAGAAATCTGCACGTGTCTTACTGTGAATTTTTTCTACAGCGAATTCATGGGGTAGAACATGTTGAGTGTTTTTAAGGTCTGAATGGATGGGTTATTTCCTTTCTCTCAGAGCCATCACCACGTTTGTCTCGTGTCAACTTGGTTTATTCCGGTTGCGTGGATCGATGGCGCTCAAACAATAGCCCGTAGCTGGCAGGCATATTTGTGTTTCTGGTGTGTCAGAGATTGTGTTTCATGTCATATTAGGCAATGTGCTTCCCATACGTGAGAAACAACAGTCAGTGTTAATTAGGTAGTTATATTTTATTGTTGGTTCATTAGTAACCAAGAATATTTGCACGCACGTTCGCTTCACGCTTGGCTGTTTGCCAGTAAAATACAAGCATATCAAAATTACCAGTAGCTCCCTCATTATTAAATGCCGGGCTCAAGCGCTTCCGAATGGAAATTTACGTTCTTTGTCGTGAGTTTTCATCTCATAAACCCTTTGGTATTTCTGCTGAACTTCTTTATTTCTATTTTATAATAATTCAGGACAGTATTTGAATAAAAATGAGTCCAACGACAGTTATTTTCTTTGTCTTTCGCTATTCAATATTTCCATATATCTCCTTTCTCACACTACAAAAAGCCCTGATTATTAATTAGAAGCGTTTTGTTATGGAAAATGAGACAAAGTAACGTAAGGTGCAATCAGTCACTTGTTTCCTTCTCCTGTGCTACTCTCAGAGTAGTGAGTTGGACTGTTACGATTTTCTGGCATTGATAAGACAAAACGTATTTACACAATTTCTATGACCGAACCACTTTTCAACCATTTGCGCTATGATATGAAATGAACTGAACTGCCTGCATGTACAATCCAGAACGTTAGTTAAATATTTAGTTATAGATGAAAATAACGTGTGATTACGTACGGAATGTGAATCTTCATTTTTTTTTTTTTGCTTTTACGACCATGTCCAGGACAGTACAATTAATGCAATAGGTTTCTTAAACTAATGTAATATTATTCAACTTTTGCTTCATAACCGCAGATATACCTTTAACATTTATTCTTTCGGATAGCTAGTGCCTAGAAATATATCCTTTCCCTAAAATCTTTAATCTCTGGTACACATAAGTATAACTTAAATTAATAAATTCTGTTTTTTCCTGCAGCTTGTATTTACGTACTTTGTACTATTCGCAAAATAAACCACTTTAACTACAGGATATTTGTAGTGGAGAAGGGTTGTGTTTTCTGTAAGTTAGTAATTAAACTTTTAAATATTATTTAGGTGAAATTAATTAGGAGAAGATTTAACATTCTTTATACTTTCTTATTTCTGCTTTTCGACTGCAGTAATTACACAGCGGGACATTTGCAATACTAAACAGAAAACTCGAATTAGCACTATACGTCCTTGTGTTAATGCTACAGACAATTACTAACGTAATATTTTCCTACAAACTTCTGAGAAATGCTAAACGCTATCTCGCTTTCGATTAAAAGTATATAATACGTGTAACTGTAAATTCATCGCTTTGTTTGTTATATCGTGTTAATGCACAGAGACTGAAGTTTTGTCTTTATGTTCCATCTTCATCGTCGTATTTCGAATCATGGCTTCAAATCAACTAGACAATCGTAAAGATCTCCTTCCTATTTGAAGATAGTCCATAATTTCTTTTGAAACCTCATTAATATTTCAATCTAAGCATGTCATGATAAAGAAATGTATATTAATAATTGTCCAACGAGATACAACACAAAGCAATCTATTTATTATTCTGCAAGTTCACTCTACATATTTCGGGTGTCAACTACACCCATCATCAGGAGTACACAAAACTGTAACTATAGTTTCCGGTACTGGTCATATTTTTTGTGCAGCTACCTTCCTCCAGCTTGGCCAAGCTTGGGAGGTAACTGCACAAAAAATATGACCAGTACCGGAGGCTGTAGTTACAGTTTTGTGTACTCCTGATGATGGGTGTGGTTTACACCCGAAATATGTAGAGTGAACTTGCAGAATAATAAATAGACTGCTTTATGCTGCATCTCATTGGACAATTATTAATATAGATCAGCGATGCACGGAACCAAAACATAAAAGAAATGTGTTGTTTTTTAGAATTCCAACTATTCATCACGGAGAGAAAGTATCGGTTTGAGACCTTTATTATTCATTCACAATTTTATAAGATGTACATTCTCTAACTCTATATGTCAAATCATTTTACCATTAAGGCTTGTACCTATTTTATCTGCACAATAAATACACAATATTAAAACTATCTCAGTATCTTATTAAATAGGTCAGTGGGTTAAACGTGTTGTTTTGAGAACATAGCTTTGGGTTAAATCACGGCGACTTCATGTGACGTTCGTGGTGGCAGAAGTGTTTGGGTTTCCCTCCGAATTTCTTCAGTTTTCCCTTGCGGATCATCATTCCACTATTGACCCATAATCATCCATCAAACCTACGCCCCAGGTGTGCGATAATATTGACATGGCATCAAATGATCACTTCCTTGGTCCTTAACCTAACATATAAGAACATGCACATAACCGGTTAAAGAATAATGAAGCAACATTTAGTTGAATTTTTTTACACTGTCCTGCTCCTTATTATTTATAAACAAACATTACTTCCATAATTCGTGTTAAATGCGTAGTGGTATTCTGACATTTTCTTAGAAAGGCTGAGAAAAAAAACCAAGAAAAGCCTCAGCTGAGGCAGTTGACACCTAGCAGAATTTCGAAACGGACTCCTCGCTTATGCATGTCAGAAGTGTTTAAGTCGGAGCCAACGCATTTGGTGCGCGTGATTTTTTCACGCAGGTACTCTGTATGTCGTCGAAATGGGACACGAAAACTGCTTTCTTTCGGAAGAGGCACACACATATTGATGCTGTGCTGTCATATGTAGAAATTACCACGCTGACGGAATTCTATTCCTCTGAAAGTGGAGAGTGTTTAGACAGCCTCTTGTCGAATGCCCCATTGCAACGTTTTCTGCATGAATGCACAGAAATATTCCACACTATGAATCGTTCCAGACGCATTCATGACACTTGAAGCAGACAGCAGACGCAAGGAGATAGTCTTCAGTGTCACATAGGCGTGTCATATTCATGCGCTGTTACGGGAGGTGGTGTCTTAGGAAGTACGTACGTTAATTGATGCGTACTCTATAGACAACTGAACATAAAGCCCGATGTGAATAAGACAGATTTAACAGCTGCTTTCAACACCTTTACGTGAGTCTATTGTCATTCAAAGTAAATGCCATGGCGTAGATAAGGTCCCAGCAGATTTCACTGCTGGGGGTGTCCCCAAATATACAGAGCACTAAAGTGTACTGTGTGTTCTTTCAGGCTGGGCTCTATTTCTGTTAATTCTGAAACCTTTTTGTGAGATCAGGGAGTAACTTCGATCATGATTACAGGGGAGGAGGAGGGAGGGCAGTTTTTTTAGTTGGGAGACGGTTTCCATTTATGGAGTTGTTTGGTGGAGGGAGGGGAGGCTGAAAAGTTATATACAAATCAGGCGCAATGCGTGTCGTTTGTAAAGTTAACAGTCATTTAACCAAATATATCTGCAGAAGTGGGTACACTTTTACATAAACCATTAAACTGTCTTGTCAAATACTGACCGAATATCGACTCTAATTTCAGACGAGGCCTGCAGCAACCCCGTACATCAGTGTGTGCTGAAATGTCGACAGGAGACAAACTGTTAGGAAATTTATTTCATTACGGAGCCTGCAGTTGGAAAGAGTCTAATATGTGAAATTAATATGTTTGTCACGATTTACTGCCATTGTGCTATACCTGAGCCGTCTCTGTCCCGAAACCATAATGATTTAAAATGACAAACACAACCGTATACAATATGCCTAAGTTCCGCACCCTAGAACGGAGTTGGAAAGTACTTCACAGATTGTCCATAGGCGAAAGCGTATCATATTTTCTTATTCTGCAGGTGTGACATTAAAAATTATGCTGCCTTAAGGCAGTACCGTTCACCAACTGACATTAAATTTCTTCTGATTAAGCTCTTAAAATACATTAGTCAAGTACCAATTAAAGCCTCGTTTGTTAATCTAAAATTTTGTAGCAAGGCAAATGAATTTATGTTCACTGAGAGAGAAGATAAATGCAAATTGTATGTTCGTGTAACCGTGAATCCTTAATATGAAATGACGTGTGAGACCAATTAGATGCAACAATTATGATTTATTAATAACCCATTAGCTCAACGTGTTTTGGGCATCATTATTCCAATCTTCAGGAGTGCTAGACCGCTTATTACTGCATATGGATTTCA
>Ga0131853_10012860_pt1 | contig 15346 bp, 17 predicted proteins | sample TergutLab28metaG_FD_92764 | JGI IMG/M metagenome (GOLD analysis project Ga0131853, IMG submission 92764) | Labiotermes labralis P1 segment gut microbial communities from Petit-Saut dam, French Guiana - Lab288 P1 (version 2) (version 2) | ecosystem: Host-associated > Arthropoda: Insects >...
GTCAGTTGGTAGATTCCCCATTGATTGTGGGGTGGGGTGTGGTCTCTGGGTGGTTTTATCTGGTTAGCTATGGTGTTGTGGCATTTATATGTTATCCTTATGTTTGTGTTTCTGAACAAGTTCGTGATCTTGCGTATTTGTGGGGAAATGTACGTGAAAGACGCCCATTTCTTGTTTTTTTCTGTCTTGTGGTGAAATGTGTTTTGTTTTATGTTCTATCTGATGCCTTAGTTCGTTTATCATTGTGGGTGGGAAGCTGTTTTGTTGGGCGATATGTAGGATAGTTTCCCATTCTCTTTTTTGTTGTGTTGTTTTGAGCAGTAGGCTGAGCATCCTAGTTATGTGATATGTAACAGGTCATTTAGCAACCATGTTGTGAATATCTGATGTCAGTCACTACAAAAGATATTGGCAATACGCAATAAACACCTGAAATTAATGGAGTCAATGGCAGGACCTCTAAGAAATTTATATGTTGGTAATATTCACTCAACACAAGCACTTATTGGAGAGAATAGTGGGAGCTCTAAAAAATTTCGATGTTGGCAATATTCACTGAACACAAGGAATTAACGGAATGGATGGCAGGACTTGTATGTAAATATGGGAACACATTTTCCTTCAGCATGTCACACAGCCATGCAATGTACTGATCAGCTGTCACACAAATAAAAATATCCAAACTTACCAACATACAGGCAGCCATAGAAAGCACATATGAGATCTATGCCTGGAGGAAATATGAGTGCAACATGGTCCCCTGTGTTGATCTTGCCCTTCTCCAGCAGAAGATTCCCAACACGTTCTGCCTTTTTGTGTAATTGCGAACAAGACAACACTGTTGCCACAGCACCTTTACAGTTGAGCAGTGTAAAGATCACATGGTCTGCTGTGCTCTGGGCCCGCCATCGCAAGATCTCTGATATAAACTGGTACTGCAAGTAATAAATATGGCTGCTATAGAAACATCTATTTTGCATGTTTAAAGGAGAACTGATATAAAAATAAAGAATTCAGGCATCTAACTATGATTTCATGCCCTGACCTCCCGAACTCCACTGCAGTGCATTACTGTAATACAAACATCACTCCCTACTCTTTACTCTTGACATTTTCTATATCTTACTTATTGTGGATTTATGGAATGTTACATAAAATATCAATATCAATATATTTCTGATAACAGCAATTCTGAACATGTAAGTACCCAGTCTTACTCAGCTTCCTATACAGCTTAGATCTACCTTGTCATGTTCTTCCACTTAGTATTTAATTTAAAGTGGTTAGGAATTTTTGACAATGAAGTTAATCTGAACATCCAGCACCACTTTGTATAAAAACTGAAATTATATGTAACCTGAGAGCTGTTTATAATATCTAATGAAAACTGACATTTACAGGTACATAAATTTATTGTCCAAAATGAATTAAAAAAGAGTGCAATATACATTATGATCTATTTTACAAAACATTTCTGGGACACAGTAAGTACTACATAGGGGCAAACAGTCAACACACTGAATAAAACATGTCTATACACTACATGTACTGACAGCACTATCATAATAGAGAATGTCCACAAGATGATTATGATTGATTATGCTTAATGCACTAAAGAAGTTACAACAATGCAACACATTAAGACACGTGCACAAACACTTAAAGTATATCACCACATATGGCAATTCTTTCCCTCTTACTCTAGAATGGCCAGTATCCATAAGTGTACAATGGTGCCTCAACAACAAAAAGCAGAATGTGTTTTTTGTTTCATGAATAAAAATCTGTGACTACATTTGAGAACTGGTTTCTAACAAAGTTCAGGAGGAAACCACATATGAAGGAGTCAAACAGATGCCAGTATGATAACTCTGTGGCAAAAGGCAGCATTTTCCAAGGTAAGAACTCCAGCTATCCACCATCACGTGAGCAAACAGTAGATAACATCAGCAGTTTGAAGGCCAAAGGTGTTAAACAAAAGAACTTGGAATTTCATCAAGCACTGTTTGGACAGTTATCTGTAAGGGTTTAATTTTAAACCTTAGAAGGTTCAGCTGCCATAGACCAGCACTTCTCAAACTCTGTTCTGAATGCTACACATGAAATATTGGTGTTAATATGTACACTGTAATTGGTATAGTTACATCCTTCTGCTTCAATGAAAACATGTACACTACAGTGCTCTATGATTATCAATAAATTACTTACTGTAGAAAGTACTTTATCACATTACACATCCTCAGTTTCTTCAAGTAGAGCTTTACTTTTAAGAAGAATAAAAATTTACATTTTACTGTGGTAACGCAAATAACAAAATTTTATGCATACAAGTTACTCTTACTGGAAACATACTTTTACAGCAAAGAGCATGCCTGAAATTGTATAACAACAGGAACATGCAAGAATGGTATGAGTGGTCCATCCAATTATTCACAGCAAAAGTTTGTTACACATATGAAAATACTGATAAAAAAATCCACAATCTTTCCACAGGCCACATGAGCAGAAAAGTATAACAACAAATTCTCTTTACCTCCCATCACCTTTACTAACAGAAACATTTTGTTTCCTTCTTCCTGTCACTAAGAATGATTTTTAACTCACCTTGCGAGCAGAGTCAGATTCCTCATCTACAATGCCCATATCCCTGCCTTGCGCAGAGGCGAGGCGGTTACCCTGAACTATGTTGCCCACCATGACTGAGGCAGGGCCAACGTCTGTAACAAAGTCAGCAGCTAGGAAGCCACATTACAAAAAAATGCTGTTGTAGCGCATTGAAAAACCACAAGAAGCACATATAATACAATAATCCATTCACATTACCAATCATTTCCTCACATGGTTGGTTTCATTTTTGGTAAAATTTTCATATTCATGCAATGATTTGAAGACATGTGACCAATGATTCAGCACTATGAATGGACCACAATGATATAGAATCAAACACTGTGCAAGAACATCAAAATCCAAATTTCTAAATTAGTTTTAAAAAATTATATATGAGCCCATAAATATTACTTAATTGCTTGTAACACTTAAATATGACTGATTTCTGTTACAAAGGCATCAGATTTGATTTTTCAATGAAGAACCACCTATCCTGACTATTAAATGATGTTTATTAGTTGTCCCAGCAGAATGAAAAGACCATATGTTCCAGCAAGGCACGACACTTGCTCCCCTGTTATTCTGAATTCACAATAATTAACCATCACTATGTCTTTTTCAACACTACCTAAGCCTTGCAGTTAGAACAACATTAAATAATGTGAATTAAATCTGTTGGGTATGATTGTGATGGAATTCCAGATCATTCAAAAGTGTTGTATTAATTAAACAACACGTTACATAGTGGCAACAATATCTAATAATGGGAAGGAAATGATAAAGGCATATCCCAGGCACTATTCTAGCATTCATCTGGAGGGCCTGAAGCAAGCTATTTATGATCTGTCATGATAACTAGTACCCTAAACAGGACTCAAATCTGATATCTCCCATATATGAGACAGAAGCATCTATTGACTAAGCCCATCTGCCCAACATATTATATAATACACAAATAATGTAAGCATACTGACTGGAATGTGACTGTTCATGCTGTAACACTAACCATGTGTCATTATGCAATATTCACAAAACAAAGTCATCTACAAACTACTGCAACAGAACTACAGCCTGATCAATGGACACCAATACTTATGAAGCAAAGTAATAATAACTACTGTAATATCTAGCAGAATATAATAATTCAAATGTTGGTGTTCTTACACAACAAAGACTATAGCAAGGTAACTCATACAAACAAACTTGATCACTGAGAAAGAAATTAATACCATATCAGTTAATATAAATATCCAAAGGACATAACAACAATGCTCTGTCTACATTATACACTTCCTAGACAAGTTTCAGAAAATAAATAATAGCTAGATTACAATCTCATAGTGAACTTGTAATGGAATGGATTATGCTGACAAGATGCACATATGCACACAACTCATATCATATTTACTCCTATCCAACTGAAAAAGAAGACAGTGTTGGAAAAAATCTTCTTTAAATGGACCAGCTATCATCCTCCTCCTCCTCCATCATGAAAGAGGAAAACAGGATGAGAAGGAGAAGAGGAGGAGAAAAAAAACATGCATTTAATGAATTATAATTAGAAGCTTAAAAAGAAAGACTTAATGATTTCTATACACACAGCACAACCTACAATATGTAACTGAATGTAAGCTACAAGAAACAAATACTTCCAGTTGACAGTTTAATACAAGATTTTAATCCCCCCCACCAAAGCAACTCTTCCTTGAGAATGTTCAGACAAAACTGCAAATTTCTGCTGGCAGTTTTTTTTGTACAACTTTCTCTGTAAGTCTTCTGTTATTTTCTCAATCACAACATACTTTTTGGTCAGTCTTGATTAAGCACCCTGTCAAGAAGATGTATGGGTGAATGGAGTTACAATGCCCCAATATTTAGCATCAGCACCAGACAGAGGTGAGCAGTCAGCTTCATGTCCCAGCCCACTTTACCCTCAGGTGCTGTTATGCTGGAGAGGATGCCTCCATAGCTTGCCTGGACATTGTGTAGAGACACAGAATTTTTTTTGTTTTTTAAATGAGCAATTGAACCCTAATTCTGCAATTTTTCAGCCTGTAGTCTTGTCACCAGACAAAATGAGGCATCCTGACTCCTTCCTTTCTCAACTACCTATTTCTAAGTGTTTCATATTTCTTGAAAACACACAGAAACTTGGTAGCAAATTATTATGCCTGAAAAGCCATGAAGTTCACTAATTGCTACTACTAATACTGGAAGAGACAACTAAATCACATACTGAGTCTGAACCATTTGCTTACCAACTACAATGTATTAATGTATTCAAACAACAAACCCATGCTTCCAATATGTAAGACCCATGTCTTTGGTTAGTGTACAATAGAACAGTTAGTGAAGTTTATATGTCCTATGTCCGTGCGTCAAGTTAGTAAAGTGTTAAGCAGCAAGACATGGAAAGAAACAGGACTTCACAGTATGTATCTGCATCCATGAGCATATGTTGTGTCCATGTTTCATGACAGTACATTATGATAAAACAGCACAAGGCTTCAGCAGCATTCTGGTATTGGCTAAAAATATCAGCAGTACAGGTCACATCTCCCTAATGTGGAATTCCATGATCCAGCACTATTTAACAAAAACCACCAAAAAGAACTATGGTAATTGTGGTGAAGTCACATGCTTCTGTCTTACTTTATGTAAGAATTTTATTCTTTTTAATTTTTTAATCTAAGTTGCATTTTTATTGTAAATCTCATAAATTGAAAAATGTTTTGGTCATGCACAATGTATTCTGGGGTGACTGAGTCAGCATCACTTTGGAAGAGTTTGCTTACATTTAGCAGTCCTGCTGCAAAGCCTGCACACTAAAACTGTGTACAACACTAATCCTCCCCCCCCCCCCTTTTTTTTACAAAGCCCTGTGTAAGGTATTTTCACATCATAATGTTTTGAAAACCCATGGCTTGAAACATTACTTGGCCCAGTGCCAGCCAGGTCCTGATGCAGCCAAATCAGGGAGGTGCTACCTATATTGATGATTTGTCTCATTTCTGTTTGGCCATCATCCAAAATACTGTCTTATATGAGCAGGAATTACGAACAGGATGAACCCACAATTAAATCTCTATCAATGGGTCAAGAAAAATAAACAATAAACAGACTTCCAATTTCATTGTCTGACTTGCTATCTCAGATACTTGACACTAACTATAATACATTATTACATGTCTGTTTCAGTGTTCCACTGTGCATGCAAACACAGAAGTTTAGAGCTGTCCTGTTTTACTAGGATTTTGACTCCATAGGTTATAACATTCTACACAGCAATATACTGCACCCCTCATTACTGACTCTGTAGGAAACAAACAGTTCACAACTTTCCATTTGTGACCTGCAGCGCAAGTATCTCTGGTTGTTATCACATTGTGATGTTTTGTTCTGAAAGTGTTGCAACAGGGCTGTCTTTAGTGACACTTGACAATAATATTTAATTTTGATCTATATATTTCATAATGAGATGGATATCAGACATTATATTTATACCAATTACTATTATTACTAGCTTTACTAAACTGGAAATTGCCTCTTGTACTGTATGGTTTGCAATATGTTGTACTGGACCATAATGAGCCATTACAACATTTAATTTACACAATGATAATAATGAGGCTTTGTCAAATAACTTAATTATCATATTACACCACAATTCTGTTGGGAATTGTCCACTGTCTAAGTACATTAACATATATGACATTTCAGGAGTTACCTAAATGCTTACCTTTAAGTGAATGAATGACATTACGCAGACGGAAAATTTTCAATATTATATACTTTCATTAGTCACAGAAGTGTGGTCAGGATTAAAATTAGAGCCCCTTTTAATATTAAACATATCTGCTAATCACTAGTATTCAAAGTGCTCTGGGTCACACCCTGACATGTGGGAGCAAATGTACATGTCCCATACACACATTCTGCAGCCTTTGCTCCCATTATTTAGTTACCCTGTCACCTCTTCCCAAAACATGGCACAAACAACAATCTTCAATTCTTATACGTATTTTATGAGTGCCCCTTCCAATGTGCAGACACAGGGCAATGCAACCACACCAATCCTCATAGAAACATTTACTCAGTATGGATATGTAAATATTGATCCAATGGCAGGCTTATTACCTTCAAAATTTTGACTCATGCAGACATTTGCAGGTGGTGCAGCCCACGGTGTAAACTTGAAATGAGTTCTTGTGTAATAAATGAGAGCAACCGAACAACGCACCAAGGTAAAATTACATTTAGGACATTAGAAATTAAAAGAAGAAGAAAAAAAAAATCCATATATTCCACTCCTAATGGGGGTGGTGTGAAGGAACAGATGCAAAGAGAAACATTACACGAATAACCATAATATATAAACCACATGAGCAGAATCAATTCATGAAATACCAGCCATATGAAATATACCAAAGACAATAAAGAATGCCCAACATAATTGCAGAATAGTAAAACAACCACACTTTCACCTGCAAAATATAATTAATTCCTTTTGTTTTCTTTGACTTATAAATAATCTGGCTTCTTCAAGACCACTCAGATTTAAAAACAAAATGTAAGCAAAAGCAGTAGCATGTTATTGGCTGAATAAGCAACATACCTGAGTGGACTTCACGTGGTTTTGGCAGGTTGGTAACACAAGTGTGGGGGCACAGCAGCACATTAGCTGGATGTAGTGTTCCTTCAAGAAACCGACGCTTGGTCTCTGAGAGGTGGATGCCTCCAAGTGGTGTCTTGGGGAGGTAGTTGGGTGGAACCAATGCCAAGCAGTATATTCCCACTTGATGGATTGAATCAACAGCTTGTAGAACCCGTGACATCCACTGGAAGCTCTGCAAATACCACACACATGCACACACATATATAATGAAGTCAGCTTTCACTTATTTATTATTTCTAAACTATCCAACTCATGCTCCGCTTGCAGAACCTGAAGGCTCAAAACTATGACTTCTAAATTTAATACCATCCTGAGCCACACTTATCCACTTCTGATTGTCGCAACCTGTGTCCCTCAGACTCATCTGAATTTGACGTTCTGGTGACCATGCATCGTGATAAATTCTTATAATAAAACCAACCAGATGAACTAATCTCTCAAATTTATTTTTGGAATAAAACTCTACACGTTTCAGAAAGTTCCTCTGTCCATCATCAGGAGTTGTTCACAGGTTATGCTGACAGTTTGCAAGCAAGCTGTCAGCATAACCTGTATGACATATAACATTGCTGTGTGTAGAGTGAAAAACTCCTGATGATGGACAGAGGAAACGTCCGAAACATGTAGAGTCTTATTCCAAAAATAAATTTGAGAAATCAGTTGCATCTAGTTGGTTTTATTACAAGAACTCATCCAAATGTTATTCTGTCTTTTCTAGCACATTTAAATCCCAGCTCAACACTTCTTCAAAGCACTTTTTTATTCATTCATTTGTACCCCCACAACAATTCCAGAACTGCGTGATAAATCTTCACAAAACTTGATATGTGGGAAATTTTTTGTGAAACTCAAGCCATTTTAATTTTCAGTAAAATCATATAAATAAAATGGGCACTTCATATGAAGACCTAAATTAATTTCTTCATTCATCTCCATTGTACACTGACCCACACATCATTCTGCACCCTCCCCTCTCCCAAAAACTGCAGTTTCACTCTTCACTGTTACTTTACACATTGTGTTATCCACTTCTGGCAACAGCATTACAACTGAGGATAACCAATAGTATGTCTGTTGCTAAGACATGGAAGAAGCTTATAGTGTGTGGTGCACAAGAAAGGGAAAAGACAAACTTAAAATACATCCATGTATCAGTGTTTGACTACAAACATTCACCACATAAAAAGTGACAGGCTGTAACAGAATGACATGCTGGACCTCCTACTCTAAGCATACATCCCTGTTGGTTGGTCTTCCAAATGACTACCCAATCAAAGTACTGTATCTTATTTTTTTTCTCTGCCATCTATTCACACATTCAGCCCATTAACAAGGCCAAAATTTTAATGTCACTGAAGATGACAGAAATTTTAAACATAACAGTTGAGGAATCAACTGTCTAGAGTATGACAGTGTCACTGTGTGCATGGTTCCCCCAACATTTCAAATGAATCCTCAGGCTTCAACTTCAAGTGTCAAGTAGTCCACGAAGAACCACTCACCCAGTGGCAGAGCATAACATCCAAGACCCTAATCATCAGAAACACTGCTGTGAAAACCTCAAACCTCACAATGTAACAGTTCTACAACTGTCACCTATTTCTACTATTTCTGCGCAGTGTCAATGTATGTATTTTCAGTTTGGATAAAGGTGAAATACAACACAAAGTGATACTGTAGTACCAGATGTCCTCAAACAAGGCCAGTTACTAGATACAATCAAGGCCAGGCCACTTCAAAAAATTATAAACCACTGTTATTTCCTAAGATACAGTTTATCATCATCCTTTCTCTTCAACAGTCTTCCATATGATCCCTTTCCAAGAGATTTTGCACCAAAACTATACAAACATTATGTATTTCCTACATCACAGCTACATGTTGAACCTACACAAAATTCCTTAACTATACAGATTAAAAACTTCGTCCTATATATTATCACTCAATCCCTGCAAATGTTTTTCTCAGCTTCCTTAAAACTGTACTGTCAAAAAGCAAAAATTCTCATCAATGCTCAGAATATGAGACCACATTTTATTAACAAATGATAAAATTATTATTTACATGCCTTAATATTTGAATGGAAGGAAATTAGGACATACAGGGGATGGAAAATATAATGGACACAGCTGTGAAAAATACACATTTATCTATTAATACAGAGTTTGGCCACTATGTGTCTGTAACACAGGTTGTAACCTTCTTGGAATAGACTCATATAAGTTCCGAATAGTCTCTAGTGCAATACTGTACCACTCTTCATGAGTAACATCTTCTAGTTGCTTGAGAGATGATGAAGGAGTGAATCTACTTCTCACCCTACTCTCTAAAACTGACAACAGTGGTTCGAAGATGATTAAGTCCACTCACTGAGCTGGCCAGGTAAGATGTTGAAGTGCATCTTCATGCTCCTCAAACCAAGACAGAACACTTCTGGCTGTGTGTATGAACGAACTGTCATCCCAGAAAACTGCATTACTGTTAGGAAACAACATCTGGATCAAAAGATGTGCCTGGTTACCAATAATGTCCATGTAGTCACTGACAGCAATTTGACCATTCAGAGTAATTATGGGACCAGCAGAATACCAAGATATTGCTGCCCAATTTGTCACAGATCCACCTCCATGTTTCACAATTGGAACTAGGCATTCAAGATTATATGCTTCCTTGGGAATTATCCAAATATAAACCCAGTTTGATCTTCAGACAAATGTGGACGACTCATCTGACCATACTACATATTTCCAGTCATCACACATCCAGGTTTTATAATCATCACACCATCTTCTTTGCCTTTTGGCATTGTTTTCAGTAATCAGAGAATTAGAAATTGCAGCTCTACTGTGTATACTGGATTTGTGAAGCTCTTACTGGACTTTTTTTGTGGAAACATGGTCTTCAGGATGTATACTGAGTTCTGCTGTAACCTTTGCTGCAGTAATTCTATAATTTTTTAGACACAGTCCCCTTCAATGTACAGCAATCCCTTTAGTTCTGGTTTGTGGCCACTGTTCCTCGTAGCTGATTATGTCTTCCCATGATTTGTGTATGCCATCATAACCTTAGAAACTGCTGTTCCGGATACACCTAATAAAGTGGCCATTTTGGTTATAGATGCTACAGCTAAATGCACACCAAAAATCTGTTCTCTTTAAAAATTTGACAAGTATCCTGTTTTGTAGTACTTTCATATGAACTCTTAATAAACACAATCTGCAATGCATTGACACTTGTAGTAGACAGCATAAACAAACAAAAGAATAAAAAGACACACTCAAAACTACTGATCTTTGTTGCGGCCACCATAAACAGTTTTATTCCTTTGTTGTCTAGCGTTTCCATTATTTTATCCATCCACTGTTTATAAAAGTTTTAGGTGGGAAGAAATAAAAAGGTTGGTGCATGGTGGTGCATGAAGAAACATATTAGTTACACAATTTGACAAAGTTTGCAGCACCTTACCTCCTCCTCACTACAGTCAGGACGTTGCTCTGCAATGACACAAATCCTTTCATCACGAAGCACACGTATGCTGAACACAGCAATTCGTCCACGGTAGATGAATTTCATTGGCTCTACAGCAAGCACTGTTGCAATGATGTCATCCGCGTTATGTTTCCGTCCTGTCACTGTCATCAGTCCATCACGTGAGCCACAAACAAAAACTAAGCCACCCTGCAGGAGAAAGAACGAAGACCAATACTAACTTCCTGTCACACATTTTACAATAAATATCCTAAGTATAGAAGAGAAAGAGACACCAGAATCTTGGTATGCTCTCTGTACAAAGCGAAGGAACATGTATACGAAGAAAATGTCTGTCAATGTATAGCATTTGAAATAATTAAAATATTAATGGGTTATAGCATATTTTGTCACTGTCATCAGAAGCATCATGGCTTTTTTGCTTACATGTAATTGGTTATACTGCTCTGTAGCCATAATATTTATTCCTTATTAGTATTTACTTTATGGTAAATTCTTGACCTATATTATACTAATTCCATGCTGAGTACTAAGGATCTGATCAACCACAAACAAAGCAGTATCAATGGTAACATTCTGTTATGCAAATGGACAGTCTCCATATAGTACTATTGATCACCCATAATGAACAACAACTATGGTAATGATAACAATAAAAGTGTAGTAGTAGTAGTTGTTGTTGTTGTTGTTGTTGTGGTGGTAGTAGTATCATCATTGTCATCATTCTCGTTGTTGTTTACAGGATGCTAGCGTGTTTCAAAACTGACATCGCAACTTTTCGTTTTTCAATAAGGAGTTTTAGAGAGAAATAACTACGATAAAAAGAACTAACTTTCTGTCATTAAAATATTACTTTCTTTCTAAGTAACAACTAAAAATCAAATTTACCACATCAACTTTATCACTGAAAAATATCTACTCATGAATGTAAACCTCATTTTTAACATTGAGTATATGAAAAACTGTCATGAAATTATTCTATATTATGAAGTATCTTCCACGAACAAAAGTATTCTACACAGTGGGGTAAATCTAACAATAAATTCTACTACTTGCCAATTTATTACCACAATGCTCATTGGTACTCATCAAATTGAAGATGCATAGCCCTGAAATTACACACTGGCATTAATGTGGAGCTGTATTCTTCAAGTATACATAACAGCAGTATGAAATATATGCATTATATTATCCAATAATCAACACAGCATTTAAATAAGAAAACAAGCTTCATAAAGACATTTTTCCTTCTACAGTTCAAGCCACATTATGCACCACGATTAATTTTTCTGCATGTCAGATTGGTTATGTTTGTCTGCAAGACATGTACAAGAAATCAGCAGAAGGCACTTACAGGTCCAAGGAACCCAAGGAGACCACTGCGTGTGTACTCGGCCTCTCCTATTGGTTTTCCATCATTGCCAAGTGGCTGGACCCTGAATGTGCTATTGGTAAGACCTTGTAGACCCCAATACTGACTTCCTGTTGCACCTGAATTTACACAGATCTCCCCAACTTCATCTGTCTTGCAAAGGTATGATGGACCATCCATCTTCACAACCACAATCACACCTGCAACATGATGGCAGTCAAAAATAACAGTGAACAATAAATATCAAAGCATTTTCAAATCATTTAGCATTCCATCTGCAATCACAATGATGGTGAGAAAGAGGGAAAATTCTGCCTCAAGTGATGGCCAGCAGTGAGCCACCACACAACTGAAGCACAGGAAGGAAGGAAGGAAGGAAGGAAGGAAGGAAGGAAGGAAGGAAGGAAGGAAGGAAGGAAGGAAGAAAGGAAGGAAGGAAGGAAGAAAGGAAGGAAGGAAGGAAGGAAGAAAGAAAGAAAGAAAGAAAGAAAGAAAGAAAGAAAGAAAGAAAGAAAGAAAGTTTCTCTTCACCATTCAATGCACACTGTTTGGTTTTGGAGTCAGCTGTAGGCAACATATTGTGTAATTTACACGCCACAGCATCTTAGCTTCATACAAGCCAGACAGAAAAGAGAATTGGTTTACCACTAGAATAGGCATCTCACAGTTGTGCGTTCATGCATGTTTCACCATGTGAAACAGGTAAAAAACAGTTTTGTTAACAGCCAGGTTGTGCGGTTGCGTTTCCATATTACCAGATTTCTAGATCAAGGTTGGCTGTCATCTACCCTGATACACCAAAGGTGGTATTCACACTGAGAATGTACATGTAACTCTCTCAATATTCTCTTGTCACATTGCTATAATTGAAGCACTCCGTATCAGCCTACCAAATAAACACAACTTGTGATCATCTGAACTGTGCTGTGGGAAATCTTAACATCTTAGCATAGTGACAGTCAATGATACACATGCAGAAGGAAACAAAAATACTTACAACCAGGCATAACTTGCCCACAGTCTTGAAGAGTAAGTGATGTGAGGGAGTTCTCTTGGTCAACCCGCACAACCCCATAGCTGAGACCAGACATAGACAGCACACCTCTGCCCGTGGCATTCACCCCTGCACGCCCCGGCCTGAAGCATATTAAATAAATTGAGAAAACACAAAATACAAACTACAACTGTGTCATCATCGACAACTGACAACATCATGTGAAGACTACCAGACGTATTAACCATAAGATTTGGATAAAAAATGTTTCCTTTGAGACAGTACACAAGTAAGAGAAAAACCTGTTCTCTTTTCCTTCAAGTTATTCTCCCTTGACTGCAACACAGTTTTTGCATCTTTCTAAAGGTTGCACAAAACAGTCACTGAAGCATCCAGAGTAACTGCATTTAATTTGGTGGTTATCTTCATCTTGATGTCAATATCCTGCAGTCTTCTTCCTTTGAGTAGAGTTACCACTTTAGGGAATAGAAGAGTGTCACAAGTGCAAGGTAAAGCAAATAAGGTGGGTGGCTGATTTTCAACACCACAATTTGCCAGGAATCATAGCAGAATGAGCAGAGGTACTGTTGTGCAAAAGGTACAAACTGCCTTTCTCTTATGATTATGGCCTCACTCTCAAAATCTGTTTCAATAACTTTTCCAACACCTGCATGTAGAATTCATTGTTGACTTCATTTCTATGGTAACAGCCAATTAGAAGCAGAAGTTTATAGTCTAAATAACAGATTAGTTTTAGAATGGAGTTGAAGAAAACATTATAGTGAATACCATGTTTGCAGAAGCAGTAAATTTTACCACTAAACTAAAAAGAATCTTAAATGAGGAAACTTAACACTGGGACCACTGACTTGAAATCACTTAAACTGTAATGGACACCAAACCTTAAACTCATCAACATTAAATAGAATCCCAACACAACATTAGAGGACTTCAACAGAAACTACTTGTTTTTAATCACTGGCCAACAGAAAGAGTCCACTGGCCCAATGAACATGTACACACACTAGAACACAGAATTTTCCCAACAAAGTTGGAGTGGGTTACAGATTTTGCTGCATCTTCATGGTCCAAATAACAAATGTACAACAAGTTAAGGATTATGTAGTTCGAACACAACTAGTTTATTAGCTGGGTGTTAATGAAACAACATGTTTCAGCCTACTCCGAAGTCATCATCAGGTTTACAATGTTGGCTCTAAGAGACACATAGTAGTAGTAGTAGTAGTAGTAGTAGTAGCAGTAGTAGTAGTAGTAGTAGTAATAATAATAATAATAATAATAATAATAATAATAATAAGGGCTCAATGGGTATGGGAGAGGTAGTACCTTTGTAAGGGGTTCACCTTGCACTGGTCCTCACCAGCCCAGGTGTGCAGCAGTGCAACTTGAGGCACCAGCCACTCACTTCCCTGCACACAAGACTGTCCGTGCATAGTGAGTAACTACATCCGACCAGAGGTGAGCCTGTTTAAATGGAACACGGTAGATCGAGAGGAGTAAACCTTGAAAAAAAAAATCCCCTAGTCCAAGGTGTACACTACCGGGCCGAGGGACTACAGATTCATCTGTGGTGGAGGGTAAGAAACCAAGAATGGTGAACTCTGAGAAGTGGCGACCCTCGGATTCAAGCAGCCTTACTGCGGCAGGCGGGGCTATACTGCAGTGGACAGAAGCCATCCCTGCTACTCGTGGGACAGTGATGATGATTAGAAAACAAAATTGTAATACACAACCAGGAAGAAGGAAAGAGCAGAGGTCCTCAGACAGCACTGAAGAGAATGGTAACCGGAATGAGAACAATGACCATCTCAAAGTCCATCTTACATCGGAAACGGGCAAGAAAATGGAAAGAAAATGAACAAACGAATCTGATGGAGCCGAGAGGAGATGAAGGAAGTGGTGTGGTTTTCACAAACATTAAAGAAATGACATTAGGAGAGAACTACAAGGAAGTATATAAATTATGGAGAGAGAGGAACCCAGTGGCGAGAATTAATCTGGATGCAAAGGCATTGTTGAACCAGAAGAACTACATTTTAAAGCTCAGAGATTAACGGCTGTTGAGATTGATGAGATAAGAGAAAATATTAGACTTGAAATAGGAGAAGCTACAGAAGATTACACAAACGAGGTGAATGGCGACAGAACGGATGCAAATGGTATAGAATACCAGAAGAGAGACAAAGAA